>JACCDQ011070310.1_pt1 | contig 42804 bp, 76 predicted proteins | sample 7446031 | NCBI WGS metagenome assembly JACCDQ01 (sample SAMN15323442, study PRJNA562643) | freshwater metagenome | isolation source: river surface water | place: USA:Blue River Watershed | collected 2017-08-17 | reverse complement strand
CTCAGGCTTAAAGAAGTCCTTAACAGCTTTGTCGTCTTCACCAGTCTTTTGCATGTCGCGACCAAAACCAATTGCGTTCTTTTCGCTTGCAGCCGCACCCAAGTTCGAGGTTAAGATAATGATAGCGTTACGAGCATCTGCTTTCTTACCGTTTGAGCTGGTAATAAAGCCTTCGTCCATAAGTGCTAGCAATACGTTAGTTACGTCTGGGTGTGCTTTTTCAATTTCGTCAAACAAGATAACACAGTTAGGATTCTTTTCAACGTCACTAATCAACAACCCACCGCCCAAGTTGCTGTCTTCGTAGCCTACATATCCCGGGGGCGCACCAATTAGTTTGCTGGCGCTATGTTTTTCTTGGAATTCACTCATATCATATCGTAGTAGTTTCATCCCGAGATTCTCAGCTAGAAGTTTGGCAAGTTCTGTTTTACCTGTGCCTGTTGGGCCCAAGAATAAGAAATTGCCGATGGGTTTGTTAAGTGCTTTTAGACCTGCACGGCTAACATAGATACGCTCCAGCACTGTTTCAACAACAGAGTCTTGTCCGTATAGTTTGCTACGAATGTTGCCTTCTAGTTTATCTAGACTGCGTACATTGTCACTGCCGATTTGATCTGCAGGAATCTTCGTGAACTTAGAGATAGTGTCAATGATATGACTCTTACTAATAGTCCAGTTGTTTTCGTTTAACTTAACACGAGCACATGCACTGTCAATCAAGTCAATTGCTTTATCGGGCAATTTCTTGTCTGTTTGGTATCGAACGCTTAGGTCAACTGCTGACTCAATAGCTGTGTCATCAATCTTGCCACCGTGGAACTCTTCAAAGTAACCACGTAGTCCTTTGAGAATGTCTTTGGCAACTTCCGGAGTAGGCTCTTCGACTGTTAATCGATAGAAGCGGCGCATTAAGGCACGATCCTTTTCAAAGCTCTGTGTGTATTCTTCCCAGGTTGTGCTTGCAATAACTTTAAGTTGGCCCTTGCCCAGGGCAGGTTTGATCATGTTAGAGAAGTCAACGCTGGATTGTGTGCCAGAACCAGCACCTTGCATTTGGTGTGCTTCGTCAATGAATAGGATACACTTGCCGCGAGCAATTAAGCTTTCAATAACATCACGTACCTTTTCCTCAAACTCACCGCGGTACTTGCTACCAGCAAGGATAGTACCAATGTCCAAGTTATAGACTGTGTAGTCTTTTAAGTAGTCAGGCACGTTGCCTTCCACAATGTTCTTAGCAAGGCCTTCTGCAATAGCAGTTTTACCTACACCAGGATCGCCAACTAGCAATACGTTGCTCTTGTTGCGCTTGGCAAGAACTTGTGCAATTTCTGCAATTTCAAACTCACGGCCAATAACTGGATCAATGTTGCCAGCAGCCGCTGACTCACTCAAGTTGGTACAGTACTGATCCAACACATCCATTGCTCGCATCTTAGTAGCAGTCTTCTTGCTTTTGGCTTCTTGATAGTTCTCGTTGTAGAACTCAATTAGCTTGTTGCGATCCATGCCGTACTTGATCATAAAGTAAGCGGCGTGACTGTTTGATTCGTTTGTCATGCTCAGGAACAAGTCAACTACTTGAATATGACTGCGTCCGCTAAACAGAACTTGTGTAAACGCACGGTTAAACACACGCTCTAGTGCGTGAGTCTTCTTAGGTTCACAATGCTCGTCTTGGCTAACTAGATATTTTTGTGTTGCTAGGTAAGCATCAATATCTAAAACTAGTGCGTCTACGTCAACACCAAATGCAACTAGCAGTTCATTAAATGGTTTGAATTGCACCGTACCTTTGAGCAAGTGCTCAAGGCTCACGTATTCGTGATTGTGTTCTTTTGCTGAATTGATAGCGGCGTTAACAATTACTTCAATTTCTGGGTTTGGTTGGATGCTACTCATATGTTCCATAAAAGGTTGTTTCAACAATTATACAGCAAGCCTGTATTTGTTACAACCTCTAAAATATTTATTGGTTGGATTGAATTTGTCGTACCAAATCTAATTGGCTCTCAGACAGATGTTTTGGTACAGTGATGCCCAATTCAATTAACAAGTTACCACGTGTATTTTGATTCATTGCATACAGGCCTTCTCCTTTGATCCTTAGCATTGTTCCGGGTTGTGTTCCTGCTGGGATGCTCAGCACAAACACACGATTGTCTATCCCTGTTATTTCTACTTCTGTGCCCAAAATAGCATCAAAGCAAGTGATTTCTTTTTTAGCAATCAGATTAAGGTCACTTGCCCTAAATGTGTGATGTGGTAATACATGAAAGTGTACATACAAATCGCCACGTTGTAGCGTATTGAATAGGTTATCTCCTAATCCGGTATACTTAACAGTAGTACCATTTGTAACACCGCGTGGCACTGTGACTTCAACTGTTTCCCTATGTCCTGTTGTGGTTTGGACACTAAGGATCTTTTTGTGCTCGTTTAGAGTTTCTGGTAATTGTACGGCAACATCTACACGCAGATCCTTGTTTCTACGTTGGTGGCGTTGGCCAAAAGGGCTCTGACCACCAAATCCAAAGTTCCGGAATATATCTCCAAACTCCGGGGGCATGCCATCAAAGTCGCTGGTGTTCCATCGGAACTGTGCGCCCTGAGGACTGTCATACTGCTGGCGCTGACTTGGGTCGCTTAGGATACGATAAGCTTCTTCGATCTTTTGGAATGTAGCAGTATCGCCGCCTTTGTCAGGGTGATGCTTGCTTGCCAACTTTCGGTAAGACTTTTTGATTTCGTCTGGTGTTGCAGTTTTATCAACACCTAAGGTTTCATAGTGGGTTGTCATTGTATTTTAAATGGTACCACATATAATCTTGTTCTGTGGCAAATACTGGGGTAATTCTAATGGTCCTGTACTCTTCGGTAAACTGTACATCAACTAGTCCCGGAATCGCTAGTTCTAAAATTCGACCACGCAACTCGTATTGATTATTAACATCATCGAGATTGATGGTTAGCAAGTTGGCACGGTTTATTACTTCTTGGATTGGGTTCATATGCTCATGGTGTCTGTCATTATGCGAGATAACAGTTTTACTTTATCAGAGTAACGTAATTGCAACATAGCTTCGCCTGTGTCATCGACGGTAGTTAACTTTACACATCCAACTTCTGTTGGATAGTGATACACACGCCCGTGTGTTTCGAAACTTTGATACTTACTAGTTGTAGTATCTAACCGAATTCCGTTATTTTTGCAGTATTCTATATCCTGCTGGTCAAGAATAACGTCCTGATTTAACGCCCAAACTCGCATGGTAGTTAACATACACTATCCGCAAAACTTAGTGCAAACATAATGGCAGGTTCTTCCCATTCAAATTGATAGGTCATGTAACCTTGGTCAAACTCTCGGGTGTCCAAATACCAACGTTGAAAGTATCCTGTGCCCTTAACTGGATATGCTTCACACCATTCGTATGCACCTTCGCATGGACGTTTTACACGCACCTTGTATCTAAAGTTTGGATTTTGATTACCACCACCGCCATAAAACTTTTCCATGCCACATTATAAACGAGAAACCGGATAGTTGTCAAGCTATCCGGTTGTGGGAGTTAAAGAGAATTACTTCTTCTCTGGAACTTTTTCGCCTTCTACTTTCTTGTGAACTTTAATTTTCTTACAAGCTTGTTTGTCCGAACCGTCTTTGTTCTTGACTACTTTGCCTGCTTTGTCTTTTACAGTTTCACAAACTTCTTTGACTTCGCCACCTGCGTATGCAGTACCAGCTAGTGCCAATGCGATGATTGCTAATAGTTGTTTCATTTTATTTCCTTATAGTAATGGTTGGTCGGCGTCTGGAACAATTTTCTTGCCGCCGGCTGTTGTTGCAACTTGCATAGGTGCGCCTCCAAACCCGCCTCCGCCAAAGCTACTTGGGGCTGCTGACGGAGCACTGAAGCCCCCTGGCGCGGCACCAAATCCTGACGAAGGTGCGCTAGGTGCTGCAAAGCTACTTGGTGATGAGTTGAATCCACTTGGGGCTCCTCCTGCTGGTGGTGCGCTACTTAGCGTTGGACTTGGCAATCCTGCTGGAGTTGCCGAAGCACCATTTAGTTTTTCTTGTGTACGACCATAAGCACTAACACCTAACACGGCACACATAGATACGTGGAATAATCCGCCGCCTTGTAGCGTAATAGGTACCCACTGACGGAACGCATCGTTACTTGCTTCCTGTTCCCAAAATTGAACTACTGTGAACATGATTGGGAAGATAGCAAAGTCACATAAGCAACAAGCCATGTACATGAATGCCGCGCATGGACGCCAGTATTTCTGCATCCACTCGCCTTTAGTCATTACTTCGACTGCTTTTGGTTTAACTTCTTTTTCTTTTTTCTTGAACATTGTTGGCTCCTTGTCCTTTTATTTTAGATTGGCAACCAAAGCCAAATAGCTTGGGTCATTAGTACGATTGCAACAGAGCCTACGCCCAAACTTGCTTTAAATAAACTATTCTTTACAGCTAGAATACTTGCAGTTAAGAACACGATAGCAATTTGTAGCAAGCTACCTGCGTATGTGTACCAAGGACTGCGAGATTTTGCAACTGCACGTTCTGCTTCTAGAGCTTTAGCCTTAGCTAATAGTTCTTTCTTACCTTCGCCTGTTGCTGGGTCACTTTCGTAACGAGCAATCTTCTTCTCTAGCATTTCTGCTTTCTTAGTATCCTTGCGAGCAATAGCATCGTCTAATGCCATTTCTGCTAGTGTACCCTTAATACTCTTTGCTTGATAGAAAGCGTATGTGTTATTGGCCTCAATGGTGTTGTTCAAAACCTTTGAACTATTACCACCAGCCATGTATGTGTTGATTGCTAGTAATGCTGCAAATACAACAATTACCCAACCGGCTTTGTCTTTGATTAATGCTTCACGCTCTGAACGTGATAACGGTTTTGCTTCGTCTGCCATTGTTACTCCTTATTTCTTAACTGGGTGTTTACCACCGCATACTGGACATTCTTCTTGCATCTTACTCTCCTGTTATTGGCCTATGTGATATAACATATACGAACCCCAAGTGTACTGAACCTCAGTACGAGCTCTGTTGGTATTATAATTTTTATGATTTGTGTTTTTCATTGAAGTACTTCATAAATGTTATATCAGATATGCACAATTTATTTTACGCTTTCGTAAATTCGTTTTTGAATTTCGTACCATTCTCTCCAAGTATCAACTTTCATTGCACACTCATAATATGCTGAGTAGTTAATATTCACAGTGGTACTAACATCACTTAATTTTGCACCGTCGTTTAATTTTTGCAGTTGAGGGCAAGCTTCTGAGTACTTAGGTGGCTCAGGGAACTTTGCTACTACTGGTGCAGTGGTGCTACAACCAGATAGTAATACTGCTAATCCTATTAGTAGATATTTCATTTTGTCGGAGGCTCCGCTGATTGATTGTGTGCATCAATGAATACCTTAGGTAATTCACAAATACCACCGGGGGCAAATTTTGTATCGTACTTGACAATTTCTCTATCAATGTACTGCTTAACAACAATTTCCTTGCCCTTGATTATCTTAACTTTTTCAGCTGACTTCTTTTCAAGTGCTGTGTTTGCACTCTTAGATTCCGCTTCTGCTTGGGCAACCTTAGCTTCCATCTCTGCAACACGCTCGCGCCACATCATCTCTGTGCTGTAACCACCTTTAAAGTATACACCTGCTGTTAGCACTACAAGACTTGCAATCTGTGCTAACGTCACATACTTTGAAAGCGGCGGGAACCAGCGTAAGATAGGATTAATTACAAAGAAGGTAAGAATGGTGCCAAGTACGCCTAGCACCAGTACTGCATTTACAATAAAGGCCAGAAACGAGTCCGGCAGGAAATGCAACAGCCACATTTTAGTGTGCTCCTAGAACGTGCAATGCGTGGTTATAGTGCTTGATACGATCTTCAAGTCCGATTGTGCCACCGTTAATACGTTTAGTTAGAGTTAAAATGTCGCCTTTGTCTGCCCATTGATTCAGGTTATTTGCTTCCCAGAACCAGCAAGCTGATTGTACGCAACCTTCGAAGGTTGTTAAGTGTTCGCTGGCTTCTTCAACAGAAATCTCAAGACTCTGCGCATAGCGAGTATAATTGTCCTTGCCCGTCAATTGGATAAGACCACGACCGCAATAGCGATAACCGTCACCACTTTCCTCTGGGCCGTTGCCCATGCGGTTAGCATAGATTCTGTTAGCGATTGCTTCTTGCTTGTTAGGTTTAGCACAGTATTCTGTTGCTGTTTGCAAGTCAAAGTACTTCTTAAACAAAGACACTAGTGTTGCTGGTCTATAGTTTAAGTTTTCCTTGATTGCTTTGAAACCGCCGCTTTCATGGGCACACTGGGCTAGGAACGCGGCTACACGCTCTTTGCTAGTAATGTCGTAGTCAGGCAGGATTTCGCATAATGCTTCATACCAGTGGTCAATGTAAGGATTGCCGGGTACAATTTGTTGTAGTTGTTCTTTTGTAAAGTCAAAATCGAAAGCCATTATCGTCTCCTTGGATAGCTACAGTATTTAGTTTACGGCTGTCCAAAAAGGCGTTCCAGGCATTTAATTGCTCTGCGGATAGTAAAGGATAGGCTCTGCGATGTATGCTAGCAGTTAACATACGTGGGTTAGACTTAATACGTGCCATATGTTGTTCAAAGTCTGGAACGTCAAAGTCTGCAATATTGCAACATGCATAATGTTGGGTTTTATTGTATAGAGCATCTATCCCGCCTAGGCGTGTAATAACGTAAGCAGAATACAAATGAAATTCAGTTATAAAGTGCGGGTAACGAACATGGGTTTGAAAGAAGTTAATAAAGTCCCCAAACTCAGTAATCATGTTTGCTACAGTATTGGTATGAAACATAAAAGGCACGCCTGCAGGTCCTATTACTTCTGGCATACTTACACCGTAGTATTGCTCCACAAACTCCTGACTAGGTTTAAACACTTCAAATACCGGAATAGTACCAACATTAGGTCGGCCATCTGCGTCAAACAAGGACTGTAAGGCTAGGCATTGTATAAACCAAGTTTTAGCATCTAAGCACATGCTCCAATCAGACTCTGCTTCGCTTGCAGCAAGTAGTTTACATAGTTGCTGATTTTCCCAGCCATTTACTCTACTAGAATAATTCCACTTGCTGTAAGGTATGATTTTTACATTTTTGTGATATACCCACCATGCAGGATCTATTAGGTCACAAACACTGTCATCATCGTTTACAATAACATAGATACAATTCACATCACTATGATGTACATAAAGGTCAAGAGAACGAGCTTGAATCTTTAGGAAATCAAGCTCGTCTCGATATACAACTGTTATAATGTCAATCATTGAGATTAACGAATACCGGCAGCGATCCTTAGGCTTTCAGTAAATTCGTTTTTAGGTGCTTTAGTGTTAACTTTTACACCAGCAGCCGATTTTAGTTTATCCAACTCGTTGCTGTGTTCTTTGTCATCATCTTCACCTTCTTCGTCCTTCTCAGGGAACTTTTCGCGATAAGCTTCTGGACTACTAGGAATAAGAGCTCGCAACGAGTCTAAGCTTAATTCGTGATCTTCTTGCCCGGTGTGATAACGCACACGCCACTCGTCAGTTTCCTGCTCGGTGGTGTTCATAATGTCTTCCATCATCTCTAAGATGCGGCCTGCAATCTTTTCATCACGGTCGCCTTCGATGAATACAATGTAATCGCCGTCATCCATTTCGCCCGAGCTAACATCAGCGTCAATAACCCAGTCATAACCTTTTTCAATGAAGTTAACTAGGTCTTGTGCTGGCTCTTTGCCTGCTACTTTAAAACTAATAACAACAACGTCCTGGTCGTCGCCTAGTTTGCTTTTGAACTCATCAATGTGTAGTTCGCTGTGTACTAGTCGCTTTAGGTCGCCTTGCTCCAGGCCTTCAAATAATTTTCTCATATTACATTGCCGGCGCTGCTGGCGCCGCTCCTGGTCCAGGTGCTGCTGGAGCTGCCCCTGGTGCTTGTTGTGCATTTTGATTCTCTAGCTCGTCGGCTCCAGTTTCGCTTGCCGATTCAATATCTTCAGCCTCTACGCTTTCGCTTTCTAGTTCTAAAGAGCCGCGCTCAATTTCGTACATTAGTTTCTTTGGCATTGTGATTTCCACAATCCAAACAGGGATTCGTCCTAGCTTAGGTACTTTTGTTCCTGGTTTAAAGTCTACAGGGTCCTTAACTTTAATAGGATATTCAAGAACATCCTCGCCCCAGTTAATTTTGCAATCGTATTCTAATAGACGCTCGCCGCCACGTGGGTCAGGCATCTTTTTGTGCGGCCACATAAATGTGCAAGTTACAAAGTATTTTTCGTATACAGGGCCTGCAACTAATTCGCCGCTTTTCCAGTTAGCAAATACGTACAAATCCAGTTCATCTAATACACGCTCAAAATCCATAAGGGTGCTTAAAGCACTATCACTCATGTAGATTTCTTTCGTGTTTTGTATTACATCTTTAATGTGGTTAGCCATCGTTTATTCCGTTATAGTGTATTTATACTAGTATTATTGTTCTACTGGGAGACTTGCTAGTACCGGAATCCATTGTTTACGTAGCTGTTTCATGCTGTTTTCAAACCCCTTGGGGGACAATTCGCTTTCAGTTGAAAACATTAAATTGTTGTTGAAAAAGCGTTGTGCATCGGGGCTACGCACTGCATCTGCAAAAGTTTTAACATACCAGTCAACAACTTCTTTAGGTGTACCCTTAGGTAAAATAATGCCCCAAGCAGCATATACGTTTGCACCAGCAACATAATCATGCATTAGAGGTGTGTGAGGTAACTGCGATAATTTTTGTTCGCTAAAAATAGCAAGTATACGCACCTTATTTGATTGTGTCATTGTTTGTGCAACAGCGACAGGTAAAATACCGTATTCTACTTCTTTGGCTGCAACTGCTAGAACTGCCTGTGCTGGGCCTTTGTAGCTAACAGTCTTAATTAAATCCCCGTTAAGCTTTAATTGATTTGCAACATAGTTATATGCTAGTTTGTGTGCGCCCGAGCCGGCTGCAATACTAATAGGCTTTGTGGTATACTTTACGTGATTGATAAATGTGGGAACTGTAGTAACAGGACTATCGTATGGTACTACTAATGCTAGTGGACTTTTGGCAATACTAATCACATATTCAAAATCATTTAGTGTGTACTTAACTGCCGCTTTATTAAAGTATTCAGCTGTGACCCAAATGCCCTGATGACTTGGGACGTACACATGGTAGCCATCTGCTGGCCGTGTAATAAAATCGTTCATTGCAACTACCCCATCTGCTCCTGGGCGGTTCTGTACAACAAAATTAATGTTCTTGTTTTGTCGTTCAATTATACTGCTAACCCCGCGGAAACTCATTTCGTTTCCGGACCCTGGGGCAAATCCAATGTACACGTTTACTGGTTTAGTTGGTTCCCATGCAAAGGCTGCAAGGGGAACCAGCATCAACGCAATAATGTAACTAATATATCTGACCATGTTTGTTTCACCTCTATGTGTTGTCCAAAGTTTTGTTCTATCCAGCGTGGAGTAAAGTAGTTCCACGTTAGATCTTTCTCGTGTGCGAACTCGAGCATTTTTTTGTTCTGTGTTGCAATTTCGCTCATCATGCCAGTACTGTTGTTGTACCACTTATAGTCAGGGTACTTGATGTTAAATCCCCCTGCTTCGTGCCACCAAGTATAACTAGGCATATCGGGGCGGTAGACTAACATAATCCAATCGTTGGGAAATGTTGCTTTAACATCATGCAGTTTGTATGCCCAATTGTGGCTTTTAACTATACGAGTCCCGCCGGGTTGAGTCCACGCTGAATCTAATACTGCTGGGTCTAATACCGAATCGAATTCCATGCCCGGTCCAAAGTACGCTCCTTTGTGCCCTGTGAACCCTGTATGTGAATAATCACGTTCTGGAGTTCTGTCGCTAGTGTTAAACCCGTCTAGTTGCTCAAGAGTTTGAGCTATTCCGCTCCACCGGCTTCCCGGAACTCCTGTAAAGAATAATCGATCTGGTAATTTCATATGATACATATAATTATGACTACACAATCCTATCTGAACGAATATTTTAATAACATATGGCGCCATAGAAATCGCAGTTTTGATCAATATCAATACAGCGGTTGGGCCCTACTAGATCAAGTTAAACCAACTGAGCAAGTGCTCGATGTTGGTTGCGGAGACAATCCGTTCAAAGGCAAACTAGATGTATTTGGTATTGACCCTGCTTTCCCCGAAGCAGACTTTCACGGAACAATAGAAGAATATGCTAGCGTTGCTGATGTCAAATACGATGTAGCGTTTTGTCTTGGGTCTATTAACTTTGGTTCACAGGAAACAATTGAACAACAAATTACTGCGGTATTGAGTTTATTAAAACCAGGTGCTAGAATTTACTGGAGATGCAATCCTGGGCGCAAGGATCACGGAAATACACAATGCGAAGAAATTGATTTCTATCCGTGGAGTATAGAAGAACATGTGCGCTTGTGTGATTTGTTTGGGTGTAAGCTACAGGAATGTAGATGGGACACTAAGAATCGACTGTATGCTGTTTGGCTCACAGCTTAATACTTATCCATTTTACAAAAAGAAAAACATGTAGTTAATTCTGGATCAAGTCTCTCCTTAAATATCTGTACATCGAACACAAGCCAGTTCGTTGTAACCCATGCAAGGTTCTAACATTTTTACCGTAAAGGAGAGACATTTGTCTAAACGGCGCAATAACCGAGCTCTAGCTCAACAAACGTATCAAGAACAACCACCTGTAAATAAACCAATCCAGTTTGAGAACTATAGAAAACAACCACGCAAAGTCCACCTTACTCCTAAAACACTATCCCAAGAAACATATCTAGACCTACTAGAAGATCCTAAAAAATTAATTGTATTTGCCACAGGCCCAGCGGGCACAGGAAAAACAATGATGGCTGTGCTAGCAGCACTAAAAGCCTATCAAAATGGCGAATGCAGTAAGATCGTTATCACACGCCCTGCCGTTGGCGTTGATGATGAAGAGCACGGTTTCCTACCCGGAGACCTAAATGCCAAAATGGCACCCTGGACGCGGCCTATTATGGACTACATTGCTGAGTACTATAGACCGCAAGATATAAATGCTATGCTAGAAGACCAGCTAATTGAGATTTCTCCCCTAGCATACATGCGTGGACGGACATTTAAAAATGCGTGGATCATTGCAGACGAAATGCAGAACGCCACCCCATCACAAATGAAAATGCTGTTAACACGATTAGGCGACGGGTCCAAAATGGTAGTTACAGGCGACATACAACAAGCCGACCGCAAAGAAGCGGATAATGGTTTGCTAGATTTCCGACGCCTTGTAAGTGATTATCAAAATTGCAAGTATGTAGCAGGCATTGAGTTTGGGGGCAAAGACATCCAACGTCATCCAGCGGTACTTGAAATTTTAAAGATTTACAAGGAGATTTAATATAAGTACTGGATGTACGATTACAGAGACATCCGCAAAGTTCATTTAGAAATATCAACCAGGTGTAACGCCGCTTGCCCTGGTTGCCCTAGAAACCTTTGCGGTGTTGACATCATTGACGATTTCCCTTTACACGATATGAGCTTGCTTGAAGCTCAGCAAATCTTTACTCCTGAATTCCTTGCACAATTAGACCTAATCCATATCAATGGAAACTTAGGTGACTTTGTTACTGCACGTGACGGTGTAGCAATAGCAGAATACTTTCGCTCACAAAATCCCACTCTTGAAATAACTATCAGCACCAATGCTGGTATACCTGCTGACTATTGGCCGCGACTTGCTGAACTAGGAGTAAAAATTTACTTTTGTTTAGATGGGCTAGCAGGCACCCATGAGCTTTACAGACAGCAAACTAAATGGGACACAGTTATTGCCAATGCCGCACAGTTTATTGCCGCGGGTGGCCATGCTGTATGGAAGATGATCAAATTTGATCACAACATAGAGGAAGAGACACGATGCCGTGAACTAGCACTAACTATGGGCTTTAAGAGTTTTGAGTTTGTGGATCACGGACGTAATGCTTTCCCGGCATTTGATCAAAAGGGGAGATTCCGTCATCACATTGGCTCCCACGATCAGCCAATTGCATTTGAAAAAGTAATGTGGATCCACTTCGAAGGAATGGGCAACGAATACCCTATACCGGAAAGCAAGAAAATCAACTGTGAAGTTAAATCTGAACGTAGTGTTTACATTGCCGCAACAGGAGAAGTGTTTCCTTGTTGCTGGCTAGGGTTCTATCCTCAGCAGATGTATCATCGAGATAATCCACGCATTGCAGAAATGATTACAAACAACAATGCCCTACAAGTAGGCGTTGCTGGTGCAGTAGAATGGTTTAACGCAGTAGAAAAAAGCTGGGACGGTGCCCAGCTTAGTGCTTGTAATAGTTACTGTGGTGTTTGAGTAATTAACTCGAATGCTTCTCGCCAGTTTTTAACAATTGGAATAGAATCGTGATAGTGATACATGTTGTGACCATGTTCCATTAAGATACTACGAAGTCCCAAGTTGTGTCCTACTTCAGCATTCTCTGGCTTGTCTTCAACCCACCAGCAGCCAGTATCTTTGTAAGGTAACAGAGCTTGATCTTTGTCTGCTCCGGTATCCAAGCAGATAACTTTTTCAAATGCAGTTTTGCCAAACAACTTGGCTAGATTCATTTCCCGGAGCTTCTTAGCATTCGGATCAAGACTAAGACTAGTAATGCAATGGAATACATATCCAAATTCCTCATGTAATCGTTTTACGTAATACATAGCATCACGCAGTGGTGGTAGAAATCCAATAGCCGCGGACTCATTGAAAATTTTAATCAGTTTCTTTGCTTGTGGCCGATCAATGCCGTACTGCTTACTGATATCGTAGTCAAACTCGCTGCCGGGCACAACAGTAAATCCGTGAGCATCCATCCAGATGGCAAATGCATACTCCCAATTAAGAAGTACGCCGTCTGCGTCTACTAGAATTACACTGTTCTTCATACAATCTTTCCGATGGCCACATAAATTAGCTCATCTAGTTCACGTTGATAATCCTTGCCTAGTCTACGATTTAAGTAGATCTGTGTCACAAGCTCTGTGGGTTTTTCGCCTGCGACTTCAAAGCCCTTGCCACGTTTTTCTAATTCTTCAATTAGATCGTAGTCATCAAAGTCGTCTAAGTCTACATCAACTTCTACATAAGTTTCTACTCTTGCCATTTTATGCTTTCAAAAGTTTAATCAGCTTTTCGGGTTTCACAACTTCGTGAATTTCTTGTATGTCTTTTAACTGCATGACATAAGAAACAACCTGCCAATCATCGAGATGACCACGTCGGTAGTCGCTATTCAGTACGTTGGTAATGAATGTGCGAACTGCACCTAGTGTTTGAAAAACGCGACCGCTTTTGTCGTAACTAAGGTAGACTGGGGTACCCTTAACATACTGCTCGGGGTCTGACTTTTTGCGTATTTTGTAATAGGTAGCTGTACTCATTTTCTAACCCTAGTCCAAATTGGATCAATCATAATAAATCGTTGCAGTGGGAGCCACAGTGGCAAACTAAGGATACAGATCCATACTGCTTGCACATACTCAGTGGGCCACCATTTGAAGTAGACATCTAGCAAACCTACAACCAAGTAGATGCTGTTGACGCCTAGTAGCCAAGTAAGAGAACCGATGGGAAACATTATGGGAAGTCCGGGTTACGTTCAGATTCCATTGGAACATCTTTCCAAGGGCTCCATTGCATGTTGCGATGTCCTTTAGAGATAAACTCTTGTGTCAACGCATTTGCTTGAGCGTACACTGTAGTATCAATCATTTGACGATACTGTAGCACTTTGTCGCCGACTACTGGCACATACCAACGCATTTCTATCATTGTTCACATCCTTTTGCTTGTTCCTGTAATTGTTTTTCCACAGGTGTTTTGTGTTGCCAAAATAAAGTTTCGTGCCCTTTGCTGTATAACCATGCTTCGCATAGAACATACACTGAAAGGAACAGCCAAAATCCAAACCATCCCATATTATCTCTCCACGATTTCATGTACATGCCCATCTGTAAAGTCACTTAATTTTAACACAGGATAGCATTTTAGACAAACATAACGGTTACCACCCCCACCCATTGAACTAATTATTGCATTGCACTCCCTGCACATTCGCAAAGCAGCCGTTGCAATCATACCACGGGCGGCTTCGTATACTGGTCTAAACTGGTACGAACGCGAATGGTAGTCGTACTCCCCGTTTACTTCAAGCAGTTGTTCTTCGTAACAAAGCAATTCTTTAGTCATAATTTTTCAACAGACTTACATCTGCTCTCGCGAGCTTTAGAATGTTGTGGATTTGATCATCATGCTTAATAGGCAGGTCTGTTTGTACTAGGACTGTCTTATCTTCTTCACGAATCACACTTGCAATAAACGGCACTTTATTCCAACGACCAAATACTCTATCGCCGTAGTTGTATTTGGGCTTAGGTAGGTCTGCATCACGTGCGGCAAAGTATTCTGCGTAGTTAGCCATTTACCATTTCCTTAATTGTTTAGTTTGGAATTCACCGCAGTGGTCACAACTCCGAACTTGATAATCGATTTCGTACACGCCTTCCCTGCGATGCATTGGCTTACTCCACTTAGTCCATTTATGAAAACCCATCCAGCACCAGCGCCCTGTTGCGAGCTCGGGCTGATCCTTTAGTGCTCGAAATGTGTTTTCTGCTTCATTCATAACCAACTGTGTGCTGTGTGGGTGTTTGCAAATCTCATGCTATGCTTGCCGCCTTCGGCACAGTACTTTCGCATAAACTGATTATAAGCTGATTTCCATTTCTTAGCAATAGGCGCAGGTGCATGGCAAGCAAGATAATGCAAACGGCTGAATTGCCGCGCAATGGTTCGCTTGTTAAGCTTGTAACCCACAGGGAACCATTCAACTCGCGTTTGCCAGTTGTAATTAATCCATTCATTACCATAGCCTTTAAGGCGCAGGCGAATAATATGCACTCGATTGATTTCTTGTGGTCTAAACTTGTTCATGACTGTTCCTTTGCACGTCGAGCTTGTGTGCGCTTGCTCATAGTCTGATATGCCGCATTATCTTGCACTGCCTCAATGTATTCCTTTGGTGGCTTCACAATACGGCCTTCGCCGGTGACTGGGTCAACTAACTTCCAACGCTTGCCCACTAGCTGTGGATAAGCTTTGCCTTCTGCAAACAAGAAAGTCTTGCGATAGTTAGCTTCAGCAATCATTCTTTCAAGACTAGACAATGGGTATGATTCAGGATTGTCAAGTATCCAGTTAATCACATTAACCAGATGGCTGTCTTGCATGTCTTTAACTGCAATGCTACGGCCATCTGCTGTACGCCAAGTTTTGTCTCGATTGTGTGTCATGGTGATGCTTGTGCTTCAGCGGATTCGGAATGTTGTGAGTCACCTTTAAGGGTGTGCCACATTTCTGGATCTGTGCCCAGGTAAAGACGATACTGCTGGTAGTTTCTCCAGCGGGCGATTTGATTCACTTTTGTTTCAACCCAACGGAACATGCTATCCCGGAACCAAAAGGGATTAAGTAGTGTAACTAGGATAACTGCTAACACGGGCAACAGAATAGTGTATGTAACCACATAACGGAATACCATTGCTCGCCAATAGAAGCCGCCATCGCGGGTCATAGTTACTGATTTAGGTAGGGACATTAGGGATTTCCTTCAAAGTACATTTGTGCTAGTCTTAACATTATAGCAGCTTGTTCTTTATTTCGTGGCACTTGTACACTATTTTGGTAAAGTTCATTTTGGATTTCAGTCCACCATTGCTGTGCAGACTGCGGATCATCAAACTCTGGGCTCATTGGAACGTCCTCGTCTCGGGTAATCCAATACCAAGTGTCGTCTAAATCATTCCGAAATAGTTGCATCAAAAAATGCCTTTGCTTTGTTAAATGCTTCTTCCATGCTAGCGGCAGGCACTGTCACAAACGCCGACCCTGCAATGATCTGCATATCATATGGTACTGTTCCATTGAAACGAAAGTTCTCTGGGACTGCTACGATTACTTCAAATTCTTCCATACCTTACTCCTTAAACGGTAAATCCTACGTTGCGAAGTCCTGCCACAGCCTTGTGATAGTCTTCGTGATTGACTTTGAGATACTCGTATCGGGCTTCCCCGAACGGATCTCGATTACGCAAACGGTCAAAGATGTCTTTGGATTCTTTAAGACCCAACCCAGACCATGTGCGAATTTCTTTAATGCAGGCCACTGCATTATTACTACCACGTGCTTGAATGCCGCGGATTTCAACTTTGTCGTTGTAGGTGCCCGTTATCATTGCAAGGAATATTTGACCCTTAACATCTGGATCTAGCGCACTTGTAATTTGTTCCCATAGTTCCAGCCCTGCCTCGGCTCCATAGGCTTCTGTAATGCTTCGCATAAAATGCAAGCCGTTGCTGATAACTGCGGTTTTGTGTTCTTCTGGAATCATATTATTCCCGGTTCTTTAGTATTTCAAAAGGCTCTTCGTAATCTACTTTAAAGCATTCAAATGCCGCTTTGAAAATGTTGTAGAAGAAGGAAAAAATGGTTAGGGCAAAGTAACTGCCGATAACAAATCTTCCTATCTCTCGATTCTCAACACAACCTAGTAGCACTAGCCCTACTACTATAAAGCCAAGTCCTGCCAATGCAATAAATGCGAAACAAGCAAAGATAGAATCTGGTGCGCCTTTCTTTAGTTCGCGTCTGAATGTTTCTGCTTTACTAAAGCATCCGCTGAACGTCTTCATAAAGCACCATTTAAAAAAGCTCAAGTACATACGCCAGTTCATATTACACTCGCTTTAAGTATGTGAGAATGTCACGCTTGTAATACGGCTCCCAAGCTTTACCTTCTTTGCCACAGATCTTCTCTTTCACACGCACTACGCCACAGCTTTCGTAGCGTCCTTTAGTATTGCCACCAGTTACTGGGTCATACTCGGGAGCCCGGTAGTCTAGCCCGCACTCCCAATCCCATGTACTTGAATTAAAAGTTCGTTGTAGCCAGCTGGCACGATTATGTTTGCATGTTCTGCATGTTACTTGATCAGTCATTGTTCTTTTCCATTTCTCTTGTTAACTCTGCTACCATCAGGAAGTGATCGTAAGCCAGCTTAACTGCTTCGTTTTGCATCAGCTTATCAGCTTCCTTTTGCATAGCCTTAACTGCCTCCTCGCACACTTCACGAGCACTAGGCCATTCTAAATAACGTGCTTCGGGCCCAAACGCTTTAACCAAGTTCTCCCACGCATCCTTTTGCTCTTGTGTAAGCGGTGCAGTCTTTGGACGCAAATCGCTGGCCCGCATCAAGGCTGCACTAATAGTATCTTCTGCTATGCGCCCTGCGGCAATCATTGCGGCGTAGTTAGGCTCTACATTGTAGCGGGTACTTTGCCCACCAGGATAACACAACACTAGATGGGCACCTTTTGGGAAGGCATCCATTAGTGTTTGGTCGTACTCATACACTGGCTTGTATCGACGCCCTACTTTTTCGTAAAAGATTTTCTTTACCATGAGCTGTTATAGAAAACACGCAAGCCTGTGAACAACTCTGCACGGGCGTTCTTAATAAAGTCAAGATCGGCATCGTAGTAGTGCTGATCAGCAGGGTCACCAAAGAAGAAGCCCGATGTACTAGGAAGCTTACGCTTCTTGACTGCCTTTTCAAGCTCATCCAAATCTTCCCATACTAGCTCTAGCTCGATACCGTTGAAGCTACTGCCCCAACCATTGGCATCTTCCACGACGGGTTTGCCTTCTGCGTTACGCTTACGGATCCACAGTTGTTCCATCCAGCCATGCAGGTTAGGGTGCTTGCGCCAGTAGGCAAGTTCACGTGGCTTTTGCACGCCGCCTTCGGGAACGTCCCATTCGCCGGTTTCTGAATTGTACTTGATATCTTGATCATAAAACTCGTCGCGCTGACCTGCACGGTTAGCAACGTATGCATACATGTCGAGACCCATTATTTCACTCCTTGGACGTAATTCAAATATGTTACCTTGGCATTGCCGTGGTAAGTGCTGGTTGAGTGTTTCTTGATATGTCCTTTAATAGGACCAGAATGTTGTGCTTTGCTTAGGAAGCCGATCAAGTTGCCGTGACCGTCGTGTCCTAAATGTCTATAGCAATTATAATCGCGACTGTAATTTACTGTCAACGGGGTGAAGTTGATCGTCAATTTGTCTTTGATCTTGCCCACATACTTGCTGGTAATAGTGTAGTGTGCCAGCTCTTGCTTAACATCATCACGGGCAGTCATGTCAACATAGAGCTTGGGCAACCAAACAATACGCCCAAATTGGCGTTCGTTAATGTCTTTAGTGTTAGCTAGTTCAACTACATCTTGAACAAAGACACTAACCTTTGCACCAGTTAGTGCGTCAATGGTTGCTCGTTGTTGCACATACGAAACCACAGTATCCGCCATTTCTCGATCTGCGTCTGTAACCGACACCTCTTGGCCTTTAAAGTGTTGTTCAAGTCGTGCCTTACTCGACTCCTCGCCTTCGCGCTTAACTGTGTTACCAGCTTCGCGGAAGATTGCACAAGCCACAGCCACCACTTCTGTGGTGTTGTGATGCTTTGCGATGTTTTTCATATTAAGCGGCTTCCAACATGTTAGCAGGCACACGCCAAGTAGACACAATCAGGCTGTTGGCCTTTTGTTCGGACACCAGGATGTACTTGATGTTGATCTTTTTAACTGTGCCCACAGTTGTCATACCAGTGCGGTTATTACGAAATTTAACTGCATCACCAACACGGAATGCTCGTTTGTTGTCTTGTGTGATTTGATTACGGCGCCACTTAACTGCATCGATAATGCTATCGAGCTCAATGTTAGTCAAGTTGCCAAACATGATAGTGGAATTGAGTTGCTGGATTGTAGTGAGCTTTTCCATTGTGGACTCCGTTTTGTTACGCTATGTGACTATTATACTAAAGATTTCTTTTTGGGTCAAACTGGGGCAAACATACGGGCGCCCTCAGCCATAAACACTTGATAAGCTTGCATGGTCTTTTCACTGTAAACCATACGGCCTTCTTTTTGAATGTCTTGCAACAACTCTAACAAGCCCAAACCCAAAAACTCTTGCTCTTTTTTAAGCTGGGCGATTGCTGTAGTGATCTGCATGTTAAGTCCTTTTTGCTTTGCTATGTGTATATTATACAAAAGATCACCATTTCGGACAAACTCAAAAAGTAATACTTGAGTAGTACTTAAAAAGTAGTACTTTTATTAACTAAAAGATGTGCAAGCACATCTGCTTCTGCGCTATCGCTTGAAGCTGTTTTTAATAAAAGAACTAGTTTCATCTAGATTGTGGAGTGAGAATGACACCCAGCAAATGGATGTCAAGGTAGCCTCATCTGAGTTGCTCTCGTCTTCACGACAGTAGGTGTTTTGGATTCCACGTCTCTGGGCTCTGTACCTTACCCTACCTACTACGATTTTTAATGCACCTCGGTGTCAGTCATGCAATGGACGTAATGGATCTAAGTTAGCTTGCGCTACACTCAACCTGTATCCGACAATTCAAACGTTATCGCCGCAGAGGGGCATCGTTTTAAGGCATCCTGGCAGCACCAGGGTAGTGAATTGAAGTCCGTTCGTAAAAACAGAATTGGGTATTGGGTCACACATCAGAACCTTGCCCAGCAGAATATTAACCGGCCTGCCAACCTTATGTTACGATAATCTTGGTTTATTTTCTACGCGAATTGCGTAGATTGTTTATGCTGTCATGCACACCTTGCAGGTATGCAGTTTGATTTTGTATCTTACGTTCAAGAGCTTCTACGCGAAGCGTTGTGGCGCGAAGTTGTTCTTCGAGTTGTTGGATGACTTGTTGTGCTGTGCGAAGTTTAACTTCGTGCGTCATTAGGTTAGGACGAGGAGGAGCGTTTGGGTCTACCGCCCGCTTCTTCTTAACCTTGTACATGTCTTGGATGCTCATAATTTATATTTATCGTTAAGTGGGCCCGGAGTCTTGATCACCATAGTATCGGTATCTTCTAAATACTCGCATTCTGCGACTTCTCCGGGACTAAAGACTACACCTTGCCCTGCTGTGTAAATTTCGCCGTTGATTCGAACCATTCCGCGGGTGATTAGGTTAATTTCGGTGGCGATTTTGTGGTAATGCGGCTCGCTTGTTTCGCCTTTGTAGTTTGTCTGGAATGCGGCTTCTACTGCTTCTGTTTTGTGTACTGAGCGTTCAAAGTTGCCTACAAACCAGCCACGCTCGCCTGCATCTCTAATATGAAATCGTTTCATGTTACTTCCAATACTGCTTAAATTCTGGCACAACGTCTAACACGTTTTCGTTGCGTAGTGCATCTAACTTGTTTGTAAATTGTACGGTTCTATTCCACCACCCCCGAGTAGGCTTCTCATGCATGTAGCTGATAATTCCATCAATCCTGCCTTGTTGTTCTGTGTAGTGTTTACTGGACAACAACCGCAGTTCCGCTAACTCTTTCAGCTCTGGCGTTAAGTTTGAAATGTTTAGCTCTGCGGGGAAATGACAAGGCGTTAGGTCAATTGGATCAAACGCATTGCCGTGGGTGTATGCAAATTCCAACATGTCCTGTAAGCGGAGAATGTTATATACACTAACAACACAGTTGAACTTAATCTTTACTCCGGGGAATTGTTTTACTGTTTCAATGTTGCGTAATAGCAAGTTCCAGTCTAGCCCCGAGCGTATGTATTCGCCTAGCTTTTCCGTGGCATCTACGCTAACAATAAACAACACATTGGAAAAATGCTTTAGATAATCTTCTAGTCTGCGCTGACCAAAATGTAGCTTAGTTAGGTTAGTTGTATATGTTAGTCGTATGTCTGTGAGACCTAACTCTATTAGTCGGTCTAGTAACTCCCAGTGCTCTTGTTGGAATAAACTTTCCCCGCCAGCAAAGTAAACTTCTTTAAGTTGACTGAGATCACCGTAGCGTAGCATATCAACTTGCTCGTCATGTGCATGGATAACATAATTGGTCTTGGGCGCACGATTGTACATGGCCACAGAGTCTGTGCCCCAGGTATGACTATAATCTGGGCCGCACATGCGACACTTTAAATTACAGATATTTGAAAAACGAATGTCCCAGTACTGTAGTGCAAAATCTTGTACATGACCATCTGCGTCGGTGTTAGCTAGCAGACCATTCACATCAATGCTTAGGTGCTCTATGTCTTGATTCTTGGCTGTACGGAAACTAGGAATGCCATGTGATTCTTCCCGATAGCATCCTGCACATGCTTGGGGTTTTTGACCTGCTAGCATTTCTACACGCACTTGACGCATGGCCTCTGTATTTGCTACAGAGTCTGCGTCGGCAAAATCTTTTATATTACCAAAGTCGCCAGCGGCTGCACAACAGGGTTTTATTCGCCCTGTTGGGTCATGAAAGAAATGTATCCACGGCAGGATGCAAAATGTTTCACTCGGCAGGCTTTTCACTTGCTTCAGCTGCTTTCATTTCTGCATCAAGTTCATCTAAGATACTAGTCAAGTACTCGGGGTCTAGTTGTTTCATTACTGTAGTAATGTAATGATGGTAGCCACCAAAGTAATACTTAAAGAAACTCTTAAAGTCGCTGTCGTCGTTGAATGTGTTCTTAACTACAGTTTTAGTTGAAAGGTCTAGCACAACGTTAGCTAATGCGCTGGACTTCTTGCGTCCCTTAGTAATTTCTAAACGCTCGTCATACTGCAAGTTGTTCTTGTCTTCCATCCAGCCCTTCTTAGATGTGTTAACACCCGGGCGAGGTTTCATGCCGTAAAAGGCTACTAGATAAATGTTATGCTTATTGTTCAATTTGTGTTAACTCCACTAATGTTGCTGATAGGTTAATTTCTGGATCTGCAACCATTGAGTGGTTAACAAGTCCTTTGCGAATTGCTAGGATAGCTTCGTCTTGTCCTTCTGGGGTGGTGCTCCACAAGTCCAAGTTGTCGTACATCCAACGGAACACACTATCCATATCGTCCATGCTACCTTGGCTACAGATAACTTGACGTGCTTGACGAACAGCACCCATCTTCATAAAGTTAACTGCTTCCAGCTTCCAGTCATTAACGCTACGGTCTGCGTCAGTTGGGGGCTTTAGTGTACCAGTTGACGTATTGCGCTGTAGGCTGTTTAAGCACTTACGCAAGTCTGGGTATGTAGACTTAACATAGCTGTCTAAGTTGTCTAGTGTAAAGTCAATGCCTTCTTCTACTAGGATAGTAGCAACACGGGCAGTGAATTCTGTTTGATCTGTTTTCTCAATGTGGAAGCCTTGGCAACGACTATGAATAGCATCCATGATCTTGTGCGGATAGTTACAAGTGAGAATGAAACGTACTGTGTCCCCGTAGTCTTCCATTAAGTTACGCAACGCAGGCTGTACAGATTGAATGTTCATGTAGTCAGCTTCGTCAATCATAACGATCTTCATACGCCCAAATGGCATAGTCTGGCAAAAGCCAATCAGCTTGTCTACCCATTCAATCTTACGTGCTTCCTTAGATCCGTTAGCATACATAACGTCATACTCGTCGACGTCCATTGCTTTAATAAGGATCTTGGCAAGTGTAGTCTTGCCTGTGCCCGGACTGCCACTTAATAGCAGGTGCGGGATTGATTTGTGCTTTACCCACTCCTCAACAATTTCTCGTTGGTCGTTGTCGGTAAACACATAACCCTCTACTGTGTCGGGTCTATACTTTTCTGTCCAAAGTTCTTTCATGTTGTTTCCTTAAATAGTGGCATACCGTCAGTTAGATGGCGAACGTATTCTAGATTAGTAGGAAAACTATCAAGTGTGCCTTTGTGACTCATAATACTAATAGTAAAAGGCTCTAATCGTTCCAAGCCGTAGAAAAACATTTCTGTGGCACCTTGTTCAATCTGATTCCTAAAATGTTCGTGCATTACGCAACTCCTTTATCTCTTCTATAGCGGCAAGATACAACGCCCTCCAAGGATCGCCATAGTTTACAGCATTTTCTAATACTAACACCACATCTTGTTGTCGAATATCAGCAATTCGTTCCTTTAGCTGTTTATCGGTTAGTTTGTTCATACGTTGTTCAATCCAATACGGCTGTAGCCTAAGTTGCTTTTAGTCTCTCTACGAGATTCTTTGAGCTCTTCATTATACGCTTGAATCACAAGCATAGCGAACTTTTCGGCGTTGTCTACACTCATCCATTTGCCGCTGATATCAGTGCCGGCTTGTTGCATTAATTCTTGAATTTGCTTATTCATATCTACTACCTGGTTGTCCGGGTTCATTGCTGTTTGTGCAGGCTAGTGTGTGATCTGTTGATTTTGGGCAACGTTTGTTACCGCAGTCGGGACACACAATAAATGTGCTCATTGTTAGTGGCCAACCACGATCATCGTATTTTAAACCCATGCAACGATAACAGCCGCACTCTTTGATAAAACCCCAACGCTTACGTGCGCCAAAGATTGTGTCCATGTTTGCATTGTATTCTGTCTGCGATACACTAAATGGTCTTGGTGCATCACCTTTTCCGCCGTCACTCATCGTCTATTACTTCCTCTAGTTCTTCAAAACCTTCACCGCTGTGAAGATTATATTCAATATTGCCCACACGCCAGGACTCGGTCCAGGTATGCTGGTTGTTAGAGCCTTCACCTGGACCTAGTAATCGTAGCATAGTTAACACACGTTCAAGTTCTTCCCCTTCGAGTATGCGCCGCTTTTTAAGTAGTCCTAGACCTTTTAAAAATCTTCTAGCTGTCTCGGGATCTTTTGTTACGTCTTTTGCAACGGCTCGAATATGATCTAAGTATTCTGTATGAGTCATTTTATACTAGCTCTTCAACAATGCCTAGCACTTCTGCGGCAATAAACAAACCACCTACAATAGGCAGTCCGTAAATGCACAATGCAACACCGGCAGCGATGCGTAAAAAACTCTTAACAAGGCTAACATAGAAATGTCCCTTGCTTGTATCTTTAGGTTGAATTTCAATCATAGGTTTGTGATGTGGGCAGCGCCCTTGGTTGTAGTCACACTCTGGTGAGTATTCTTTTCGACAAACGTTACACTGCATCTAGCGCCCATTTAAGTTTAACAAGTTGTTCTCTGTCCATGCAGATGTTGAGTTGTGTACGCTGATCCTCTGGATCTTTTGCATCATCGTAAGTTGTGTAAAGTTTAAAGTTTACCCACCCTTCGTAGCCCTTGACTTCCATAGGAGTCACTTGTGCGTACATTTTCATACCACCATTATCGCTGATTAATCTTGTTGTCATTTAATACTTTCCATGCCTTGTCTTTTTCACGCTCTTCGTGGTACTCGTCTTCTAAGTTGCTGAATGTAGGCATACGCTCTAGCATGTCGTCTAGCATGTATTTTATATCCAACAGATCTTTTTTGCAATTCCATTGGGAATATCCGTCGTTATATCCGCTACATGCTTCGATTGCGCAACGGGTTAACTGACTCTTAATAGAGTCAACATCCCAGCGTTTAAGGAACCCCATTATTCGTATACTTCGCGAGTTTTACGTTCACCGTATACTGCTGTGCTTAGTGTATCATCTGCTTCTGGCTCTGTGTCGCTAACGAAGATGATAGCATTTGGATCAGCACGGCGTAGAGTAAACGTTTCGTCATTGATTTCCACTTCCATACCTCGGCTCCAACGGCCGTGTTCTAGGAAGATCCATTGTCCAGGCTTTACCGAAGTCTGCTCTGGACCTACCTTGTATACTTTAGCCCAACGTGGACGGATACCCTCTGTTTTGCCATCGTCGTTAAGCAATAGAATACCACTGCTTAATTTACGTCCACTAAAGTCCATGTCACGTACAATAATGTGATCATGTAAGGCCACAATGCCCGGTACTCGATTAGTTTGTTTGAGTTTGTTACTTGCTTGATATAACTGTTCTTCTTGAGCCATGTGTTCCTCTTAGATACGTGCTGGTCCTGCTGGCTTGCGTGGATCAGGAATAGCTTGTTGTTTTACTGTTGCAGGTGCAGCCAGACTTGCAGCCAATGACCCACGTAGTCCCGGTACTGGATCTTCGGGTGTTGTGGGCACAACTACTTCTGGTGCTGTTTCTACTACAGGTGCAGGGCCTGGTTCTGGCATAGGTGCGCCTTGGCTCATACGTGCGCCACTGCGAACTTGTTGACGAACAATTTGTTCTTGTTCTTCTTGTGCAATTTCAATAGGCATTGGTGTGTTTAGTTTGTAGTATTGATCTTGCGTTTGGTTACGAGTCTCAGTAACTTTACCACCTGCACCAAGTTTGTCTCCTCGGGCATTTACTTTCATATTGCCTACTGCAATAGATTCTTCGTTAGCAACACGCAGACTTTCAATGTCTACTTGCTTGCCTTGTGCTGTTGTATAAATTCGTTTCATAATGTTTCTCCGTTGTATACTTATCGTAAAAATTCGTGGATATCTAAATCATAATACATACTGTTGATCTTATGAACTCCCATTAGATACAGTACATAACTGGCAACACTAGATCCACGCCCTAGGCCCCACACTACCCCATTTGCTCGCATCGTATCTACAAAGTATTTTAGATAGCGTAGCAAATTAAACAAATCTCGCTTGTCGTATTCTAACAATTCCTCACCAACACGTTGTAACTCTGCTTGTGTATTGCATTTGTCTAGCAACCATTGGGCAATGTCAAACGTTTTGTATTCGTCGGGCATGTGCCACTGATTTTGCATAGTAGCATCAAACTCGTCAACATCCTCAAAGCCGCCCACATACATCTGTAGTCGTGGAAGTTCTGCGTATAACTCAAGAACGGACTTGTTGTACTCACCCGGATCCTCAACTTGGAACCTAGACAAATCTAACTCAGGATTTTGATACAACAAGGCACACAACTCATCACAAGTTGTATATGCTATGCCGCAATCATCATATTTCATGATATGTCAATAATGCCTTTAAAGCCCTTGCCGTTCTTGGCTGCACGTTCTTCCATGTCTTGCATTAGCTTTGCTTGTCGGCGACTAATTTCTGCTTGGAAGTCACCCATCAACATTTGAATTTGATAGATAATGCTACTAGGCCCAGAACGATATGCTTGTCCTAAACGACGGTTTAGTTCTTCATATTTTTTGTGCAGTTCTTCATCTGTGAACTGGCTCATATCTGGGCTTAATGGGTGCATCAAAGATCTCCGTCTTGTCGATTCTCGCTGTAGTGTGCGTCAAAGCTGCCACCTGGGTAACGGCTTTCTAACTTATTTACATTTTCTTGGATAACGTCATTAGGATCTAAGTTCAAAGCACGACATGCGTTGACCCAGTACCACATGATATCTCCTAGTTCGCGCTTCATATGGAAACGAACTTCTTCGTTAAATGGCTTGCCCTGGAAGAAGATTTTCTTGGGCAACTCTGCAAACTCCCCACCTTCAGCAGCCAACCCAATTGCAGCAGTTAGCAATAGACTCGGGTTAAATGTAGGATCAGTTTGGTTGCGTAGTTCTTCGATACGCTTGTGAAGGTAGTCGTAGTTGTTAGACTCTTTGCTGGTAACAGCATCAACGAATTTGGTGTATTTGTTTAAATCGATTTGCATAATAGAAAACTCCTAGTAACGCAAGTATACACTCGCACTAGCTAGGAGTCAATTCTTTTGAATTTAATTAAGCAATCTTATACCATTTGCCCTCTTCAGAGTGGTAAATGTAAGCACAGCTCTGGCCAGCACCTAGTGTAATGTTAGCACTTGGCACTAATACTGTACCGTCGTTTGGCGTAACTTTCAACGCTGTTACGGTTTGAGTTGAACTCATAGTACAAATCAAACCATCGATATTACCTGATGGTAGCAATATGTTACCATTACTAATAGTAGTGGTTGGGTCCAAAATTAGACGGCTAACGTTACTCCAAAAAGTAAACGAGAAATTTGTACTTGGGGAATAATATTGGTAGCTAACATCCCGACGTGTTCCGGATGCTACAACGTTATTAAACGAAACAGTATCAGTAAAATTCACGTTTCCAGTAACAGAGCCGCCTACAGATAAATTACCAGTTATGCTAGCATTTACGCCAACTTTTAAGCTCTGTGCAATATTACCGTAGTAAGCTTCTACGTTGCCGTTACTTTGTACAACGTTTTGAATGTTGGTAACAGAGTTCTGTAGGTCTGTAATTTCAGTGGCTGCAAAGCTGAAATTGTTTAGAATGTTGGTAAAGTTATCGCGAAAGCCTTGACTATCATTGTCTTGGCCAGCAACTGGAAAGTTACCGTTAATGTTGTTTGGGTTGATGTTCGATGACATTAGTTAAATACTCCGAGTTTGGGAAACTTAATATATTTATCTCCGGAAGTTGGGATTAGATCAAACCTTTCCCAACTGGTAGACTGTACAAAAGTAAAGGATGCAGGTACATTTACAGTAGCTCTGTAATAGTAATTTTGGTAGCTTACCCGGCTTCCAACTGGGTAATTAATGTTGGGAATCCATGGTAGAATTTCGGGCTGCACAATATCCCCAACATGATCTCGTCTATCAAAGAATCTTGTGCCACCCGAGTCAAAGCTGGTACGCCCGCCATCGGCACCATTAAATGTAATAACATTAGGGATTTTTGTGTATTTAGGAACAGTGTCTCCACTGGCAATACTGTGACTGTATTGCATAAAGCTTTGCCCGTGACTGCGTCCGTTTAATACTTTAACAACACTTCCTTGATCTAGTTCCTTGACAAATTGTAACTGGACATTCTCCGTATCCGGAGCTATAATAATTTGCCACACACCTGCACGTTGGTTTTGTACATAGTAGTTTAGATAATCGCCTACACGTATAGCAGCAACTAGATTGTTAAAGTTTTCCAAGGTAATTACATTGTCTTCAACTTTAGCAATACGAGTGTCTGGTGGAATACCGTAGCCGCTAACAGCATTTTCAATTAAGTTCAGTCTATCTGCGACATCAGCAGGAATTGAACCTGCATCAACTGTGATGGTATTTCCGTCTACAGCAGTAACTACCATAAACGATTCTATCTTGATAGTGTTACCAGCGTATGTAGATCCAATGGTTGGCACATCGATTGTTAATTTCCATCCCAACGTACCGGTACTGTTGTCGGCAACCTGTGCTAGAATCTTTGTATTGTAGTCAATGAAACTGTTGACGTTAATGGATTTGCCAACATAGTCAATGCCGGCAACGTATGGAATATACAAAGAAGTATCACCAGCATTTACTGCGGCCAACAGTGTTGGGCTCTTGTTATCTGAATTCTTTTCCACATATCCCGGGATAGCATAAGATTCGTCGTATGCTGCTCCATCGAAATATGCTATGTCAATGCTGTCGGTTGGGTCCGAGTAATTACCAACAAATAGATCCTTAAAGTAAATCCATCCATCGTTATCGTAATTGGTGTTAAATCCTTCTTGCTTTGCAAAAATCAAACGGTCGCCATTGCGGAAAGAAGTTACTCCGTCAACACCGCCGTTGCCATTGATAATGCTAATAGTTTGATTGTTAATACTTGCAAAAGGCTGGGACACAGCGTAGTCAACAGTGTCGTGTAGCTGGCTGTTAGCTAGTACCAAGTAATCAAATGTTGTTTCGCGGCTTGCTACAAAAACCTGTTTGTCGATGTCGTAGTTTGCGCTTAATACATTGTCTAGCACATATCGGTCAGCAGTGAATGTGATAGTGTTTAAGCTAATACCTTTATCTTGTATACGCCATGCAATCTTCTTAGCTTCGCCGGGCTTAGTGTAAGCCAATACCACAGCACGTTTGAATCCAAGTACAGTTTTATCTTCCTGTACGCTGGTCATCCAGTCTGGGATAACACCTTGGGCACTGTAACCTAAGTTGGAACTAATGCGAGATTCCATGTTGTCAAACGTATTTGGATCCAGTACATGGTACGCATTGCCAAGTGAATCATAGTATGGATAACGAATTTTGTTTAGACCGTAGTATAAGTCTGTTTCTATTTTAACGTCTGCGTTGGTCGGGTTGAACGGATCAACAATGTCTACATACACTACTTCGTATTTGACTGCATAGTTATTGTTTGGATCTGTAGCAATAGCAGTTTTAACTTCGCTAAACGTGATACGTTTATTGTGGAAGTTCTTTTGCATTGCAGATGCATATTCTTCTAGCTTACTAGCAGCCACACCAGGTACAGCTAAGAATTTGATTTCTTTTGCCTTGCCATAGTTAGGATCGTCAATGCGATAGATAGAGGTGTCGGGGAACAAGCTCGAGTCAGCAACAATATCTGTAAACAGTCTGCGTTGGTCAATAGTAGTCAACGCCTGCATATACAAGTTCTCATATGGATCTGTATACAGGTTGTTAATTCTTATGTTAAATGTTTTGGTATCTGCAACGGTACCGTCTGTGGCTTCTGCCTGGACTGTAAAGGTGTAGATGTTATCAAATTGAGTAGCGCCGCCGTCGATTGTGGTATTATCAGCGTCAAATTGGAAATGTCTAAATGATGCACGTCCAACAATGTGTCCCGAAGGCAGTAGCTCTAGTCCTTGTGGCAGCTTAACTAAGGTTGGTGTACCAAATCCGCTATCTGTAGCAGGGCTTCCGTCTGGTAATATGCCGTGTACTAGTTTGTAAGAAACTTCTTTTCCTAATGTGTTAGTAGCAACAATGCTCAGTTCACTGACGCCACCGTTAACAATAGTTCCCACTAGTGTAGGAGTCTCCCACACAATACGGTTGTTAACGTCACCTAAGACGGTTAGCTGATAGTCAACTGGTACACTTACTAAATTACCATAGAAAGAAATGTTTCCGCTAGCTTGTGCTTGTGTTGGCGTTGAGATCTCAACAATATTTTCATTTGAGTAAACAGTAACAACAGTGGGCACGTTTGTAAACGTTGGACTGCGCACTTCCATGCCTGAGCGAATGCCCTGGGTACTGGTAACAACAAGATTAGTGTTAGCATAACCGCCAGCAACATAGCTAGTAGAAATCATGTTTATATTTGATGCAGTAACGTAGAAGTTATAGATCTTCTTGTAATCCTCTTGTGCATCAATATGACCGCTTACCCAACCAGTGTTTGCATCGATGGTTAAGTTTGGCAACCATGTGCTGATATTTGATTCCCACAGTAACGGATTGGTGCTGTAAAAGTCTACCGCACTAAATTTAAAACTGAAGTTACTGTTCTGTCTAACAGTAGGTAAAGAGCCAACGCTAGTAATAATAATTGGAACGTACAGTTGATCGGCATCTGTAGTAATGATATCATCGTCGACGGTATTGACATCGTTGTCAGTTGTCCATGACCCTTTGGCAACAACTTTAATAGAGTATATTTGTGTGTCGTACTTTGCACCATCAAAGACTTGCACAGTGAATGTGTATTCTTTGTTGGTAGATTGGGAAGTATTGCTGTAGTCGTATGGGAATTCCTGGTACTTCTGAGCATCGCCAAACGGGTCAACTGTTTCTAAACGATATGGGGCAGCATTACCGAATGTTTGTGTATCCGGTACACTTACATTTGCAACAGTATCAAACAGTACAGGTACTTGTGTAGGTTGTGCATCGTAGCCAACACGACCAGCCCATGCTGGATCAGTTGCTTGCCCGATAAAACCAACCAGCAAACCGTCTGATGTTAATTGCAACCCTGCAGGTAATTCTCCATCTTTAATAGACCAAACTAATACAGCCTCTGGATTAACTTCTCGTGCAAACAATTGCTTGTTAATTAACGTGCCGTCGAAGAATTCACCTAACAATTGTGTTTCGGGAATAATCTGAGGAGGAATAATGTTACTAACTGTAAAGCTGAATGTTCTGTCAACTACTACAACAGGATTTTGTGCGCTTGCGCGAATAGTAAACTTGTATGTTCGTGTTTCGTCGGCGGGACCTGGATCGGTTACGACTGGCACACCTTGTAGTATACCAGTTTTAACAACTTGCAGTCCCGGAGGCATTTGTCCGCTTAAGAACGTAAAAGTAACAGGAGTACCAGTCGGTTCATAGACCTCAAGTGGTAATGAGTAAAATTCTAATTCAGGAAAGGTACCTAAGTTACCGCCCTGTGTAATCCAAACTGGTCTTGACATTATAGTCTACCTACAACAATTTCAATAGTACCTTCAGCACCGTCAAAGTTTCCTAATGCTTTACCTATTACACTTCCCATAGCAGGAGTCGCACTAGACTTGGCAACACCGCCTCCGGCGCTAACCATCATATCTCCTTTGCGTACAGAACCAGTAACACGACATGGCACACGCCCGGTCAATGCTACCGCAACTACTGCATTACCAACACAATGACTATTCATCAGATATGCTGGATCGGTGGATACAACCCCTGCAACTCTAGGAGTGTCTGGCGTAGCTTGAGTAACTTCATAGTCGCCACCAAATTCAACAACAGTACCCGGCGGATAGTGAGCGTCACTTACATAATTCTCTGCCACGTCAGCATACTTTGCTGAACTTGCTACAGCATACACAGTACCAAATGTATTAACAGCAGAACCAATATCACCTACACCAGTAGTACCAGACTTGGTGATACTAGGTACAGTGATACCGTTTGTTCCAGCAGTCAAATAAGTTTGTACGTTTGTATTGCCGTAGGTACCAGAATATGGTGCGCCGTTTGCCCACAAGTAATTTGCCGCATACATTGCACCTGTTGATACAACGTTTGTTGAAGCAGCAATGTTGCCTGTGGCAGTTATGTTACCTGTGGCAGTAATAGAACCAGATTTAATGCCATCATATACTAAGCGACTGCTAGCAAAGTTTACAGTACCACCTGATGGTTCTGGAATATTACTAAAGAAGTACCAGTTGTTGTCATTGTGGTTACGTACAACACCGGTGTGCTGGTATACGTTGGCTGTGCCGCCAATGTAGTGACTGTACATACCAATATCGTAACTGTATGGATACGCTTGGCTAGCAGTTAGATACAATAATGGAGCAGTGATGCTAAGTTCAGTAGTTGTGGTACTTACTAGGTTAGCAGCATAAATTGTGCCACCAACATACAAGTTGCCGCTAACGCCTGCGCCACCAACAACCGTTAGTGCGCCAGAGTTTGTGCTTGTACTTGGTGTACCACCAGTGACGCTCAAGTTAGTGATGCTACCGGTAGTTGCAACTAGTGTACCGATAGTACCTGTGCCTGATGTGTTTAGGGTTGGGAACGTGCCAGTTGGCGCATTAACTGTAGTTGCATTGATGTTTGTTGCTTGTAGTACACCGACACTAGTTGTGCCCGATGCGCTAACGTTTGCTACTGCTAGGTTACCAATTAAATTGCTAGAACCGGCAACAGTTAAAGAAGCTAATGTTGTTGCACCAGATGCATTTAGTGTACCTACACTAGTATTGCCTGCAAATAGTGTACCGCCAATTGTAAGGTTACCAACAATGCTGTTCTGTGTTCCGCCTACGTTAATGTTGCCACGAATACCAACACCGCCCCATGCTTGCAATACGCCAGTTGTTGTGCTGGTACTAGGGTCTGTGTTCGAAAAGATACCGTATAAGCTAACGTTACCACCGTTCCAGCTACCCGATGAGCTGGTTAGTACTTCAGATCCACGTGAAAAAACAACGCCGCCATAAATGTTTAGACCGTATACAGCACCTGCGTTGGCACTAATATCTTCGGTTGCAGTAATGTTTGTTACCGGAAACGCTTCGCTTTGGCTTTTTGAGCCGTTTAATTGCGAATTTAACTTGTCAACGTTGTTGTTAACAATGGTAAAAGCATCACGGATCGTAGATCCGTCGCCTGAGTTGTCGCTAGTTCCGGTATTAACACTTAATAAGTGAGCAGCAGTTGTCATAACACATAGATTCCATTATATATGTTATTTATCGCTAAGGGAATCTATATGGGTTTGGCGTAATGTACGCGGTTTATGATACTGTGATATCCCCGCGACCGGGAGATGTAAACGGGCTTTGTAGGATCCTATTGGCACTGCCCTGTAAACTGTTTTGATTTGAATAGTTGTCTGTGCCGGTAAATGTTAACGCATCCTTAACCGAATGATCAATAACAAATTGTCGTGCTTCTTCCCCAGTCATATTAGGTCTAGCTTGTAGTACACATGCCAGCATACCAGTAACCTGTGGAGTAGCTTGGCTAGTTCCGGAGATTTTGTTTAAGTAATACCCTGCGGCACGCGGGTCTGCTACCGCCGCAGTATTATACGGCTTGTTAGCATAAGCACCCATAATCGAAACACCTGGGGCATACACATCTACACGCGGACCAGACTCACTGAAGTTACGCTTTTGCTCTCTAACTGTAGAGTTGTCAATGGCCCCAACTGTAATAAATGTAGATGCAGAAGTTGGGCTTTGGCCGCGGTGATAATAGATAATGCCGTTGTTGTAATAATAGTTATTGTAGTCTTGACCACTTGGGACATCAATCTTGTGATAGTAATTACCGGCGGCCCCGAGCATAATAACACCAGCGGCACCGCAGTTATTTGCACTTTGATCCAAGTAACTAACCTGACTGTACGGGTGATAGAAGTTTACCATGCCATATGCCGCGCCTTGTGAGTAAGTTGTAATAGCAATTTGGCTACCACGATAGTTTGCATATGAGAATGTTGGGTAGCTGGATCTGTAACCCCAGCTGTTTGTACAAATAGTAGGACGAACGTGTCCATTTGTGTTACCAGCTGCTTTTAATTGATTGTACAAGCTAGTAGCATCAATTGAATGTCCCAGTGACACAGAGTAATTTGCACTAAACTCGGTTACGTTGTTACTAATAGCGGCCGCTTTCTTAGCCAAGTGAAAGGCTCTAACCAAGTCAAAGCAAACATCACTGTTGATTGCGCTTAAAGAAGTCGGAGTTCCGTATATGCGAGTGCCAGCAAAGATACGAATACTGTAAATTGCAGACCCACTTGCCCACCCACATGTATTACCAGCAGCAATGCTTGCACAATTACTACCGTGACCATCGCTATCACCGGTGTACCCGCCGTAGGTTGCACTGTTGTAGATTCCGGGCACGCCTAGATTATACCAGTCAAAGTCTACTACGCGAGATCCACCTGTTCCATCTGCATTTACCGCAAACTCTGGGTGCCCTGGCTCTACTCCTGTGTCAACAACAATGACATCAACGCCTGTTCCGTCTAAGTTATATGTAAAAGACCCACTTACGCTAGTATTAGAACCAAAAACATTAGTAGGATTTGTGCCACGCAGCAGTCCCCAGTTCTTCATGTCGGCAGTAGTAGTTGCACCTTTGTCGTAGGTGTAGATAGGTCTACTACCCTGGAAGCCTTTTTCTACACCGGGTCGCAAGTCTGCTTGCAGTTCGACCATTAGTACACGAGGATCCTGCTCTAGTAACTGTGCTTCTGAATCGGACAGTTCGTAGTGTGCTAGGTAATCGTTAAACGGACGTTCGTTTAAGCACATTACAGCACGGTTTGGTATGTATGTGCCACCACCTGACGAAATAATTTCAGGATGTAGTGTGTCCCATACCGCAGGATCGCTTACTTGTACAATATATTCTTTCATATTAGAATCCGGCTGCTCTTAGTCTTGCGGCTAGCTCATCTAATGCTGCTCTAACGTTAGTAACAGTTGAATCCCAGTTACTTGCGTTGCCCATTGTGTACAAGATCTGACCAAATACATGTAGGTCTGTGTTAACAGTTAACTCAACATTTCCCCAAGAACCGACAATGTTACCAGAATCGCTGCCGCCGGTTGCAAAGTTAATAACCTTGCCTTCGCTGCCTGCGTTAAGCAACAAGTCACCGCCGTTAACAATAACATAACCATCATTTGGAGCAATGGCCCCGTATCCTGGGTAGTTGTATGTTGTGCTAGCAATACCCATGTCAATAAAGTTTTGGGTATCAGTACCATTATCCGCTGTGGCAACAAAGTCTGCACTTGCAAATGGACCGTTGTTTAAGTTCTGCATGTTGATTTGAATATACGAATCAACATTACCTGTGAACTGTCCTTTAACGTTTGGTAGGAATTGACCACCTTCGCCAACTTGCAATCGAGTTTCTGGAGTGGCAGCAACATAAACGTTACCTGCTACACCCATTCCACCACGTGGAATAATCAACGCACCGTTATCGTGGCTTGTTGCGTCGATTGCTGCATTGGCAATTAGTTGTCCACGTGCAGTAGAAGCTCCAGTGATAACAGTGTTAGTAAAGTCAAGAGTCAATGGACGTCCGCCACCGGTGCTGCTAATAGTAGATAAAACAACACTTATGTTACCAGCAGTTAAGTTTCCGGTATATGAAGACAGTACTTCCTTAACGTTGTCTGTTGTGTAACGGGTGTTATCAACATAAGACTTCATGTCTAAGTTAGCTGTGGTAATTGCAACGTTTACTGCGGTAATAACATCAGCAACGTTACCGGAGTCGGAGTTAACTCGGCTTAACAAATTGGCAATAGCAATGTTTGCGGCACTAACGTTGCTAACTATTCGACTAATAACGTTTGAGCTAGTGCGCAACCAAGTCTCAACTTCAGTGTTACCAAAATTGCTGGTAGAAATAACACCAGTTAGTTTACTACCGTCGCCAATGAAGAATGAAGTTGTTGCAATATTGGCATTTGAAACAATACCTTCAACTGACGTGGCATAGATACGGCCCGCGGCCTGTAAGTTTAGGTCATTATTACTGCGGATATTAACAGCACCAGTACCAGCATATAGATAGTTGCTAGCAATAATGTTACCAGAAATAGTAATGTTGTCGTAGTTAACATCGCTATAGTGCAGGACATCAGTTACAGTGATATTACCAGCAGTAATATGTTCGGCACTAATGTTTCCGGTGTAGTTAGGCAGGGCAGTATTTAGATATGCTGCCACATTTGAATCATTGTAACTGCTACTTACAAACGGTACACCGTTTGCGTAGAAGAAGCCAGTAGCAAATACATTACCTGCTGTGGCATTTCCTGTGAATGTTGGACTAGTAATTGGAGCTTTGGTTGCAATTACAGCATTGGCCGCGGTTTGCCCACTTGATAATGCAGAAATAGAACTAGCTTGTGTACTAATTAATCCCGCTTGTGTGGCTGCATTTGCTGTCCATGCCGCAGTGATTGCAGAATCTTGGGTATCAATGTAATTTGATAAATCAGACCCCAATGAACCAATTTGGTCATCTGTGTAATTCTTTAATGCAACGTTAGCGGAAATGATCTGTGCATCAACATAACCCTTCATTGCGGTGTTGGCACTAGAGATAGCAGTTGCCGAGCCAGCAATAGAAACGTTAATAGCAGTTAACGAAGGAGCAACAAAGAGTGCTAAATTAGAAACAGTACCATCTGCTAAGGCAGTTGCGTTGGTAATTGCTTGCCCTTGCACGCCAGCGTTGGCTGTAAGAGCCGCAAGTGATTGTGCCTGTGCAGCCGCATTAGCTAACCACAGGCCGTTTACAGTATTTGCTGACGCTAGAACTTGTGCATCAACATAACCCTTCATTGCAGTGTTGGCAGTAACAACTACTGCGTTGCCTGCGGTAATTCTTTGACCTAATTGTGTATTGGCCGTTTGCAATGCACCAATGTCTGCATCATTGCTGTAGATCTGAGCTTGCAATGAGCTAGTGTAATCGCGAATGTCTTGAAGATTTTCTGCGTCAATCGCATCGCTGATCATTGTATTGATCATTGATACGTTAGGAACACGGGTGTTTACATAGGTTAAGTTAGCATACGCATCCAAGTTGCTTTGGATAATAGCCGAAACTTGACCAGCAGTAATAGCGCCGGGGATGTCGTTTACGGTTAAGGTAACGTTTCCTGTACGTCCTGCAACACTATCAACAGAGGAAATAACTGTAACGCCAGCCGTTCCTTGTGAAATGTTCCAGAAGTTCTTATTAATTTTATCAAATGCGGTGCGTAGCGGATCACCTGTGTGATCACCGGCAGTAGTACCAAGATTTATGTTAGCAAAGCTCATAGAGAAGTAACCTATCGTTTATGCAGTATTTAGCAAAACGGGTAGGTTACTGAACTGGCCAGTTATCTGGGTATTTTAATAAGGGCTAAAACTGCTTCCGCAACCGCAACTAGTTTGTGCGTTGGGATTTTCGATCTTAAACTGTGCGCCCATTAAGTCTTCTACATAATCAATTCGAGCACCAGTTAAGTACTGTCCACTCATTGAGTCAACTAATAGTTCTACACCGTCTTTTTCGATAGTAAAATCGTCTTCGTTGACAGCGCCGTCGAACGTAAAGCCGTATTGCATACCCGAGCAACCTCCGCCTTGTACAAACACACGCAATCGCAAGCTAGGATCATTTTCCTCAGCTAGAAGGTCTTTGATTTTAATTACTGCGTTTTCTGTTAGTTCAAGCATTATTTGTTCCTATATACAACTCGCCCGCGATTCATGTCGTACGGGCTCATTTCTATATCCACATTGTCCCCTAATAGGATGCGAATATTGTTTTGGCGAAGTCTCCCACTAAGGGTACAAATGATTTTATGGTTGTTTTCTAGCACAACCCTAAACATTGCATTGGGCAACACTTCGTCTACTTTGCCCGCCATTTTAATTACATCTTCTTTAGCCATGATATGTTAAATCAATTCCATGTTTCTCTTTCACGTTTTTAAACTCCTCTGCTGAAAAACTTATACTGAACTGTATGCGTGGACTCTTAATGTCCACAACCGCGTGGAGAACTTTTCCAAATAATGCCATCCACGACCCCTCTGGTGCAACAATCGACCTTACTAATTTTAAATGTCCAGTAATTGGTAGTTGCAATGCAGGGCCTTCGCGATATAATCCGTATCCAGGTTCTTCAAAGAATTGTGTTTTAACTTCCGGACCACCTGCATCTATTAGATAGTTTATAATATATCGCCTAGGTCCGCCATCAGTGTGTGGAGTAAAGGATCCTCCGTCACGCATTAATTGACTGCCCATCTGGGAATACGGGCCAATGTTATCTGTTACCCATTGCCCTGCTTTTTCGCTTAAATTGTACCGACGATAAATTGCACGTTTGTAATTTTTACCTTCTAGTTTAAAGAAGTTTTTAGATGCAGTAAACAGTTTTTCTTGTTCAGCGGTAATGGGGCGCTTCTCAAACTGCATGTTTGTATTATTGTTGTACCCGTAGTCAACTGATTCTTTAATTTCTTCAATGAGCCATTCTGGGGGTACAGGTAGATTGCAGTAACAATAGAAATCGTTATCGTTACTGGTCATAAGAGCGGCATTCATAATCTAATAGATACTGTGTTAGTTCACTATACGGAACTGTTCTAACTGGAATTTTAAGCAGATAGCGGTCTTCGTTACTGAGATTCATTACACAATGCGGAACAGTGCTGTCAAATACAGTGGGCACAAACTGAGCATAGTCGCATCTAACTAATTTATATCTGTTCTTAAATTCCGCAGGAACCTTAAACAAGGTGAAGCTATTGCTAGGCTCACTTAGTAAAATATTAATCCCTGAGGTAATGTCTCCAAAATCAACATGCCAATCATACAGCTCCATTGGCTTAATTTTAAAAAACACCGGACTCATAGTAGTTGGGAATTTTTCTACTAGGTCTTTAAAAAACTTGCTTTGTGTTAACTTAAAAAAAGGAGATGTAGCAGATATGGTTAGTTTTGTAAATTCGTTATGCTCGCCTGGATTTAAGTATGTGCGTGACTGTGCAACTTTTAAATAACTACCCGGCAAAGGAGGGAAATGAGTTAAATGTTGAAAATAATCAGTCATGATCTATTTAGCCACGGCGCATACGGCTAATTTCAATTGCTTCCTCATCGCTAAACACTGGGACAGCATTACTTTTGTGCATAGTAGCAATGCCTTTGACTTTGGTGCCAGTGTATACTTTTGGTGGCGCCACTGTTGCAACCTGGGCACTGGTACTACGGCTAGGGATGTGTGCAGTACCGCCGCGTCCTGGGGGAGCAGACAAACTGTAGCTAAGTGGCTCAGCTTTAAGGGCACGACTCTTGCGTTTGTCCTCTGCCTCAACTTCCCATTTCTTCTTTAATGCCTTCCACTCAGCATCAAGCTCACGTGACTTACGTGCTTCTTCTGCGTTGCGAAATTTAACTTTACCCTTTTTCTTGCCGTTATAGGAAAGTGCGGGGTGATGTAAGTGCATTGTCATTTTGATAGATCGTTTACAGAGTTACGGATTACAGTTGACAGGTTCAGTGCGCCCTGTTTACTTAGTATAACAGTGGCTTCATTTTTTGTATAGCCTTTTGTGAGAATTTCCCACATTTGACGCCATCTGTTTTTATCCCACCAATGGTTGGTAGTTTGAACGTAAAACGTAAGTGTTACATCTTGGACATCTGGTTCGGGCTTGGCTTCGATCCACATGTGTACATTATGCTCGTGGTCGCCACAGTCACATGCTACTGTATAACTGCGGGCTTTACCCCAATCCTTTTGGATCATAATGCCTTCGGCTGGTGTTTGAGATTTCATGCTGTTTCTAATTCTTTAACTAGACTGCTTAATGGGACAACACGCAATTCTGGACCAATCATTGCAATGTCTTTTTCGGGGATGACAAAGATATGGCTTTTAAAACGACCTTTGAGGTGCGATTTAATTTCTTCATCTGTTACGCCCTGTCCAAGGAACGCATCAGTGTCTTTGTCAAACCAATAGCGAACATCGCCGTGACGTTCTTCATTTACATAATGTACAATTTTGCTGATCTGGTCAACAATTTCTTGTCGTGCTTCTAGCTTGCTTTCCAAATGCAGTTTAAGGAGCCTTACTGCGATTCCGATAACAAAATACCAAAATACAACAGAGATAATAAACGATAAAACTTCTTCCATATTAATCCCACAGAGCTTGATAATACTTGCCAAACAGTCGGAAGCCGTTTTGAATACGAGCTTCAACTACCTTCATGCCTTCGTAGTCGCATTTGTAAGTGTCGTTGGGTCCCTTGCCCATTTGGTAATATTTATGCTCGCCTTTGGGAACTTCGTTACCATCTCGGTCCACAGGAATCCATGTAATATCGTGCTCACCGGAACGGAATGCATCTTGCCATGAGTCATCTAATCTGTTCTCAAATGCAAAAATCATTTCATCCAACGCCCAATCCCAACGCTTGAAGTGATTGTCGTCAGTATCCCATTCATTTTCTTTAGGCGGCGCACTAGTAGACTTTAACTCTTCGGGTACATCCTCATCATCAACAAATGGCGAACCTTGCTTGGATGCTTTAAGTTGTTTGAGCATGGGCAAAGCAATCATGCCTAAAGTATGATCCATGCTCCATGTGTCCCAGCGGTCGATTTTAACGTACTCAATACGTGGGTAGATTCGTTCGCCTACCCATTGGATAGCTCGGCTAATGGGCATAAGACGATCAGCCCATGCATCAGTCCAGTCCGGACGTTCAACGTATTTGCGTTCATCATCTAGCGAAGAACTAATACTCTTATCACGAGCGCACTTACTCCAGTCGGTCCAAAAGAATGCCAAGTCCAACATGGTGTAGGGACTAACCCAATGGTCGCGGTATTTGCTGATGTAAATTTTCATGTTTCTATTGTATGCTTAAAGCAATTTAGAGTCAACCTCTACTACAATTTTTCCTAATACTTTTCTACTACTTGCATGTAATAATGCTTGCGGGGCATCTTCTAAACTGTAGCGGGCCGTAATGTTTGGTTTTAACAGGCCCTTTTTAAACCAATTTGCTAGCATTAGGTTGTTGGCATGTGCTTCTTGACCGCGCTTTTGTGCCCAAACTGCCACATACACTCCAATAATACTTCGTTCGCTTAGTAGCGCCAAGTTAACTGGTAAGTGAGGGATTTCTCCTGCGGCAAAGCCAACTACCAAATAACGGCCACGGAATCCTAAACTTCGAAGCGCAGGCTCAGCATAGCGATCACCAACTGGATCAAACACCACATTGGCACCTTGCTTTTCTGTAATTTCTTCTACTCGCTGTTTAAGATCTTCGGTGTCGTAATTAACAACCCAATCGGCACCTAGTTGTCGGCAGTACTCAGCTTTTTCGTCTGTGCTCACAGCCGCTATTACTCGGGCGCCCATTGCTTTTGCGATTTCAATTGCCGCTGATCCAGTGCCGCCACTAGCACCTAGAACAAGAATAGTTTCGCCTTCTTGTAGTTGTGCTAGATCTTTAAGACCGTGCAGGGCTGTTCCGTATGCAACACTGATAGTAGCAGCCGCATCTAGTGGCACTCCATCTGGGACTGGCTTGACACGAAAATGCTTGGTACAAATTTGTTCTGCAATGCCGCCTACCCCGCAACTAACAAATACTCTATCTCCGGGTTTGAAGTTAACAACGCCGGGTCCAACTTCACGTACAATACCAGCGCATTCATGTCCGGGCACAAACGGTGGGGCTGGCTTAACTTGATACAGACCTTGTACAATTAGCGTGTCGGGATAATTAATTGCGGCATAGGCAATGTCCACTAGCACATCACCTGGACCCACTCGAGGGTCAGGCACAGTTCTAGTTCGTAGGTTTTCGATAGGGCCAAGCTTATGGCAAACAAGTGCTTTCATTATGCAAATCTCAGTGTGAAGGCGGTTGCATCAGCTGCATTTTCGAACCACCATTGTGATAATACGTATTTATAGTCTCCAGTACAATGCAGGTGACACCATTGGGCCGTTTCTGCTTCCCAGTTACTAAATGGCCCCCATGGTTTACGCAACGGGCTTTCTTTCCAGCCATTACTTAATAGATGTTCTGCTTCAATTGATTCCATCATTTCTCGATCTATTTCCTCTGCTAATAAGCGAGCGCCTTCGGTTAAGAAGTCGTCTAGAAGGGTGTCTTTTATTTTTCCCATTATGCCCACTTCAGCCCAAACATTGTGGCATCTGTGTCCCTGCGGAATACAAATACATATTGTGACTCAAAATCTTCTCCATCTTGAAATTCATCGTTATCAAACTCAGGTTCTTCCTCGTAGTAGAACCAATCGTCTGTGCCCATCCAGGTATTTGGGTTACCCCGGAATGTGCCGGGTCCTACTGTTGCACCTAACGAACGTGCAACATTATTGATATTGTCGTTGTGTTTTTTGTTTAGATATACTTTGTGCATGTTATTTCCATCTTAGCGCAAATAGCATGGCGTCTTGTGGATCTTTGAAAACGTACTTGGAATTGCCAAATGCGCTTTCAATGTGCCAGCGAGCATCCAGCATAGGCCGCCATCCGCCCTCGCCAACATGCTCCCGGAGCCAGCGATTCATTTCCTCAATGAGGTGGTATTGCCCTTTGCCAAATTCTACTTCAGTTGTCATAGATACTTTAATGTAAACATTGTAGCATACTCTTCTGTATAAAATGTAAACGTTGTTCTCCGATTATGCACGGCTTCCCACCCATCTGAATCATATTTGGCATGACTGTATGCAAAATCAAAATCCCGTCCCTGTACAAGTCCATCTTCACGTAATGATCTAACAATGGGCATAATCTCGTCTGGCTTTAAATCTAATACTTCAATAGTTATCAAGACCACCTCAACAGAAACATCATATACTTTTTCTCATCTACAACACAGTAATCTTCCATATTGTTGTCTAGGTCTAACTTTACTTCTACCCCGAACTCAACTAACACATGATGAAGTT
>JACCDQ011996485.1_pt1 | contig 42822 bp, 63 predicted proteins | sample 7446031 | NCBI WGS metagenome assembly JACCDQ01 (sample SAMN15323442, study PRJNA562643) | freshwater metagenome | isolation source: river surface water | place: USA:Blue River Watershed | collected 2017-08-17 | reverse complement strand
TCAGCGTGACTGCGCCACGGCCAATCGTCGGGTCATAGAACGTCTGGGCATTGTCCAGGCGTGCCGGAGTCAGCGTGACCGCGCCTACCGTGATGGCCGGTGCGTAGAACGTCTGAGCGTTGTCTAGGCGAGCGGTTGTGAGTGTGACCGCTGCTGGCGCAACAGTTGCCGAATAGAGTGCATTGCTATTCGCCAGCAGGCCTGGAGATAGCGTGACAGCGCCACGCGCGACCGTCGGCGCGAAGAATGAGTTGCTGTTTTCTACGCGAGGCGGAACCAGGGCCAATGAGGCCCCGGAACTCTTGAGCATTAACAGCAAAGACATGGTCTATCTCAGTCCTGGCGGACCCACTTGATGCGCCACGGGTGCTCGGCGTCACCATCCTCCACAACGCTCATTTCGCTCTGAGGCTCGTCGCGCTGGGCCATTGCGTCCAGTGCTTCCTGCTCAGTAGCGTATGCGCCAAGGTAGATGTCGGCCATCGTGTCACCCATAAAAGGCGTTGCTTCCAATGATTTCGAAGGCGGGAACGTCAAGGACTTCGTCGGTGAAGATGTCCTGTGTGAACCTAACCCAAGTGTCACCAGCCGCGCCAGCCGCAGGTCCGTCATGGCTATTGGTCACACCAGAAGCGTTTGCCGCCATCGTACCGACGTTGCGCACCTTGAGTGTCACCTTGATGCGCTCACCAACAGCCATTGCCGTGCTTGTGGCGGTGTAGGTTGCTGCGCCGTTTGCGGCGTCGGTCGTGGTGTACTCAGTAATGGTCGCGGGGACCGTGCTGTCGGCCACGATAGTGGACTGAACCACGCCAGCATTGTTGGTGCGCTCGATCAGGATGCCGCGACCGGCGTTGACGGTGGCCGCTGCCTCAAGACCGCGAATGTTGACGGTTACCGTGCCGCTGATGGTGATGGCAGAGGTGATCGGCTCACTGAACCAGGAGAGTGCCTGACCGCCAGCGGTGGCTGTGCATGTGATGTTCGTCCCGCCAGCCGTGGTCGATGTGATGAACGTGGCACTGACGCGGCCACGCCGCTGAGACAGTCGGCGTTGACCGGCCCCACCCAGGCCCGACGCATCGGAGCGCAGGAAGAAGTCGGTCGCCACTTAGACCTCGTAGCCCCAGACGTTGACGGTAAGCGGGTTGATCGCTGCGCTGCTGGTCACGCGCAGTAGGAAGTCTGCCGTTCCGCGAACAGGCGTCGGGAACGTGACGTACACACCGGGCTTGTTAGTCGCAGATGGAGCGAATTCACCATCGAACAGCGCGGCATCGGTGCCGCGGGTGTAAGCGGTATCAGCAGCGCCACCAAACCAGACCTGAACCGAACCAGCCACCGTGCCGCCAACCTGAATCTGCATCGCCGTGATGACGACAGCGCGGCCAGCAGCCGGAGTCCAGAGCGCAGCACCCGTCTGCGCTGCGGTGTACTGTGCGGCCTTGTTGGTTACGGAAACACCGCGAGTCCGGTCCCAGGTGGTGCCGTTGAACGTGTAGTTCCGAGACTGAACGTGCAACTGGTTGGTGGTATTGTTCTCCGCGTCAGTGCCGCCTGTGTCGATGCTGACAGCATTCGTGCCGTCACCAATGGTGATCTGCCCTTGGACGCGGGTCACATCAACGTCGATGCCGTTGGTGATGTCGCCGCGAACACGGTCCCAAGTTGTGCCGTTGAACAGTTTGAGTCGACTGTTGACAACCAGCGCAGGCGTTGTCGCGCTCTCGGCGTCGGAGCCGGACACATCAATCACAGCCTCGTTGACACCATCCGACAGATCGACCTTGCCGATCATGTTGGTGCCAGCAGGCAGAGCGTCAACGATCCGTGTCACATCGACCTGAAGGCCGTTTGTGATGGATGAGCGCAGACGGTCCCAACTGGTCCCGTTGAAACCCATCAACTTCGACGCAGTGTCAATGTGGTTCTCGGTGGTGCTCTCGCCGTCGTTGTGGGCTGAATCCACCACGAGACTGTTGGTGCCATCCGTGATGCCGACAAACCCCAGCGTGTTCGATCCAGCTGGCAGAGAGCCCTGGATGCGAGACACATCCACCAGCAGACCATTGGTGGCGTCTGCTGGGACCAGCACACGCGAACCGTCCGACGCAATGGCGAGCTTGAACAGTTGGACGTGTTCGCCCGTTCCTGTCACCTGATCGGTGGCAACGTCGGTTCCGCTGCCGGAAGTGATTTGTACGTTGTCGGCCATGACCTACCTTTACAGCGCGAAGATGCCGCTACCGTTCCAGGTGACGTTGATGTTTCCGCCGTTCGGTGTGACAGGCAGGCCGGTAACGCCAGTGTCGATGTAGGCAACCAGGGGCGAGGTGCCAGCCGTCCCGGTGTCGATGTAGATCACCAGGGCCTCGACCGTATTGCCGGTGACGGCAGTGAACGTCGAGTCACCGGCATCGAACACGCCGCCAGTGAACGTCTTGGAGCCAAGCGTCTGAGGCGTGCCGACCACGTTGGCAGACACCGACGAATAGAACTGGTGCGCAGCCGAGTAGGTGTAGCCACCGGGCGTCACATCAACCAGCGCCACCTTGACAGTGCCAGCGTTCAGGTCGTTGTTGGCAGTGAACTTCATCAGTTCCTGCTTCCACAGAGGGTAGAGGGCGTTTGCCATCGCTTATTCCTTGATGAACTGGGTGACGGTCTTGATGATCTCGTCGTTCTTGTCGCGCACCACCGTCTGCTCTGCGCGGATGGGGTGATTGTCCACCACCGTGACCTGTGCGGGCTGCACTTGGTTGACGACATTGACGGTCGGAACCTCAGCGCGGACTTCCGGCATGATGTTCTCGATCCTCACCTCGGGGGCAGGGATGACGATGGGCATATTCTGGACATCCTCTCGGATCTGCTGGAGCGTCTGCCGAGCGACATCTTCCAGGGTGCGGCTGGCGCGTTCGATGGGCGAGGTGTCCAGCGCCATGTTGACGTTGATCGGCTGCGCTTCCTGACGGGTGGAGGCCACCAGACGGATGTCGCGCATCTCCTCGCGGACCATGCGGACCATGTCCTCGACAGCAGCGCGGGACGGGTCTTCGGCGGGAGCAGCGGGCTCGGCAGCATCCTCGGCAGCGTCACCAGCCTGGGCGGAACCCTTGCCGTCCATCTCATGCGGGTCCGTGTCGAACACCAGTTCCAGTTCCTCGGCCATGTCCAACTCACGGCGGCGGGCCTGCATCACATCCTCGATGTCGCCACCCTGCTGGGCAACCACATCCGAAACGGTCGTGAAGCCGCAGCGGACGGCGTCCTTGTAAGCCGCCATTTCCTTGGCCGGGTCAATCCACTGCCAGCCGCGAGGAATCCAGCGCACGGCGCGGAACGCATCCGGGTTGGCCTCGTAGCCCGCCAGCGACAACTCGCCAGACAGGACCGCCAGATCCAGCCACTCTTCGAACACTGGACGGTGGAAGTTTTCCACCAGCCACTGCTGAAGCACGCGCCAGTTGTCCCGGTCGTCCAGCAGCGACAGGCGACCGCTGGAATAGTTCGCCTGCGAGTAGTCACGCGACAACGTGGCGTAGCTCACGCCCAAGCCAGCGGCCATCGAGTGCAGCATCGTGCGCACGAACGGCTCGTACTGACCGCCAGGGCGGTTCGGTTTGGACTCGACGAACGACTCACCCGGCAGCAGCCGCTCGATGCGACCCGGCTCGAAATTCGACACCGCCTGACCGCCGTCAGTGCCGTCCTGCATCACATCATCCTCTGGCGAGGTGATGAAACCCATCCGACAGGCTTCAGCGCGGGCCGCGATGACCTCGGCCTCGGTGTAGCCCTGGAGGTGGTGCATCTTCAGGATCGCGCTGGCAATCCAAGGCACACCACGGGTCTGGCCTGGGCGCTCCTGCCGGAACAGGTGGATCACATCACCAGCAGGAACCCGCACGGTCTTGTTGTTGACCGCGCCAGCGCCGAACGGGTAGTCGCCAGGGTGGTCCGTCTTGAAGTGGTAGGCGACCGGACGGCCCCAGGAGTCGCGCTCGACGCCCATGCGGATCTCGTTCCCGCCCTTGGACATCTCGTTTAGATCGATGTCCAGACGGTCGGCCTCGATGATCTCCAGCGCGAACGGAACCTTCCCGCCACCGAACGACTGCCGCACCTTGCGCACGAACACCTCGCCGGACTCCGGCATGGCATCCAGCAACTGTCGTTCAATATCGTTGAACGACAGGACGCCAGAGGTGTGACAGTGCTGCTTGCGCTTCCACTTCTCCCAGGCTGCCTCGATGGCCGAGTTCGTGGTGTCGTCCATCCGACCACCGCGGCGCATCTTGACCGCGGCCTGCATCCGCACACCCTGGCCGACCACGTTGTTCGTGATGGCACGCTGGGCGCTGCGGGCGTAGTCGTTGTTCCGCACCATGTCGCGCGAGCGGTCGCGCAGACGCTTCAGATCCTTACGGATCTCGGCGTCCATGCTGGTGCTGGATGTGATCCAGTCGGCCACCAGCCGGTTGTACATCCCACCCTCGAAACCTCGACGGCGTGGGGCGGGCTTGGGCTCCGGTTTGCGGCGGAACCAGTCGATGATGCCCATCAGTTGAACCTCACATATACGGCTCTGCCGCTGTCCAGGCCTTTCGAAAGGCGGTCGGCCCGAGCTTCACGGGCCACATCGGCCTTGAGCTTGGACTCCAGTGCGATCAGATCCGCCATCGGGATCTTCTTCAGCGAGCGGTTGCCGATGGTGTATTCCTGCACCTCGCCGCCAGCGATGCGGGCTCGCATGGCTGCACGCACGGCTTCCAGGTCGATCTGCGATTGGCTGCGGCCATCGTAGGTGTTGCCCGCCGCCGGGATGTTCGCCTTGACGGTCAGTTCGCCAGTGGCAAGCGTGAACCGCTCGGCAGCCTTGGTGACAACCAACTGCCACCAGTGGCCGTTCACATGCAGAGCGGCAGACTGGACGGCGGTGATCGTGAAGTCCCACCCGCCAGCGCCGTCAGCGACCCCAGTGATGTTCAGCGCGTCATTGCCGGTGGCGTGACGCATGGAGAACGTGGCAACCCATCCCGTGGTGCTGCTGTAGTCCGCCGTCGCCGACTCGTTCCACTTGACGGTGTCACCGGCGTAAATAAGGGCTGGGACGTTCATGCTTTCACCAGTGTGTGGTGGAGTTGTTCCGCTTAATTGTAGCTTGTGGCCTGCTATTCTGCGTTGTTTCGGCCTGCGCTGGCTTGGTCTTTGGCGTGATAAGCCGTGACGATTTAAGGCATGTCAGGCCACCATCTGTTGCCTTTTTTGACGTTGTCGTTGGCTGGGATGACCTGAAGGTTGTCTTGCGAGTGGAAACCGCACACTAAGCGTGAACGAAGCGGCACGATGTGGTCAACATGGTGAGAAACACCCGTCTTGGCCGTCATCTCGGACGCCAACTCATAGAACCGCCTGATCTCAGACAAGTCAGCCCAGACAGGCGTCGACTTCAGTTTCGCCGATGTCCGAGCACGCTCACCAGCCGCTTTATTGACCCGATGGCGTTCAACATTCCTACGCCGCCATTCAATGACGTACTGCTTGCTGCGCTCTGGGTTGTTTTCTTTCCAACGCTTCAGCCTCTCCAACCGACGCTCTTTGTTCCGCTCGTTGTAGAGCCTGCACCGTTCCCTGTACTTTTCCTTGGTCTTCTGGCGGTGTTCTCGATAGCACAAACGGCACCAGGATGAGAGTCCATCCTTCGCCGCCGTCCTCTTGCAGAATTGAGCGATTGGCTTGAGCCGCTTGCAGCGGACACATAGCTTACCAGTTTGCGATGAAGTTTTTTGCTCGTCGCTGGTTTCTGGTAGCTCGGCGTGTTGCATCCGTCGGCTCAGTTACGTCGGAGCCTGATTTTATGCCGTCAGATGCGGGGCGAAGGTTGAGCTTCTCCTCGAACTGCGCCCAAATGGTGCGCCGGTTGTAACGGGTGTAAAGCCAATGCAGCGCAGCGTAGTTGTAGACCATCACGTCCAGCGCCTCGTTGCGGGCGCCTGACTTCTTCACCCACTCGCGCACCGGGAAGCCCTTCACATAGCGGGTGATCTGCTTCTCAGCTGTCAATTGGTCGAAATAGTCCTTCGGAAGCTCCGCGTGGAAGTGCAGATAGCCTGCCCCAGGCTCGTTTAACTTCAGACGCGCGTAGAGCGTGCTCTTGATGGTGTCAGAGCCGACCGGGTAGACCTCAGCGCCAGACTTGATCGTCCGGCCCTTCCAGTTCAGGTCGACCTTGGTGGCCTTCCCGATGGGCGGCTTGCCGCGCTGCGACTGGCCCTTGATGGCGAACACGTTGTGCTGCTTGCGGTCGCGGCAGTAGGCATAGACCTCGTTGGTGAAGTGACCGCCAGAGTCGATGGCCGTCGCCATCACCTTCATCGGCTGCGCCAACTCATGCGCCACCGGCTTGAGGATCACCTCGTCAAGCTGCGTCCAGACCTTCGACTGACCTGGGTCGCCATAGATTTCCATGTGGTCGATGATCCAGGCTTCCTCATCCCGACCCCAGCCCACCAGCTTGACAGCCAGACGGTTGTCCTGAACGTCGACAGCCGCCGTGACCACCAGGGCGCGGGCAGGGGCTACACCGGCCTCGTAGAACTCGACCCTGCTCTTGAGGTCTTCGGCACCCAGCTTGGAGGCGTACTCCTCCTCCCAGGTCTCGCCCAGAACCGTGTTCACGAACGTCTTCAGCAGCGACGGGTCACCCTTGGCCTGAAGGAACTCGGCCACGATCTCCGACCAGGACTTCCAGCCGAGCGGCGAGTACAGCGAAGACAGGTGGAACCCGACCGTGCGACCGTCTCCGGGTGCGGTCGCCTGCCACTCACCAGCGGCCAGCATGTCGGTCTTGTGCCGCTCCTCGATCAGCGTCCCGCACTCCTCGCAGGCATAAGCCGCCGTCTGCGGATCGTCGTCGGTCCACTTCAACTGCGCCCAGCGAAGCCACTGCTTGTGGGAACAATGTGGACACGGGACATAGAACCGACGCTGGTCGGACTTGTTGTATTCCCGCTCGATGCGCGAGATGTCCTTCACCGTAGGAGTGCTGGACATGTAAATCTTACGGCGAGCGAAGGTCGTCGTCCGCTTCTCCGCCAACTGTATGGGGTCACCTTCCGAGTCAACGTCCAACGGGAATGCGTCGACCTCATCCATGAACAGATACCGCACCGGCATTGAGCGCAGGCCTGCCGCCGAGTTCGCACCGCTGATGATCAGAACCCCACCAGGGAACTCCTTGACCATCATGCTGTTGCTGGCATCCCGGCTGGTGTTCTCGGCAATCCGCTCCTTGAGGATCTTGGTTTCCTCGATCATGGGTGCCAGACGCTGCTTGCTGAACCGCTTGGCCGTGTCAACGGTCGGCTGCACCAACATCATTGGGCCAGGGGCGTGATGGATCACATAGCCGAGCCAGTTGTTGCCGGTCTCGGACTTGCCGACCTGAGCACCCGCCATGAACACGATGCGCTGCGACGGACTGCTAGGCGATAGCTCGTCCATGATCGCCTTCAGGTACGGTGTGCGCTCCGTGCGCCAGCGCCCAGGCTCTGCCGATGCCTTCTGCGACAGCATCCGGTGCGAGTCCGCCCAGGTCGTCACCGTGTGGTCAGGGTCGGGGCGAAGTCCGTCCAGGAATGCCTGACGGTAAACAAGTGATCCGTCGTTCATTCGATCTTCAGGTCTTCCAGAGCCCGCCGAATCTCCAGAGTGAGCCGCTGATGCACTTTGAACTGGTTGGACTCCGCTGCCAGTTCACCGGCCACCCGGTCTGGAAGGTTCAGCAGGGCGTCACGCACCAACCGCGCAACCCGAAATGACTCGCGCTTTACATCATCAGCCTCGACCAGCTTGCCCTCGCGCTGCTCCAGTTCTAGCTGCGCCAGCCGAGCCTTCATGCGCTCATGCTGGGCGCGGGCCTCCGCGTAGCTGATGGGCTCGTCACCACCTGAAGCCGGAGCGTCGACAGTTCTACGGTTCTTCGCGTGCGCCGGGAAGCCGCTGCCGCTGTCCGTGTTCTGCGCCCACTCCTTGTCCGCCAGTTCTACATTGATCTGGTAGCCGGGGCCGCGCTTGCGGACGGATTCTTTAAGACGATCTTCAGTGATCGCTTTCAGCACGGCAGCGAGCGACACACCTCGGTGCTTTGCATAGGATTTTGCTGACAACAATTCTGACATTTGTGGATAACTTGTGGACAACTTGCCTGCCTGTGGATAACTAGGTCAGCTTTCACCCACTAGATTTTCATCGCGCGGGCGAATTACCCACGAGCGACCCCCTCTGGGAAGTACCTTGGAAAATTTCATCGGGCGGTCCTCATGGCCTGAGCCCAGGCAGCGATCAGCTGATCGTTGAAGCTCTTGCGTATGACACGCGATCCAATGCCCACCATGTCAAGCCGCTTGCGATAGTGTGGTGTGTCAACGAACGCCATCTGCAACTGGATCTTCTTGTTGTTGTTGGTGCGTGCATAGATACCGATGGGCATACCAGCGTTGCTGCCACCGCCCTTGGGTTTGCCGATGAAGTAGCGGCCCACCTTGCCGCTGCTGTTCTTCTCGGTGCTCATGCGCTTGATGGTGGCAAGGCTGACACCACCGAACTGGTCACGCTTGATGGCCTTGCCTGGGACCAGGGTGAGGGAGGAAGGACGCTGCCCTGCCACCTCACCGCCGAACCGCTTCTCAAAGCCCTTGACCCGTCGACCGCCACCCTGCACCTGGAACTTCAGGTATCGGGCCTGCTTGTCCTTGGCGAACACGAAGGCCTCCAGTGTGGCCTTGTTGGCAGGCTTGATGGCGAACGCCCTGCGGGTGAATGGGTTGGGCCTGTCGAACACGGACGGGAGTTGCCCGCTGATCTCTGACTGCACCAGCTTGGCCGTAGATGTCAGGGCCTTAGCAATAGCGAACGGTGCCTGCTTGCTGGTGAACTGCGCCAGCTTGGGCATGACCTCGCTGATGTTGGATTGGACTGAGATGTTCATGGTGTGATGGTAATGGATCAGTGACGCCAGATGGGGTGAAAACCCGTGACTTCCTTATGTTGCCAAAGTTGTATCGCGCACGGGGACATAAACGCATTTTTTCAGTAAAAAGGAAGGAAGGAAGGAAATGCTTTTTTGTCTTCCCGCACGATACAACATAGGCAACATAAGGAGAGCAATGTTGTCTATGTTGTACGAACTCACGCATCCTTGAGCGCAAGCATCTCCTCCCTGATCCTGGCGCGTTTCTCGGCCTCTTGCTGCGCCTTGGCGGAAAACTTGGTGTGTACGCTCATCACCACGGCCCATGTATGGGTGCCGGTGCGCGTCTCCCTAGCGTCCTCGATTGGCGCAATCCAACCCATGTCGTGCAGCACTTGCATGACCTTCTTGCGCTTCCATTCGTCCAGCCCTCGCCACTGTTTGTAGTGGTGGGTCAGTTCCCTGTTCTGGAGAATGTCGAGCTTCTTGGACAGGATGTGCCCAGCGATCCATCTGGCGTGCTCAAGTTCTGATGCTGCGCCCAGGATGTCGGTGTAGTACGCCAGCGCATGGGGAAGCAGGAACTTGCGCATGAGCAAATCAACCCGTCCAGCGGTATCGCCAGTGACAGGGACTGCTGACGGGTGAACACGCAGTCGGTGGCACTCGATGGCGTGGAACAGGAGCGTGAGGCGTGCGAACAGGCCTGACCACTTCCCAAGATGGGAGATCAGGCCACCTGGGAGCGTTCCGAATTCCATCATGTCCGCGGTGTAGGCGTTGAGCGCCTCGCGGATGGTGTGGGCATCCTCTGTCATGACGACGGGGGCTTGCACCGGCATCACACCGTGGAGATGGTCGACCAGATCCCGGTAGCCATTGTGTGCCTCGATGTCCTCCAGGCGGTCGTATTCCTTGGCGTTGCGCCCGACCACGATCATGAACCGCTGCATCAGGCCGTCGTCGGTCATGTTCTGAGCGATGCGCCGGATGGCGTCTGGCTGGATGCCGCCGATCATCGATACCGACCAGTTGGGGATGTTGATGCTGCCACGCATGACGCGGTCGACGGTCTTCGCGCCGCCGTTGTAGGCCTCAAGCCAGTGGGCACGGTCCTTGCCACCGGCCTTGCCGCCGCTATAGGCGTCCATTGAACCGAACCAGCCCGACAGTTCGTCCTGGAGGCAAAGAACGCCGCGCGGGTTGTCCTTGAGCACCTCAGACAGTGCCTCGACGGTCGTGTCCTGAACGACCAGACGGGACAGCATGGGCTGCTCTGGGGCGTTGACCACATCGCCGGTTTTCTTGGCTTCCTTCTTGGCCTCCTTAAAGGCCTCCATCTCAGATGCGTGCTTGGCGAGGATCTTCTTGTTGTCGTCGGCGAGGTCGGCGTTGATCTTGCGCACCCGGCTGATGGCCTTGGCAATGCTTGGCGACTTCTTGATCGACGGGTTGCCGACGACTGCGCACCAGAGGCGGGCAGACTCACGCCAGCCGGTTTCGTGGCGCTTGACCTGAAGCTGCACACCGTCATGCAGTGCTGCCGCGCAGGCCACAAGGGCAGGGATGGCGATCATGGCGGGCTCGACGCCGACCAGTTCACCCTGGTCGAATGCGTAGTCCGCAATGGCCTGCGGGAGCATCTCGCGGCGGATCGGCGGGACCGGGAACTCAGCGAACAGGTCGATGGGGTCCATGTTGTCGTTGGCAGCGATTGCGGCCACCGCCTCCAGACCTTCAGCCTGGGCGAGGTCGTTGAAGTCGCCAGGAGGTGGCACGATGACCGATGCGCCGATGGCCTCTGCGGCCTTGGCTGCTTCCTCGATGCCTGTATTGCGCTTGCGGTGAATGCTGCCGCACTCAGGGCAAACCTCCGGGTTCAGGTCGACATCGAACTCATCGCCACAGTCTGAACAGGTCTGGATCTTGTCGTTGTCTGCGGCGACGGTGAAGCTCATGCCTGGGAACCGCTCCTGTAGGGCGACGGACACCGGCTTGAGGTTGTTGGCGTTGAACGCGATGGCGACAGCCTGCTGGTTGGCCTCATACAGTGTGGCGGCTGTTGCGTATCCCTCGGCAATGGTGATCGCACCGTTGGGGCGACCGATGCCTGCGTAGCATCCTCGGATCATGCCGCCAGGGTGGAACAGCTTCTTGCCGTTCGGATAGATGTACTGGAGGCTCTGAAGCGTTCCAGCGTTGTCCTTGATCGGGACCAGCAGTGCGTCACGGTGCTGCCTGATGCCGTGGACCTTGACGCCCTTGGCTACCAGATAGGGGTGATCGTCAGATGCCTCTGTCGCTGCGTTCCAGATCTCAGCGACCGCCTTGCGGGCCTCTGCGTGCTGCTGCTTCAGCTGCTCGTCACGCTCGATGCGTGCCCTGGCTATACGCTCTGCGTTCTCGCGGCGTTGCTCAGGTGTCCAGGCGTCCAGGCGCTCGGCCTGCCAGACATGCTCCTCGCCAGATCGGAAGTCCCCGAATATGCCGCCGCGCTCGTCTGCGAACATGAAGGCATAACCGGCTGTGTCACTGCGCTTGCCGTTGGTGCTGTAGCGCAGCCACTTCCCTGGTGTGATTTCCTCTGGAGGATTGAATCCTGCGGACAGGATAGCGGAACGGAATGCGTCAATGGGGTGCGTCATCAGATTGCACCCCGTTCAGAGACGGCAAAGTAATCGGTCATTGCAGTTTCCTTGTAGACACCCTGTGTAGGAAGGACATCGGCAGGCGCACAAGGAAACGCTTTTCGGCTGGTTCATGACTCCCAGCCTAGCCGTGTCTTCGCAATCATACCGCTGCCGATGCCTTCTCCGCACGTTGTCGAATCAAAGTCTGCACCGCCAGCGGTATCCGAGAGTAGCCCTTGCGCCAGTTGATAACAGTCTGGTCCGAGACCCCACAGAGTCTCTCAACATCACGGTTTTTCATGCCCGCTGCCTGCTGGAGTCGGACGAATTCAGCGGATGTCATGCTGGACATTGAAGATCGATGAAGCGTTGGCGAACAGGTTGATCTTGGACCGCCGTGGCCGGGTTGGCTCAGTCCCAGGCGGGACGATGCGGACCTTGCTGGTGTGGCCGACACCCGTCGACTCGATGACGCCCTGGTCACGCATGGCGGTCAGGTGGACGCCGACCGTGTTCACGCTGATGCCGAGGATGCGAGACAGGTCTGCACGGCTGATGGTGCCGTAGCGGTGGATGATGGAGTGGATCTGTTTTTGGCGGGGTGTCATTTGTATGCCTCCGGGTGGATCAGCATCAGGGCGACATGGATCTTCTCGGCGATCTCCAGCCACAGCTGAGGCGTCACCAGCGTTTTGATCTCAACTTCACTGGTGACTTCGTCAAAGCAGCGCACGCGGAACAGCGCTTCGTCCGTCTCGTCGGTTGCCTCAAACTCAATTGGGTACATCTTGATGGTCATGCTGCGCTCCAGTCGGTTGCGTCCTCGGCCTTGCTCCAGCGCGACGGGCAAGGTTCGTCTGTGATGACCCAGGCACCGATCCAGACTTGGCGCTGGGCGTCCGGGTTGACTGGCAGTGTCATGCGTAGGCAGTCGCTGCACTCTGGGAGGTATGGGTTGCCTGCGCACTTGGCTACGTCTTGGGCGATGTATCTCATGGGTTGCTCCTTGCGCGGATGGCGTTTGCGACCATTGAGGCATGCATGTCGGCATCAGCGCAGTGGTCTGCTATTTCCAAACACGCCTCCCGCTCGGCAGTGGCGACAAGGCGGGCGAAGCGTTCAAGCAGGGATGGCTCTCCTTCATATCCAGCAATCATTCCGCTTTCATATGCCAGCTGCATTACTTCTTTGCTTGTCATGCGTTCCCCCTTGCGCGGATGGTGGCGGCGCAAAGCAAACCAATCATCATTGTGTTTTCATCGCAAACCCGCGCACACGCCTCGCGTTCCTCCGCTTTCGCGGCAGCGGCGACGAGGTTGGCAAAGCGTTCAATGTCAGACGGAGTGCTGACGTAGGTTGTTCTGAGGTGTGTTTCCATTGCATCGAACCCAGCCTCAATCGCCAGCTTGATGATGTCGTCGCGTGTCATGCCTCCCTCGCTTTCAGCATGGCGTCAGCCAACGCATATGCGTACTTGGCTCGTGTGTCGTCGTCATACGCAGGAGATTTGTTAGCCGCCCAACCTGCCAACAGCGCCTTAGCCGCGAAGTAGTCGCGCAGGGTCATGCCTTTTTCCTTGTCGTACCCAGTAGGAAACGCTGGTCCGCCTGTGTTGTTACTCATGGTTCTTCTCCTTAAGCGCGGCCTCGACGGCATCGAGATGCGCCAGAACATCGTCACCGTATTTCTCATCTAAGTCGGCCTTCTCTTCATCCGTCAGCCCTCGCCACTCGCGGCGTGGTGGGTGGGTGTAGATGGGATTCCATGCACCCGGTTCAGCATCGGCGGGCAGCTTCTTGCGGAAGTGCGCAGTGTTCAACCATTGCCACGCCACCGGCTGTGTCCGGACCTGCTCCTGACATAAGGCCGAGGTCCGGACGTTGCAGCACTCCAGCGCCTCGCACACACCGTCAGCGGCGATGTCACAGCCTGTGCGTTCGTAGTCCATGCCGAGTTCGTCCACGCTGTCGGCAAAGCGTTGCAGCCTATCGCGCTCCTGATTTTCCTGAGCCATCTTGCGCTGCAAAGCCCAGTTGGCCTTGCGCTCCTCAATCCATACGCGGTCGCGGTCGTCCTGCTCCAGCGCGGCGCGGAGGGCTTCCTCAAGTTGAAACACCGGCATATGCGCCAAAGTCACGGCCTCTCGGGTTGCCTTGTTCACCTTGTTGCCAAACGGCGGCACAGCCATCCACCGGCGCTTGAACTCCTGAACGTGCTCCAGCGCCTGCTGCGCTGCCTGTCTGAGGTTGCTCATACAAACGCCCCCCACTGCCAGACGCTGTTCGGCACCCGCAACCGGGTTGTGCCGTTGGGCTTGAGCTTCGGCTCCAGATTGACCGGCCTGGGTGGCGCTATCTTCTTGCGCGGTAGCTTGTCGGTTGTGCGGTACTTTCCGTTCGGCAGGACGGCAACGCTGCCGCTGCGGACCAGCGACTCCATCAGTTGCATCCCCTTGTAGTCCGAGATGTCCATCGCCCTGGCAAGCTGCGCGGTCGTCATCGGCTTGGCGTTGACGAACGTCCAGGCCTTCATGCGGTAGCTGAGTGTGAATTTGCTGTAGTCGTAGCTCATGGTTTTTTGGGCAGTGGAGCCCAGCCTTCGAAATGTTTGCGGGTGTGTGTGCTGACGTTGCCGAAGATTGCCACCCCGCCATCGGTGAGCAACAACACCTTGGTGCCGAGCGGGCATGTGTCCATCGGACGCCAGAAGTAGGTCTGATCGACCGCAGCGGCCCGGTCGTGCGTGAGGGCGACTGTCATGGTGTGAAGAACCTCGCGCCTGAGTCCTTGGTGCGCATGGCCTTGCGCAGCCGGTGATACAGCCGCTCCTCGGACGCGAACCGCTGCTGGTGGGTGATGTTGTCCATCAGGTCCGACCATGCACCAGCCAGGGTGCGCAGGGCTTTCAACTCGCTGGCACGGGCGGCTTTGACGCCGGTTGAGATGCGCCGGTCCATGATGGCGACGACTGCTTCCTGGGCCGCGTTGACGATGCCGTCCGTGTCCTTGGCGAACCCGTCGAGCACCAGTTGCTCAACGAGGTTCACCGCGTCGAATATGGCCGTCCAGTGTCCGGTCTCAGCCTGGGCGGTCTGGACCGCGTTGATTGCGTCCTCGATCTGCATGGCCCAGCGGATGCGGTCGTCCAGCGAGAGCATCGAGGCACCTTGGATGGCGACCAGATGCGCCAGCGGGTTGACGCCGCGTGGTTTGTAACGCTTGCGTGGCTTCATTTGGAGATGTGCAACATGGTGACCATCGTCACGAACAGCACCAGCCCGACGCCCATGACAAAGGCGCAGAACTTGACGAACCTCCAGTCGGTCGGCTGGTAGTCGTCATCTGCGCCGACTTCAGTAGATGCCTCGGCCACATAGCGGCCACACCGGGTCGGTGTCGGGCAGGGACGGCGACCGGCCTCGCACTGCTTGGTCACGCATTCGATGATGTAGGTCATGGTGGTTCAGATGTTGAAAGCGACCAGCAGGCCGAGACCGATGCCGATGGCACCAGCGAGACACCAGCCGAGGATGCGGTCGGTGTCGGAGATGTAGGCGATTGGGTAGCCCGAGGTGAACTCACACTCGGACAGGGTGCGGGGTGTGCGGTAGTTTTTCATGGTCAGAACGGTGCGTCAGGTAGGTTGGGAGGAGGTGCCTTGGGAGGCTTTGGGGTGGCGATCTTGTGAGGAGGTGGAGCCGGTGGGCGGCTCCAAGGGTAGAGCGTCATGCGTTCATCGTGTGATTGACGACGGTGCCGTCACTCAGAGCCAGCGCCGTGAAGGGGATGCGCTGGATGATGGCTTCGGCGATTGCGAGGGTGATGATTTGGTCGGTGGTCATTTGCGCTCTCCGGTTGGTGTGTTGCGATGGATGAAGTATGCCAAAGAAATTGGCATTCCAACCTAGGACAAACCCTAAGAGCGAAAAAAACCCTAATAGGTTGCGATCTCGACCGCTTGCTCTGGTGACCTTGCAATGCCAGCGAGTCCGCCAGCCTTGAGAACTTGCTCGATGAAGTTCAACTGCGCGTCTGTTGGCCGACCGCGGTCTGTCTTGACCTCGACCGCGGTGAAGACCGCCAGGGTCTTGCCGACCATGTCAGGTGTGACTTTGATAGGTGTCCAGCCGATGAGATCGCTGGAGCCGACGCCGAGTCCGTAGCGGATTGGTCGGCCTGTCTTGGGGTCGGTGTATTGACCCACATTGTTCCGGAAGGCCACCACGCCAGCGCGAGACAGCGCGAGCCGTATCTGCTGCTGGATGGCGGCTTCGGATGTCACGCTTTGACGAACGTGCCGTCAGGCATGAGCGTGCCCTTGCGATCCTTGATCTGGTCATAGGCCAGAGCGAGGCACTCAACGAGGTCGATGTCCTTGAGCGCGCAGTAGTTGATCAAACAGACGACGACGTCGCCGACGCCGTCCATGACGCCAGACATGTTGCCCTGACTCTCCGCCTTAAACAGTTCGGCCAGTTCCTCAAGCGCCTTGTTCAGTTGGGCCTGGGGTTTGGCGTTTGGGATGATCCGGCGATCCTCGGCCCAGCGGATGACCTTGAGTTCAACTTCACTCCAACTCATTTCGCCTCCATTACTTCGGCCAACTTCTGGCAGTAGTGAGCCGCCTTCTTGACGTCTTGCACCCCTCCCTTGCCGTGAACACCTTCGGTGTTGACTCGCGCGAGGTAAGCAATCGCCGACCCTAGCAAATAGCCTTCGAACTGCTCACGTGTCATCCACGCTTCCATTGCCGACCAAGGCTGAACCGCCAGGGCTTTGTAATGGTCGCCGCCGATCTGTGTGTCGTTGGCAGCCATGATCAGAACGGCACATCCGAGTCATCAACCTGGGGCCGCTGACCCTGCTGGGGCCGCTGGCCCTTCTCGTCGCGGGGTTCGAACAGCGAGCACATGATGCGGTCCTTGCCTTCCTCGCGGGGGACTGCGGCCAAGTTGACCAGCGGGTCCAGGAGGATGAACGGGCCACTGTCGCCCTGCATGACCGCGCCTATGTTGTGGTAGCGGTTCTTTCGCTGGCCGGTGCTGTCGGTGTAGGAACCGATCTTGACCGCGATGTCGTACTTCTTGCTGATTGCCATTTCAATGTTCCTTCAAGGTGAAAAGTCCCAGTCTTTCCTGGGAGTCAGATGGCGGCCAGGAACTCCCAACCCAAACCATCATCCTCGTCTTTCCGAGGCGTCATCCCAGGCCGGAGCAGGAGAGCCACACCGCCTGGGAAGCTGGTGTTATACACCACCTCCAGCTGGGCGCTGCTGCCAGATCGTGGCAACGAGGGTTCGGAATTTAACCCAGGTTTTCTCGCCACGCTTGAGTTTCACGGAATCCATGTACTGTCTCCTCTGGTACAGGGTTGGCATGTTGCAGACCGACCGGGCTTCGCATTCGAACCGCCACGCCTCTGACCAGGAACATGTCTCGGTGCCGTCCACCAGGGTGACGCGGGGGTGGGTGCAGTCTGGACAGGTCATGCCGACATCCGTGCCGCCCTGATCCTCCAGATGGCGACGGCCCAAAGAGCACCCCCAGCAACCTTGGCGGCGAACTGGAGAGACACGATCTCAGGAAGGATCGCTCCAAAGGCGATGGTTGGGAAGATCACGCTGTCGACCAGCGCACCGGCAATGTTGCTGGCGTTTGCGCGTTGCATGAATGGTCGATTGACCAGCATCTGGTAGACGCCAGCATCGGCCAATGCGGAGACACAGAACGCAATAACGGATGCCAGCGCGATCATCCCGGTTGCCGGGTTCAGCAGATAGGAGATGGCACCGGCTGCCGAGATCATGCCTAGCATTCGCGGCCAAAGACCTTTGCCTGCCCATGAGTCGTGAAGATGATCACGAAGCGTGAGGTCTAGACCAATCAACAGGAGGGCATTGATCGGCGTTACCCACGGACCAAAGTGGGCGACTGAAAGATTGGCGGCGACGATTGCGGAAATGTAGAGAATGATCACAGACATAGTTGACCTTGAGTTGGCATTTCAGCCCAGCGTGTGGGCGGGTTTTGGGAGTTGATGCGCTTTGCCATACAGCCAGCGCAGACATGTTGCTCTGCATGGTGCAGGGCGACATTAGTTGAGTCTGCGCTTGCGAGAGGCCAGCGTTCGCCGCTTTGCCCAAGCATTCGCAGACCATGAACCCACGGCATTCTTGATCCGTAGGCTTTCGACATTGCGTTGAAGGCTTCGTCCATTCTGGCGCTCCATTTCGGAGAGCCGACTTGCCAATAGTCACCAGACGACCCAAAGCAAACGCGACGCCAGTCGTCGCACAACTCCAGAAGGTAGGAGATGGGAAGGTTCAGGTGCCAGACAGGGATGCCGAACTGCTTTGGAAAGGGCCATGTCTTGACCATCTCGCGCTGCATCTCGACGCTTCCGCCTATTGAGTCTGGGACGACAGCCCAGTGAGGGTGGCCTAGTATGGGGTCGACCCACTCATAGAAACCCTTGAGGTCGAAGGGCACTTTGCGCGTGAAACAGGAGAACGCACCGTTGTCCAACATGAGCGACTGACCGATGCGAAGACATGTCTTCAGACTGTCCGGCCTGAAGTAGCTTACGCAGAAATGCTCGCCAGCCATTGAGTCCAGAGCAGACTTCGGCGTGATTGGTGTGCCGTGATAGTGGATCATGCTTTGATCCCCTTCACTCGCGCCATCTGCCACACCCAGCCCATCGCGTAGCCACGCTCTTTGGCGATGGAGATCAGGTCTGAGATCGACCGGGCTCGACCAACCTCCTTGCGCTTCTGGCGCTTGATCTCGGTCAACTCCTCCAGGTCGCCATCGGCCTGCTTGACTGTCCGCTCCTTGACCGGGTGGATGTGCCCGCAGTTCGGACAGACGCGGGCCGGTTCGAAGACGAAGAAGCACTGCTCGCACTGGCGCACGGTGACAACGTCCTCGGCCTCCCTGGGGCGCTTCTTGGCACCATCTAGCGACCACTCGCGTGGCTCGGTCGGCAGGCCGTGCGTGAATGCGTTCCCGGCATGATCGAGCACGATGCAGTCATCCTTGCCTGGATGCGTGCGCAAGCCTCGGCCAATGCTCTGTAGGTACTTGGTGAGGCTCTTGGTGGGCGTGAGTTGGATCACGCAGCCTATGGCCGGGACATCGACACCGGCCACCAGAAGCTGACAGTTGACCACCACCTGGACCGCGCCAGTGGCAAGGCCTGCCAGGATCTGGTCGCGCTCATCCTGGACGGTCTGGCCGTGCAGAACGGCTGTCGTGTACCCGGCGTTGGCGAACTCGCGGGCCACGTTCAGCGCGTGCTGGACACTGGCGCAGAACACCACGCATGGTCTGCCGTGTGCCAGCTTTCTGTAGTGGGCCACGGCATCGCCAGTGATGCTTGGCCGGTCCATGCGCTCGGTGACCTCGGCGTTGACGTACTCACCGGCCACGGTGCGCACGCCGGTCATGTCTGGGCGGCTGGGAGCGTAGTACCGGATGGGTGCGAGCAGGCCTTCAGTGATCAGGTCGGCGGTCGAGCACGTTGGCACGATGGTGTCGAACACATCCCCCAGGCCTTTGCCGTCCAGGCGGGTAGGTGTGGCCGTGAGCCCCAGCAGCAGCGGACTGCCAGCGTCTGCGATGACCTTGGCGTAGGTGTCGGCGGCTGCGAGGTGGCACTCATCGATGACGATCAGATCCGGCCTCATGCCGCGGCCTAAACGGCGCACCGCGGTCTGCACCATGACGACCTGGACAGGTGCCTCGGGTGTCTCCGGTCGACCGGCCATGATGAATCCGTGCTCGATGCCTTCGGCGGTCAGCTTGCCGCTGGTGGCGAACAGGATCTCGCGGAGGTGAGCTAGGAACCAAACCCTGTGGCCTTTCGAGACCGCGCTGCGGATGATGTGCGCTGCGGTGTGCGTCTTGCCGCCGCCGGTCGGCATCACCAGCACGGGCGCACGGTAGCCGTTCGCGTAGGCTCGCCGCAGATCGTTGAGCGCCTTGAGTTGCAGTGGGCGCAGGCTCATTCGCAGAGTCCGTAGATGCTGCTGCAAAGAGGGCCGTCGATCTCGGTGCGAAGGAAGTCGTATTGGCGACCACCGCGACTTGTTTTTGCCCACTCAATCATGGTGTGGATGCCGTGAGATTCGTGACTGATTTGCTTGTCTTTGGCTGCTGGGTCATCTTGCACAGCGGCAAAGAACGTCGACATTCCCCGCTTGCTCGCCTTAGCGACAGCCACCTCCCACTCGGCAACCCGCTTGATTTCTTCTGGAAACCGACGACTGATCTCCAGCAATTCATCCTTGCGGCAGTGGATGCAAGGCATACACCCAACCCGGCCCATACCCTGTTCGTACAGTGGGTTGTGCTTGATGCCGTGCTTGCGGTGCATGTCGAAGCATTCCTGAGCAGTCCACTTCAGGATCGGCCTGTAATTCCAGAGTTCACCATCACCAGCACCGCCGCCAACGAGATCAAGCTCCGGGAGGTTTGCGCGAGATGGGCTCTCATCAGCCCGCACACCCTGCCACGACCAGATGGTGTCGCCTTGGTCGAGCAGTGGCATCTGCACCTGTTCGATGATCGGGTTGCGCTTGAGTTCTTCCGAGCAGAACCGCGCCTTGGTGCTCGGAAAACGACCCTTCCAGATGCAGAGGTCTAGGAACGGATTGCCAGTAGGAACCAGAGCGGCAATCGCTCGCTCTACGGTTTCAGGAGGTACACCCTTCTCAGGCCACTTCGTCCGAACGTACTCACGCTTACGTTCAATGTCCTTGGTGAAGTCGGCCTTGATGACACGGATCGGGAACACCTTGTCATTCAGATAGTCGATGTACTCGTAGGTCTGAGCGTGCTCATGGCCGGTGTCTGCGAACACAGCCTGTAGGTTCTCAGTCTCTCGTTCGAGCGCCAGCAATAAAAGGGCGGTGCTGTCCTTCCCGCCACTTACGCTAACGATGTTGTGCTTCACGGTATCCCCTTAAAAGTTCCTGCAATGTCCTGTTTTTTCACGGCAACCAGACTGTTGTTCGCCTGATCGTTTGGACATCATACAGAACATCCGTGATCATCAGACAGTAAAGCCATGTATAGAATGGCTCTACCGTGATCGACGGTGATGTTTAGTGACAGGAGAACCATGAGACCAGGACTCTATGCTGGCCTGACGAACGAGGAATACCACGGCGGTGCTGGTATTTCGAAGTCAGGACTTGATCTGATCGCCCGCAGCCCGCTCCATTACTGGCAGCGGTACATCAACCCCGAGCGCGAACCTGTCGAGCCGACTGCATCGATGAAGCTCGGCACGGCCATCCACACCGCAGTGCTGGAGCCCGGTGAGTTCCGCCGTCGCCACCATGTTGCGCCCCAGGTTGACCGTCGCACGAAGGACGGAAAAGCAGCCTGGGAGGCAGCGCTGGCCGATGCAGAGGCAGCCGGTGCCGACCTGATCAGCGCGTCTGACTACGACATCTGCATGAGGATCTCTGAACAGGTGAACGATCACCCGACTGCTCGCAAGCTGTTCGCTTCCGGTCAGGCCGAGACCTCGATCTATTGGGCCGACCGCGAGACAGGCGTCCTGTGCAAGTGCCGTCCAGACTGGATGGCGATGCCGATGGTGGTCGACCTGAAGTCGACCGATGACGCCAGTGCGCAGGGGTTCCAGCGTTCGGCCTGGAACTACAGGTACTGGGTCCAGGCGGCTTGGTACATGGACGGCATCGAGCAGGCGACAGGCGAGCGTCCGGATGCGTTCGTGTTCGCTGCCTTTGAGAAGACCGCACCCCATGCCTGCGCGTTCTATTTCGCCGAGCAGGCCATGCTGGACATGGGCCGCATCGAGTACCGCAAGCTGCTGCGGATCTATGCCGAGTGCATGGAAACCGGCATCTGGCCTGGGTACGACACCAACGTCCAGCCGCTGGGCATTCCATTGTGGGCAGCGAAGGCTGCCAATGACAACGAACGGGGGGTGGCATGAAGGTCTTGGTTGCCTGTGAATACAGCGGTCGCGTCCGCGATGCGTTTATCGCCAATGGTCATGAGGCCATGTCTTGTGATCTTCTGCCAACTGATGCGCCCGGCCCACACTATCAGGGTGATGTGCGCGATGTCCTGAATTCTGGGTGGGATCTAATGGTTGCGCACCCACCATGCACCTACCTGTCGGTCAGCGGAATGCACTGGACAACGCGGGGACTGCGCGACCCGCAACTGACAGAGGATGCGTTGGCGTTCGTGCGCCTGCTGATGGACGCGCCGATCCCGCGCGTTGCCATCGAAAACCCGGTCAGCGTCATCTCCAGTCGCATCCGCAAGCCGGATCAGATCATTGCTCCGTACCAGTTCGGGCATGACGCCAGCAAAAAGACGTGCCTTTGGCTGCGAAATCTGCCGCCGTTGCAGCAGACGCAGTTCGTTGAACCTCGCATGTTCAATGGTCGTCCACGCTGGGGAAACCAGACGGATGGAGGGCAGAACAAGCTGCCGCCAAGCAAAGACCGCTGGAAGATCCGCAGCGAGACCTACGCTGGAATCGCAGCGGCAATGGCAAATCAGTGGGGTGGTCTGTCCGCCGCCAACGACAACATTCCTCAACTTTCAACCATCGCAGCATAAATATGAGTTTCGAAATCCGCAAAGCCCAACGCCAGGGCGCACGTCTTCTGATTCAACTGAGCGGCGTGTCCGGTTCAGGCAAGACCTACACGGCATTGCAAATTGCCTACGGTCTGGCTGGAAATGACGCCGACAAGGTGGTGCTGATTGACACGGAGAACCGCCGTGGTTCGCTGTACGCCAACGCACTGCCGCAGCCGTTCAACATCATCGACTTCTACGCACCGTTCTCACCGTCTCGCTACATCGAGGCCATCGAGGCGGCTTGCAAGGCTGGTGCCGAGGTGATCGTCATCGACAGCGTGACCCATGAATGGGAGTCCGAGGGCGGCTGCGAGTGGATCGCCAACCAAAGCCGGTTCCCAGATTGGAAGCGGGCGAAATCGGAGCACAAAAGGTTCATGACCTACATGCTCCAGTGTCCGGCCCACATCATCGCCTGCACGCGGGCAAGAGAAAAAGTTGACTTTTCAGACCCAAAAAACCCGCGTCCATTGGGTGTTCAGCCAATCCAGGAAAAGAATTTCTCGTATGAGGCCACGGTCTCTTTGATGATGTGGGACCAGGGCCAGCGACAGGATGTGCTGAAGTGCCCGGCTGAACTCCAGGTTGTCCTTGGCCGTGGCAAGGGCTACCTGTCAGCAGACGACGGAACTCGACTGCGTGAATGGGTCGATGGTGCCGTGAAGGTCGATCCCGCCATCGAGCATCACAGGGGGATGTTGCTCAACGCAACTGAGCAGGGCCTGCAAGCCCTCCAGGCTGCTTGGGTGGCGACACCAGCCCATGTCCGCAAGACCCTGGGCGACAAGTTCAAGGATCAACTGAAGGCGTCGGCGGTGGCCTACGATGAGGCCCGCTCTGCTTCAGAGCCGGTCGTTCCTGGATCTGTGGCTGCCTTGAACTCTCAAGAAGAACAAAAAACGGGGGATGTATTTTGATGCCGTCTACGCAGTACCTGACACCAGCCGAGTTGGTGGCCCGTTACAAGGCCACCATCACCATCCGCACCTTGGCGAACTGGCGCAGCACCGGAGAGGGGCCGCGCTACACCAAGGTCGGTGGCCGGGTTCTCTACCCGGTGGAAGCCGTGATTGATTGGGAGAAGACCAGGACGTTGCCTGCAAAAGCGGGATGACCGACTGAACCATACCCCAGACCGTACCCCGGCCCCAGTGGCCGGGGTTTGTGTTTTTGGCCTAAGTGCTTGAAGTTGTTTGGTGAGCCCGGATGGAATCGAACCATCGACCACCTGATTAAAAGTCGGGAAATTGCACATCACTGGGTGTCACGGAGCATCACGGCGGCACCCTGTAAGCCACGGGAATCTCTGGACTTTGCGTGAAGGTTGGGTGTAAACCATCGACAGGCCGAAAGCCTCGGCCACGATGCAAACCATACCCCAAACCGTACCCCAGGACGCCATGCTCTCAGAACGCCAGATCCAGTCAGCCATCAAGACCTGCACCAGCGAGACGGTGCTCAACGACGGTGCGGGAGGCAAGGGCGGCGGCTCCCTGGTGCTGGTGATCAGGCGCAGGGCGGACGGTTGCACGGCGAACTGGAGCGGCCAGTGGTGGGAAGACGGCAAACGCCGCAGGAAGCCGCTGGGACCGTACCCGGCAGTGCCGCTGGCCCAGGCTCGCACGCTGTACGCGGGTCAGGTCCGGGACGTTCTGGCGGTCGGCAAGAACCCTCGGGCCATTGCCCTGGTGACCGACAAGCCGACCGTCTCCAGGCTGTTTGAGGCCTACTGCGACCAGATGAAGGCGGACGGCAAGCGGTCTGAGCCGGAGCACCGCCGCTGCCTGCGTCTGGCAGCCCAGGCCATCGGCGAGAACCGGCTGGCGTCCCAGGTTGACCCGTCTGAGATATCGGCCTACCTGGGCAAGCTGTTCGCCGCGGGCACACGGTCTGCGGCTGACCATGTGCGGTCGTACCTGTCGGCGGCGTTCTCGTTCGGCATGAAGTCAGCCCATGACTACCGGCAGGAAGCCCGCCAGGATTGGGGCATCAAGTTCAACCCAGTTGCAGCGGTCCCCAAGGACATGCAAGCCAGCACCCCCGGCGACCGTGCGCTGACCGCCAGCGAGATCGGCGCTCTATGGCGGGCCAGCGGCGGCGAGACTGGCTTCGGCCTGTACTCAGGCTCGGCGGTGCGCCTGCTGCTCTGCACCGGCCAGCGGGTCGAGGAACTGCTGCGCCTGGAGGCCCATGAGATCGACCGAGACGCCCAAGTCTGGCGGATGCCTGCCGAGAAGACGAAGACCAAGAAATCGCCCCACAACGTGCCGCTGCCAGCCTTGGCGATGCCGGTGCTGGAGCAGTTGCTGGCCGTCCACCGCCGCGGGTTCCTGTTCGACGGCATGGCTCATCAGGCGGTGAACCGGGCGATCTCCAGGTGGCTCCAGACGGTCGAGGTGCCGCACTTCACCAGCCGGGATCTGCGCCGGACCTGGAAGTCACGGGCAGCTGATGCTGGCGTTGATCGGTTCACCCGCGATCTGATCCAGCAGCACGCAATGGGCGACACCGGAAGCCGCCACTACGACCGCGCCGACTACGGCAAGCAGATGGCCGACGCGATGGAGAAGTGGGATTCGTGGCTCACGCGGGCCATAGAATCCGGCAATGGATGAGGCTGACATCGCAAACGACCGTGTGCTGCTGGAGATGGAGTTGAAGCTCCGCGAGATGCGATCTCGGATGGCAACCAGCACCCGGACGACCTGCAAGGATTGCGAGGAACCCATCCACCCGGCACGCATAGCCCACGGCTACGCTCTGTGCATTCACTGCGCCAGGGACCGCGAGAAGAAGTAAGCCTCAGCCTGTCGGCGCTTCACCAGCCCAGGCAGCACGCGGCCACCGGCCTTCACCCACTTGCCGAGTTCTTCGGCAGCGCCTTCCCAGTTCCTGTCGTTGATCCTGCGCCGGAGAGTGCTCACCTGTAGGTTTCCGACACCCAGGTTGTAAGAAAAATCCACGATGGCGTTGATCTTTCCTGGGTCTTGGGCGGCGATCACCAGAAGCACCGGGCACTGCCTGACGACACCAGGGAGGTAGGTGCTGAACAGTTCATGCACCAGCATGGCCCGCGCCTGGGCCTCGGTGATCGCCGGATCTGACATGGTGACCTTGCGGCCACCTTGGTAGTAGGTCGAGCCGTAGCCGATGGTCGGAACACCGGCAGGGCATCGGTAGACCTTGGGCCTGAAGCCCTCAAACCGCCGACAGAGTTCGGCGGCAATGTCCAGAGGAACGGTCAAGCCAGCCCGCGCTTGGCTAGCGTGCGATCCATGAACCAGTAGTTCAGCGTCCCGGCCACCAGGGCAGCGAAGTCCGCGGTCATCATGGTCTTGAACACGTCGACAGGCGAGGCTCCAGAAAGCCACGCGCACCACGCGAACCACAGGTGGATGAACGACCAGAGGAACAGAATCCAATAGGTCACAACCGGCCTAACGCTGGCGGACAGGCTTGCCACCCAACCACCAGCAGCCTGGGCCATCTCGGACTGACTGCGGATCGCCTCCTGGAGCGCGGCGACGACACCCGTGTCGACATCGGCCTGATGCTGGGCACCGATCTCCGCGAGCTTCTGGCTTCCCTGCTGCTTCTCCAGGTCGCACCGCTGCTGGAACATGGCAAGCTCATGCTTGCGCTCATCCTTGCGGTCGACCCACTTGAGGATCTCAGGAGCCAAACGGAAAAGCCCGCCGAGAAGCGAGCCTACGACACCACCACCAAGGAGTTCGATCATCTGACCCATCCGAACCACGTTGCGAACTTGGCTGCGGTTGCGCCAACTGCGGCAGCGATGCCACCGACCAACATCAGCGTCTTCCAGCCACCTCGGGCCTCAGACAGCGTGATGTTGATTTCTTGCAGCGTTGCATTCATGGCCTGCATGTCTCTATGCAGTTGCTTCACCTGAGCCTGTAGGGACTCAATTTGCGCGTCATGGCGTCCCAGGTCATGGTGAATGGCGGTGTTTTCCATGATGCGCAGAGAGGTTATTCGCTGTCTGCCTGGGCCTTAGTGGCCTCGGCTACTTGGGCGCTGATTTTATCAAAGACAGGCTTCGCCACCTTAAGCGGAAGCTCTCCCAAAGCAGCAGCGATAACCGCCAGATCGTTCTCGTCCAGGGTGAGCGTGATCTCTTTCATTGGATGATGGCCTTCAGTTCGTCAGTCGACGCTGCGGCATCGATGTCTGCCTGCATGGCAGCATATCGTGCGCGGACTTCCTGACGTGCGGCTTCAGCAGCGGCAGCCTCTGAAGGAATGGTCGCCTTGACATCCAGAGGCTTGAACTCCTCCGCACGCTTGGCGCGGCGGACATCATGCGCAATGGCCTTGGCCTTGTCGATGTTGATCGTGATCATGCTGCGTACTCCCAAGCATTGCGGAAGGTGCGGTCGTCAGGGATGTCGTCCACATCAACGATGCGGTAGTCGACGCCAGCCGGAACGTCCTTGGCTGCGATCTGCTCGATGGTCAGACCGGAGTTGGGCGCTGGAACGATGACGGCAACGCCGCCATCTGGAGTTGGGTAGATGATGCGCTTATCCATGTTTCACCTCATAAGTGGATCGAGACGCTGACAGAGTCAGTGTCGATCTGGTTGCCAGAGCTTGTTCTGGTGCTGACGCGAACCGATGTCGTTGTCGCAGACGATGCACCAACGCCAGCCGTTGTCGGGGCATAGAGCCCACAAGCGATGATGTTGGTGTTCCCAGATGTTGTGTTCACACAAGTGACCTGTGTCGAGTAGTTCGCCGTTGCCAAAGCAGTCGTGAAGTTTACGCTGTAGTCGCCGACTCCGTTATCGGTCAGACTGGTCACATTGAAGCTGGCTCGCGTTGCAATAGTGCCGGTTCCGTTGAAGTTGACCCAGACTTTCGCAGCCCCAGGCATGGACGGCTGACCCGTTCCAGCCACATCTTGAAGTGTATTGACTCGCAGAGTGCTCACTCATCGGCCCTGCCTTTCTTGTTATCGGTAGAAAGCGACAGCCACGATCAGAGGATCGTATGCGCCGCCAGTACCTGTTTGAACTGCTGTTCGAAACTGGCACGCGCTGGCGGTCTTTGTGCCGACGACTCCATCAGCGGAGCCGATGAATAGGTTGCCGCCGTTATTGCTTCCTGTCGTTGCCCCAACCAAAGCATAGTCAGCATCAGCCAGAGCGGTTGTGAAGTTCGCGGTGTAGTTGCCGACACCGTTGTCGGTGATGCTGGAGACGTTAAAGGCCACCCGGATCGCCACCGTCCCCGTCCCGTTGAAATTCACCCAAGCCTTAGCCGAGCCATCGACAACGGTCGCAGTCGGAACCGACTTGGTTCCTGCTGCATTCTGGATTGTGTCTGTGCGTAGAGTGCTCATGGGGTGGCCTCAGCGGAAGATTGAGACGTTGGCATTGGCTACGTCAGCGGCCACAGCACTCGTTGTTATAACCATTTGTGTTCTCAGTGATGCAGTTGAGTACGTTTGCGCTGTGTAGGTGAGCGCGTTATTACTCGCACCAAGCGTCGGCGAACCTGAAGTAAGACACGCCGCATAATTCGCATCCACCAAAGCACTGGTGAAGTTCACCGTGTAGTCGCCAACCCCGTTATCAGTGATGCTGGAGACGTTACCCGACGCACGGATGGCAACAGTCCCAGTTCCGTTGAAGTTTACCCAAGCCTTTGCGGTGTAAACCTCGACACCGTTGATATCCTGAATTGCGTTTACTTTTAGCGTGCTCATACCACCACCCAGGTTGAACCAGACGGAACCGTAACCGTGATGCCGCTGGATATCGTGATCGGCCCAGCAGACATGGCGTTTTTGTTGGTCGTAATAGTGTAGTCGGTGGTGACCGTTTTGCCGTTCTCGACAAAGATGTCATCGGCACCGCCGCCAGTTGCGCCCCCACCAACTGCGCCCCAGGCTGTTCCGTTGTAGCCTTCGAACTTGCCGAGACTGCTGTTAAACCGGAACATGCCGGTGACGCCTGTCGGTCGCTGCGCAGTCGTCCCGACGTTCATGGTCGAAGCGCCAGTTCCGCTGAACGTGACCTGACCACTCGCTGCCAGGGTTGTGAATGCGCCCGTGCTTGCAGTCGTCGCACCGATGGTGGCGTTGTTGACAGAACCGCCAGTGATCGCTGGGCTCGTCAGCGTCTTATTGGTGAATGTCTGGGTTGCTGCCAGAAGGGCTACCGTGTCGCTGGCAACGGCAGGCAGCGTGTGCTGCTGCGCTGCGGACGGACCCAGCTTGGCCGAGATGATCGGAGCGGTCGCTTCGCTGAATGTGACCTGACCGGACAGCGTGCAGTTGCCGCTGAACGTTCCTGACAACGCTCCGGCACTGTAGGTCTTATTGGTGAACGTCTGCGTTGCCGCCAGGAGAGCCACCGTGTCGCTGGTGACTGCCGGGATGGTGTGCTGTTGGGCGGCCGCTGGGCCAATCTTGGCCGAGATGATCGGGCTGGTCGCGTTGCTGAACGTGGCGGCTGCGCTGAACGTTGCGGTGCCGGTCACAGTGACAACGTCAGCAGCAGCATCACCCAGTGTCACAGCGCCGTTGAACGCGGCAGCACCAGAGACGGTCAGCGCCGGAAGCGTGAACGTTGAGTCCATCGCCACCCAAGAGGTCCCGTTCCACTTCTGGAATGAGTGCGTGGCGGTGTCATACCGTTTCGCGTTCGTCGGAATGCCGGTGCTGCTGCTGCCTTCGAACCAGATCGCGGTATCAACGTCACGGTCTTTGACCTCCGTGACGAAGTTGGTGTAGGTGCTGGTGAGGGTTGGGTTTGCCCAGTTTGCCACTTAAATCCCCTTCGCCGACCAAGAGACATCGCCACTGACGCGGGTGCCTGATGTGTCGAACAGTAAAACCTTGAAACTCGTTGGGTTCACAACGTCAACGAAATCATAGACAGCGATGCGTGCAGCGGTTCCCTTTGGAGTCACCGTGATGCTTTCGACATCCACAAAGTTCACATTAAAGTTGACCGTTGTCCCGCCGCTGTCTGTGCTGACTGCCGCCGCAGTTCCGGCATCATTCCGCAGCTTCACATCGAACCGGATGTTCAGGCCCGAGATTGTGATCAGGTCGTCATTGCCGGTGCCGGAGAAGTCGAACCGAACCTTCACATACTGGAAGTCCGTGACAAAGACAGACGTCACGCCGTTGTAATCGGTCCAGGCGTCAGTGATCAACTTGCGGACGCTGATCTTCGGCGTGACCGTGACGCTGCCGCTGTTGGTCGTGTAGGACAGAGTTGCCGTGATCTTCGTCGCTGCCAGGACCGTGCCGTAGTCGACCGTCTCCTCGTAGTAGGCAGCGGTCGCTGACGGCAGCGCATAGATGTCATACCCGGCGCTGACTTGGTTCTGTAGTGTCGTCCAGCCACGGCTGGTGAAGTGAGACTGCCACGTTTCTGTCGTGTCGACAGGGGTCAGGTAGCCGTTGTCGAAAGCGACGAAGTTGGACTTCGTACCGCTGAACGTGCTGTTCTGGTTGTACTCAAGTTGGTAGTCGGGCGGCTGGTTGACCAGAGCATCGACGTTTGCGGTCGCCCCCAGGTTTCCAGCGACGTCAACGCCAGCGATCCAGTACTTGTAGACGCCAGCCGACGACTCAAAGATCGCCGAGAACCGCGCCGAGATCCGGCCAATGACGGTCGCACCGGCCCAGGTCGAACCCTTGCGCAGTTCGTAGTAGTCGATGGGCAGGGTGGCCGTGCCGTCCGACCACTTCAACAGAACGTTGTTGTCGATGACTTCCTGGGTCATGGTCACTGCCACAGGCGCGTTCACCGTGGCAGCGGCAGACCCTGCCGTGCCGGTGTTGTTCGATAGGTCAATGGCAGCGACCCAGAACGTGCGCGAACCCGACCAGTTTGCCTTCAGCGAGAAGGATGTGCCCTTGATCGTCCCAAGCGAAGTGCCTGCCGCGTAGCTTGCACCGTAGCGGATCTCGTATGCCTGGGTCGCCAGATCACCCTGAACCGCATTCCAGGTGATGACGTAGTTCTCACCAACGAATGAGCCTGTGACGGTCGGAGCGCCAGCCGCCGCAATCGTCACAGATGCGCTTGCAGCTGTCGTGCTGTAGGTGCCGGATGTGTCGAGCGCACGCACCGTGTAGGTCTTAGCTCCGACCGGAAGCAGACCGACCTTGAAGCTGGTGGTCTTGGCGATACCGAGAACGGTTGCGCCGTCCTTGATCTCGTAACCGTCCAGGTCGAGATCGGCCACCTTGTCCCAGGTGAGTGTGATGCCGATGTTTGCATCAATGGTCGCCGCCAATCCTGTGACATCGGCAGGCGGTGCCGTCTTGCCGAGCGCCGTGATGGTGCCCTCAGCGTAGGTCGCAGACTGCTTGCCGGTGGGGCCGACCGAGTAGACCCGAATGATGAATGTCCCAGGCGTGATGTTCAGGACATCGAAGTCGCTGATGCTGGTCGTGTGGTCAACGAAGTTGCCACCGTTCTTTGACACCTGAACCAGATACGAAGCCGCACCCGAAACGTTGGGCCAGCCAACGTTGATCATGGCGCGGACCTCAGCCTGATAGGTGTAGAGCGACTCCACCAGGGTGATACTGATCGGAGCTGTCGGAACCGGCGTCAATTCGGTGATGTCACGGGTCTCAAGAACCAGACCATCTTCGACGGCTGCGTATTTCAGTGGGTCATGCTTCAGCGCGGTGATCTCAACCAGACCGCCTTCCTTCTCGGACACGGTCATCACGCGGAACGTCTGGGCTTCCACGGTGCTGGTGGACATGATCCACTGAGCGCCAGCCTGGGGTGCGGCAGCGAGTGCCGTCAACAGATTGACGACATTCCCGGATGCGCTGACGACCTGTGATGTCCCGACCGTGCCGTCAGGCAGCATGGCGTACATCGTCCAGGTTGTTCCACCGAGCGTGACCGGCGAATCCAGCGTGATCGCTGTCGTCGTTGCTGACCTGACGCGGCCACCAAGGCGCACACCTGCGCGGCTTGCGTCGGCGACCTTGATGATCTGACCAGGACGGGCGACCGCGCCCTCGATGCCGGTCTGGAACGTCACAGCCTCGGACTCATAACGCTCCGAGTACAGCAGCCAGCGGCCAACGCGGTTGGCTTGGCCTCTGCTGGTGCAGCCCATTGCCACCACCTCGGTCGGGACAACCCCAAACCGAGAGATGGCATCGGCGTCCTCGACGTATTCGACCTTCTGCTTGTAGAAGTCTTCGGGATCGTTCCAGGTCACCAGGGCCACCGTGTGACGGGCCTTGGCGCTGCTGCCGGTGTAGCTGAAAACGCCATCGACCACATTGGACTGACTGAACAGCCCGACCGGGTCACTTGGTGCGTCCTGCGCCAGGGTGAGGCTTCCAGATGCCCAGTAGACCATCGAGCGGAAGCACGATGCCATGTCCTGGAGCACCTTGTAGGCCTCGGCGCGGCTCTGAAGGTACAGGTTGCAAGTGAACCGTGGCTCAGTGCCACCGAACCCGTCGTCAACAAGCTCGTCGCAGTACTGACCAATGGTGTATAGCGCCCACTTGTCGACCTGGGTCGAGTCGATGTAGCCGCCAAGGCCATAGCGGGAATTCGTGATCAGATCGTAGAAGCACCACGCCGGGTTATCCGTCCAGGCTGTCTGGAACGTTCCGTTCCATGTGCCGGTGTAGACACGGGTGGTCGGGTTGTAGTTCGACGGAACCTGGACTTTCTTGAGCTTCAGATCGAACGCACGCGACGGGATGCCACTGAACGCCGAGGCGTCGAACTTCATCGACACCAAGGCGCTGTTGGGATACCGCAGCTTGGCGTCGATGATGGCCGTGTAGCTTTCCCAGTAAAGCTTGTCCTGGATCTTGGCGCTGTCGGTGTCGGCACTGATGCGACGGACGCGGATGTCCCACGGGGCGGAGCCAGTCAGCGCCACCCGATAGTCGCGTTGGTACTTGCTGGTGGTCTTGCCGCTGATCGTGTCAGTGATCTTCTGAACGTAGCCGCCGCCGTTGGACTGCACATCAATGGCGATCTGGATGTCCCGCCCATCGAGGTCGCCGTCATCCTTCTGCTTGTAGAGAGCAGGTGTGTACAGCGTGACGCGAACAGCGTTCAGGTCACTGTTGCTGACAGTCCTAACGACAGGGGTGGTGTTCTTGACCTCAACGTTGACGCTGGTCTCGGACTCCACAGACGGAATGCCTGGGATGTAGGTCTGAGCCTGGGTGCCGGTGCGGCTGTCGAACGTGACGTTCTCGAAGTTGTACGTCCCATTGGCGTTCTGCAAAACGGTGCCGTCGAAATAGATCGACTTGGCACCGTCAACCAGACCCTGGATCTCACCCTCGGAAACAAGGTCGAGGATCGTCGCGTAGGCTTTTGAACGAAGGCTCATCCCGCGACATCCTCAACAGTAATACCGGCGCTGATAACCGCACTGCCAACTATCATGCGTCCGTAGCCAATTGGAACGGGGTTGGCCTGAGCAGTTGTGTTGACCGGGCCGTTGAAAACGTAGCTTGTCTTCTGGTCTTCCGGGTTCTTTGATTTTGGTTGTGGCGCAAGCATTTCAGCAACGCCACCCAGTGCGAGAGACACACCAACACTAAAAGCAACAGTCGCTAGTGTTGTTGATCCAAAGAGAACAACTGTGTTCAACCCTGGAACAAACATTGCAGCAGCAATAAGCGCCCCGCCGAGCAGGACTTTCCATAGTCCACCAGCACCGGCAATTACCGGCGCAATCGTGATAATGCGCCCTGCCGGGTTGTGGAGTTCATCCTCGCCAACATCCTCACGGACATTGATCACCCGGTAAGCAACGTTCCGCTCATGGCTGGACGAAACGAAACCAGCGAAGTCCTTGAAGTTCGCGCACAAGGCACGGACAGCCTCTGCCGGAGACTTAACGTCCAGCATGTGCTTTCGGCCAAACTTGCGGCCAAGTTCTCCCAGCAGAACGATGGTCTTCATGGCTGAATTATCCCAGACTCCGGCTCCATGTAGTGCCACTCGCACGATGGAACGCTCACAATGTGCCAGGGCAATCCACTGGCATCGCAGGACATGCGGTCGGCGATTGATGGCTCTGGCGGAATGTATGGGTGCGAGTGGAACACGCCCAGCAACTCGCCAGTCATGTCCGCCGCCGCGTAGTCGTACGGGCACATGATGAAGGTGTCGCTGTCCAGCGCGAGGTTGTCGCACGGCCAGTAGATGACCTGATCATCAACCTGAACCACCAGCCCGCAAGCCTCGCGCGGAAGCTCCTCAAGAGCGTGATTGATTGCCGACAGCTTCCAGCAACTCACCGGGTCAGACCCGCCGCTGGGAAGCTCCCGAACGGAAGCGGGTTGTTGGTGCCGAAACGCTTCTTGCAACTACTCAGACGCTTGCCGCAGACATCGAGGCCAACGCTTCCGACCGCCACATCATTGGCGTCGAAGTAGCTGGTCCCGGTGTATCCGCACTCGGTTCCACGGTATCGCCATGTGCAGACGTTCTGGATGATCTGGCGTCGAGGCAACTGGATGCCAGCCACATCAAACGCAGCCGCCAGTTCAAACTCCACGATGTCCCGCGTCTCCGTGACCTTGCGGTCGATGAAGAAGATGTCGTTCGGGAACTCGGCAGTGGTGTCGGCGGTTGGGTTCTGCTGGAAGGTTGCGCCGACGGGTTGGTAGTCGGTGACAGAGCTTCCAACGTCTAACTGCGCGCCCCAGACGAGTACTCCAGAAACATCATCTCCGGCGAAGCTGCCAATATATCCACCAAGGTTTGATGGGCTATGGCTACCAAACCCAAATGTCGCAGTAGCTGATGCCGTTGCGGTCATTAGGATGCTAATCCGGAACCACCCGTTTCCGACGTCGGTTATTGTTGGAGAGACGCTACCAGTGGTTCCATATACGACACCGTTCACGAGGTCGAATGAAGCGCCTCTGTTTGAATTGAATGCGCCTCCGGTTGCGCTGTGCCACAAGCAAATAAGTGAACTCTCATCGGCTTTTGCATACATTGACCAGCGGTAATCCTGACCAGATGTCAATGCAGTCTGACGGTACACATAGTGCGTTGTCAGAACTGATGTGGCGATCAACTTGTCAGCCGTTGTTGCCCAGTCTGGAGCTACCGCCACATTTGCAGAAATTGTCTGGTTCGACTTTGCCCAGTAGCTGTTGTTGAATTCTTCAGTTCGCAGAAGTTGGTTACGTTGGACCGGAAAATTCACCGCATCCAGAAACTTCGCCATCGTCCGCCTGCGGGTGACCTTGGCACCGAGAAGGTCGTCATACTCCAGCACCAGAAGCGTGATCGCTCCGGTGACGTTCGCCATGACCAGCTTCGGCCTGGGAAGTTGACCATTGCCCGACATGTCGAAGCCAGACGCTTGGGCCGGGAATGCCGTGTAGGTGTTGCCCTGCCAGACTACGTTCTGGCGAAGCCCGTTGGTGCCAGCGTGGAAGCGGAAGACATCGCCACCGAATGACGTGCCATCAAGCTCGAAAAGCTCGATGATGGCGCTGGGCTCCAGCTTCTGGATCTCGGAGGTGATTGCGGCGTCAACTGTCATTGGCAACCTCGGCAGCCCGAGCCTCGACTTCCATAGGGTTCATCTTGTAGCCGTGGCGCAGTGTCAGCCACAGATAGGTGACGTAGAACCGCACCAGACCCATGCGCTTGTACTGCTCCCAGTGTTTGATCTCATGCCGGTGAAGCCGAACGCTTGTCATCCGCTCAGGCAGCGCATAGATCCCGAACGGTGGCAGCGTCACAGCGGTGAAGCCACGCCACCGCAGGATCGCCTGAAGCCAGCCTGGGGCACGTTTCATCATGGCTCGTAGACCCGGATGAACTGAGCCGAGACGGTGTTCAGGTTGTAGCGGTCCAGGCTCTTGTTCCACTCGCGGCAGACCACGCGGATAGCCGTGGCCTCGTTCGGCGGGGTCCAGTCGAACGCCTCGACCGCGCCACGCAGCGCCAGGAACGACATGATCTGATCGGCCTCGGTGTTGTCGCGGTTCTGGAACTGCAAGTCCCAGGCATCGCTGCGCGGGTTGATGCCGTCAGCCTGCCGCTGCTCGTATCCGTCGCCAAACTGCACAAGCCTAACGCGAGGCTTGATCGCTACCCGTGCGCCGAAATCAGGGGTCCAAGTGAAGACTGCCATTTATGCCGCCAACAGCCCGCCAGGGCGCTTCTGGTTGATGAGTTCAGCCTTGACGACCTGGGCAATGATCCGGCCAAGGCCTGCGCCCTGGTCGCCCGTCACCTGGGTTTGTCCAGACTCCACGTTCACGTTGACCACCACGTTGGTTCCAGTGGCTGCGCCGTCCATTGTCACCGGGATGCTGCGGCCATCAGGCAGCGGGACGTATGCCTCCGGCATGGAACCTTCACCGAACATCGCCAGTTGCGGTGACGTTGCGATGCCGCCGTTCGCATACTTGTTCAGCGGAAGCGGACCCTGATCGGTCATGATGCCGCCGTTGGCGAAGCCGAACATCGAGCCGATAGTCGACATCAGCGGACCCATGACAGCCTTCTGGATCAGCATCCGAGCGATGTCCTGAAGGATGCTGTTCACCATGTCCTTGAAGCTCGCCTTGCCGGTGAACGCGAAGTCGACAAAGGCATCGGTTGCCTGTCGGCCCCAGCCTTCGACAGCCTGCTTCAGGTCGGCCATTGAGTCCTTGCCCTTCTTGGCGGTCCCGTCAAAGTCGTCCTGTGCCTTGAACACTGCGCGACTGTAGGTGTCCCAGTCGATGGCACCCTTCTGAAGCAGATCGTTCAGGCGGGCGATCTCGATGTTCAGTTTCTCGGCTGGGGTGCGGGTCTCCTCGAAGATTTGCTTCGCGGACTCCATGTCCTTGTCGGCCTGCTTTAGCTTTTGCTTCTCGGTCAGCAGTTCCCGCGCCTTTGCGATCTCTTGGTCAGTCGCGCCAAGGCTGCGCAGCTTGGCGATCACCAGCGCATCCTCGCCCTGCTTCATTGAGGTGATCTCGCCGTTGAGGGCCTCAAAGGCCTGCTTCAACTGGTCTGCGCGGTTCTTGCGTTCCTCCTGAAGGCGTGATGCCTCGCGCGTGGCGTCATCAAGCTCACGATCCATCGCCAGCATGTGCCCGCGCTGGCGCATCAATTCCTGAGCCTGCGCGATCTCCTGCTCAGTAGCGCCAAGCCTGCGCAGCTTTGCAATGGTGAGTTGATCCTCGCCGAATGTCAGCTTCGTGATCTCGTCGCCAAGGCTTTCCAGGATCTGCTTGCGGTCGCGGTCCTGCTGCGCCGCCAGCTTCTCGGCGTCTGTCTGGGTCTTGCTGGCTTGGGTCAGCTGTCGGAGGATTCCGACCGCCCGTTGGTTGGCGTCATTGGTCGCCTTGACGTTGTCGGGGTTGAAGAAACCGCGACCAGCGCCAGCGGACTGCTTGCCAGCGTTCAGGATCGACTCAGACCATGCGTCGATCTCCTTGCGAGCCTGCGCGGCGTCCTTGCGCATCTGCTCACCGATGCGGCTGAACCCGTCAAAGTCCATCGTTGCCAGAGCGGCCATTTGCCTGCCGATCCCGATGGCCTCGTTGCCGATCTGCTTGAAAACGTAGATCAGATTTCCGCCGACCACAACGATGGCTTCGAACGCAATGCGGATGCCGTCAGCGATCAACTGGAGTGCGCCGCCGTTCTTGCTGTTCTGGAGCATCGATTCGGCCAATGCGTTCATGCCAGGAAGCAGTTCCGCGAGGATCGTGTTCCCGATTCCGCGAAGCTGGAACCCGATCCGGTCAAGGTTGTCGTTGAACTCAGCCGACTTGGCGGCGAAGTCACCGCTCATGACCGCACCAAGGTTCTGAGCTTCGGCCTGCGCCTCGCGCATGTTCATCAGGAACGGCAGCAGCGCGTCGGCGTTCTTGCCGAAAATCTCGCGGGCAACTGCGGTGCGCAGCGTCTGGTCGGTGATGTCGCCAAGTGCAGCGCCGACATCTTGCATGATGTCAACGGACGACCGCATCGTGCCGTCTGCTGACTTAACGTCCACACCAAGAGCCTGGAACGCCAGTGCCGCCTGCTTTCCGCCAGTTGCGGCGTCGACTGCCTTGGCCGATACCCGACCCAGCGCCGACTGGACTTCCTCCAGACTTGCGCCGTTCATCTTGGCTGCGTACTCCAGCGCCGACAGTTGTTCGACCGTGTAGCCCGTCCGCTCAGACAGGTCGTTCATCCGGTCTGCCGCATTGATCAGCGCGGAACCGATGCCCGCGATCTGCTGCACCGCCTGAACGCCAAGGAAACCGACAACGGCGGTCTTTGCAAGGTCAAACCCGCGACCGATGGAACTTGCTGCGCCTTGCAGCTTGTCCATGCTGGTGCGAAGTTGATCGACCGCCTGCTGTCCAGTGACGCCTGCGCTGATCTTGAGCGCGACGTTCATGTCCATAGCCATGAATTATTCCTTGCGTTTGTTCAGCACTTGCAGCGCCGCAACCTCCATCGATTGCAGATCGTCCATCATCGCAGCAACATCGGCCACACCGTGGATTTTAATGAGGAACTCAGCAGACTGATAGTTCAATCCAATGAAAGAGCCTGACATTACATGCCATTGGGTCTGGAGGCGCAGGAACATCGAGAGCGACTCGACGTTCTCCTGCCAAATGCCGTAAAGCAGATCGTCATCACCCTTCGCGGCCTCGACCATCTCTGCGGGCGCACCGAACGCGGCCAAGTCAGCCGCGCTGTCGTCTTGAACGCCGCCACTCGCCCAGTGACGGGCGGCGTCGGTCAGTTTTTTCTGCGTGCGCCGTTCAGGCTGCCGAGCAACGCCAGGACGATGGCCGTCGACACCATCGGGATGTCAAGCAGTTGATCGCGGGCCGACTCGCTGTATGGCACCGGGCCATCACCATCCACCACACCAGACCAGCCCACCAGAGCCTCGCGGGCAAGGTCCGAGTCCTTCATCTCGCCACGCTCGACCGCCTGCTTGATCTCATCGACGCGGCTCTGCGTCAGTCGCTTGAACTCAGCGTCAAAGGTGGCCTTCTCGGTCTTGCCGCCACTAACGGGGATCTCGACCGTGACCGGCCATGTGTATGAGGGATTCTGGACGATCTTGAACATGGTTTCTCCTACGAAAAAAACCCGCCAGGAGGCGGGTCGAGTTGGCGGGGAGGATCTTACTTGACGACGATGCTCACTTCGTCGTTGCCGGTTGTGCTGGGCACAAGGTTGAACCCAGCCTGGAGCATGTGGATGCCGTTCTGATCCTGGTAGGTCGGGTTGGTAACCTTGGCGCGGGCAGAACTGATCTGAACACGGTTGCCAGAGACTGTCCCGTGAGTGATGTCCAGGGTGCCCAGAGCAGAGCCAAGAGCCGCCGCGAAGTAGTCCTTGCTGGCGATCAGCGGAGCTTCGAAGACGGCCTGACCACTGACCTGACGGTCGGTCATCAGAACGTCCTCAGCGCCGATCAGTGTGCGGTAGTTCACCGCGTTGCCCATGTTCACGCTCAGGGACTGCAAGGCACCGCTGAAGCTGTACAGGCTGAATGCGCTGGTGTTGTCGCTGTTGGCTGCCAGAGGGGTCTGGAAGGCCGTGTAGGTCACGGTCGGCACGGCGGCGTCGGTCGGGGCGTTGTACAGGCCGGTGAAGCTGAACTTGAACACCGGGATCTGGCCCACGGTGATGTCCATCTCCACGTTGCCGCGAGCGCCGGTCAGCTTGTGCAGCACGCCATCCACGTTGTAGTAGATCGTGACGCTGCCGAAAGCCGACGACACGGGCGCGTAGGTGACCGACACGCCAGCCGAGGTGGTTGCAGCCATGCCGCAAGCCAGCAGCAGGGGACCGTAGGCGGGGGCCGTGCCAGCCGTGCCAGAACCGGCCATCTCGACTTCGAACTCCACCGAGACGTAGCTGCTGGCGATCAACTGCTCGCTGGCACCCAGGTAGCCACGAACCAGATCGCGGCTGACCAGTTCGGCGTTCAGCGGGGTGATGTTCAGGTTGCGGACCAGAATGGCGTTGGCTGCGCCAGTCGGCGTCGGATCGGTGCCGTAGGTGACCTCGGTCTTCGCCAGAATGGTGCGTTTGCGTGACAGGAGCGGCATATGTACCTCGCGCGGTTTGGGCTGATTTTAGCTCAACGAGTTGAGCGCGGTGCGGTATGTAACCGCGAATTCCATAGAGACCACGCCAGCAGGCTGGTCGGCCTCCAGCAGTTCGAAGCTCGTCGTTGTCGGCAGCATGTCGGTGACGTATCCACCAAGGGTGGAGTCCGACATCAGCTTGCTGTGAACGTCAGCGACGATGGCGTCGGCTGCTTGGTCCGGTGTCTCGCTGCGCACGATGACCGCGACACGCACCGTCATCTGCCACTGGAGCGTTCCGAGTGTGTCCTGCGTTGCCGTGTCGCTGACTGGCTCAACGACCATGGCAGGCGACTCGCCGCGCATGATGGGCGTCACCCGGCTGCGATAGATGCGTGAGCCGACCTGAGTGGTGCCAGCCAGAACTGACACCATGCGGGCCAGGATCGTCTCGCGCTTACTCATGTCTTGCTCAGGTAGACGATGCTGAACAGGCCATCATCCTGGAGCCGAACCTCGCGCACCTTGTAGGCAGCGCCGTTGACCGTCAGGGTGTCGCCGTGCAGCAGAGTGGGGTACACGCTCGACTTGATCGTCAGCGCGTAGTCGGTGGTTATGACCATGCCACCAGCGATGACCTCGGACGGCATATCCAGAACGCCAGTGGTTGCCGTCACACCATCGGTGACAGGCACGCCAAAGTCGGTCAGGAATAAGTCCAGGTTCTCACTTAGCACGGCGGGCTCGCTTCTTCGGAGCTTCGGTATCGATCAGAGGTTCTGCAACCTCGGTGTCGATCACGGTCGGTGCCTCGGGCTCGTCATCGACGGGCACGGCCTTGTGGATGGCGATCAGCATCTTGGCGTCAGAGTCTGGCAGATCAACGACCTGACCGACACGGACGAAACCATCAGATGCTACGGTGGTGCGGATGATCCTGACGCGCATGTGAAAAAGCGGGCCGGGTTATTAGCCCAGCCCGCTCTCACTCACTCTTTAGGCCAGACCGGCGTTGCCGTAGCAGAACGACACAGCGTTCCGCACAGCGATGTCGCAGTCCTGGAGGGCGATCACGCGAACCGTGCCGCTGGTGGCACCAGCGTAGGGGTCGACGGTCAGATCCAGGCCGGACCAGAAGCCGATCATCAGGTCGGCGAAGTTGCCGAAGAACACATCACCAGCGGTGACTTGGTTCGACACTTCGACACCGTAACCGTTCACGGTGTTGCCGGGTTCCCAGATGGTGGCCTCGGTGCCGGAGCCGAACTTCGGCGTGGTCTTGGCAGCGCCAACCTGAGCGGGGTTCATCAGGTAGCGCATCGTGCCGACATCAGCGTTGTCGGTGGCGACCTCGGTCTCCATGCCGACCAACTCAGCGAACGTCGGGCTGGCAGCCGCGAAGTCCTTGGTGTTGATGCCGACTTGGTTCTTCAGACCGCGAGGCTGGTTCGAAGCAGCCGTGCCGTACAGGGCAGCGGTGTCAATCGCCAGGGCGATGACAGAGGCCAGATCACGGCGGACCATGTTCTCCACGTCGATGGACGACTGGAGGATCAGGCGGCGGCTGAAGTCGGTGTAGGCACCAACCGTCTTCGGGGTCATGGTCACCTGACCGATGGTCTGCTGGCTCTCGGTGGGAGCGCCAGACTCAGCCACCCAGTAAGCAGTGGCAGCGCCGGTCTGCTTGGGGATCGCCACGTTGCCCTGGAGACCGTTCATCATGGTCGCGCCAGCACGCATCACAACAGCGCGGTTGCGCAGGATGTCGATGAAGCTGGAGGCCAGCAGATCGGTTGCAACCAAGTTGCCACCGTCAGCAGCGGTGCCAGCGGTCAGGTCACGCTTGGCGCGGAGCACTTCGCCAGGGACGAAGATGCCGCGGGCGGACTTGCCAGCAGCCTTGGCAGCGGCGTCGGAGACTTCACGCTCGAAGGCGGCAGCTTCCCAGGCGCCCTTGTCGGACGGGTTAGCCAGCGCGTTCAGGGCGCGCAAAACGGAGAACTGGCGAACCTCCTTGGAGGTCATACCGATATCGGCTTCCTTGCCGGTCAGGGGCTTCTGATCCACTTTGATTTCCTCCAGGAAAGCGGCGCGAGCGGCGTCGATGCTGACACCCTCGTTGATGAGTTTGCGGGACAGGTCGGCAGCGTTGAAACGCTGACCAAGTGCTTCGATGGCGGCGATCCGCGAACGTTCGGCTTCAGCGGCCTGCGTCGCAATCACCTCCACATCGACCGTGGTGGTTTGCTCTGACATGATTTCCTCAGTGGGTTGCTCCGCAGGCGCGGACTCCTCGGACATGCGATGCACTAAGACATCGCGCTCGTCGCTGCCCTCGGCACGCCCAACTCCGACCGTGTGGTCGGCAGGCACCGTGACCATCGACACTTCGAACGGCTCCCACCGGGTTGCCGTAAAAACTTGCTTGCCGTCCTTCTTGCCCTCGATCATTTCATTGATCCGATAGCCAAAAGAGACGTTGCGCAGGATGCCGTCGTTAACCATCGACAGGACTTCGTTGGCGCGGGCCGTATTGGCGAAGCGCACGCGGGCATGACCGCGCTTGTCTTCGGCAATCCAAGCCTTCTCGACCACGCCGATGATCTCGTCCATGTTGTGGTTGAAAAGCAGCGGAGCGCCATCGTTCAGGCGCGTCAGATCAGCGGAGCCAGATTTGTGGCTCAACACTTCGTCGCCGAACCAGCGTTCGACCGCCAGTTCAGAGGAGAAAGGGAACTCAATCGTGCGCGTGCCAGCATCGACGCTCAAGGCGTCTGCCGTAGCCGCCCGAGTGAGCTGCGGAAGCTGAAACCGCTTTTCCATAGTGTGTCCCATGATCTGCTGGCTAGATTATAGACGCAAAGAGTTTGCAGTGAATTCTCAGGACAGGAACAGAATGTCCGCCTGTCGCTTCTTGCGCGGCCTGCCGAACATCGGCGCGTATTGCTGGGGGCGAGTGACGACACCGCCAGCAGGCGGGAAGTACTCAGTGCCGGCTGCCTGGATCTGCGGGATGTAGATCTGCGAAGTGCTGGCGATGAAGCTCGCATCGAGCGTCTGCGGACCAGCCGAAACAGCAGTGACAGACGGCGCGAAGAACGTGTCGGCATCATCATGCCGAGCCGGAGACAGCGTGACCGCTCCAGGCGCAACGCTTGCCGCGAAGAACTGGTTGGCGTTGTCCAGGCGCGAAGGAACAAGCTGCCCAGCGCCAGTTGTGACAACCGCGGCGTAGAACGCATTGCTGTTCGTCAGCAGCCCAGGCAGAAGACCAACTGCACCACGCCCGACAGTTGCGGCATAGAACGACTGTGCGTTTTCGAGGCGGGCAGGCGTCAGCGTGACGCCACCGGATGTCAGCGTTGCCGCGTAGAAGGATTGCGCGTTGTCATATCGCGCAGGCGTCAGCGTGACTGCGCCACGGCCAATCGTCGGGTCATAGAACGTCTGGGCATTGTCCAGGCGTGCCGGAGTCAGCGTGACCGCGCCTACCGTGATGGCCGGTGCGTAGAACGTCTGAGCGTTGTCTAG
>JACCDQ010419757.1_pt1 | contig 42829 bp, 33 predicted proteins | sample 7446031 | NCBI WGS metagenome assembly JACCDQ01 (sample SAMN15323442, study PRJNA562643) | freshwater metagenome | isolation source: river surface water | place: USA:Blue River Watershed | collected 2017-08-17 | reverse complement strand
GTGTCTTAGACCGTGTATTAGACCGTGTATTAGTTCTAGACCGGGTTATAGGCCTAGACTCGTACTTTTTTTTTGATATTCTATACATTATATCGTATATATTCGTATTTCGTATATATGATATATTAATAAATTATTCATATTCATATCATTCATATTCATTCATATTCATTCATATTCATTCATATCATTCATATTCATTCATATTCATTCATATTCATTCATATTCATTCATATTCATTCATATTCATTCATATTCATTCATATTCATTCATATTCATTCATATCATTCATATCATTCATATCATTCATATCATTCATATTCATATTCATTCAAATAGACACAAGCGCTTTAATGTTGTTAAATATTTTTTGTTGTGCCATCACATCGTTTTCAATGTCTTTGGTGGTTTCAAATGTTAGTTTGTCCAGTACATCTCTCAGGCGTTGGACGTGCTCCCATCCCGGGTTGGCGTCCATCCACAACTTAATAGCCTTGAATTCCATATTTGCCACCGAAAATATGGCATTTCTAATACGCAGTAGTCCTTCATCTTTCTGCCATATGTGGTCATCTTTTACATACATGACCGTACGTTTTTTGTCGGTGCAGTGAATGGGGCGCTTATAAATGTCCAGTTCGCCGAGTTCTTTCATAAACACATTTGCAATGCCTTCAATCAATCCGTTGTTTTTCGTGAAGGTCAAGTCATCCAGAGAGATTTTTATGGAATTGATGAAATCACTGAGATTTATGGCGTCTTTACATTGCTCGTTTAAAAACACGTTGATGTTGAATTGGGCGTTTGTCGTGTTGTTTGTGTTGCTGTTAATTATTACAGGAACTTCCCGCTTCAATTCTTCAAATTGCATGCTGGTGGTTAAAAGCATTTCCGTGTTTTGTTTCATCTTTTCAACTACGCAGTCAAGCACCTTTTTGATTTCTTGTTTTTCTCGGTTTTCATTGCGTATCATAGTGGCAAGCAATTCATTGCACGAAAATGTTATGTCGGTTTGATTGTTGGGATTGTTTGGATTGTTGGGATTGTTTGGATTAGTTCCAGCACCGCCATTATTTGGAGTGGACAGCACTTTATGAACAACACACTTTTGTTTATGACGCCACAACGATGTTCGCCCATTGAATGCGAGCCCGCATATACAAACCCGAACGTTGCTTGAATCCGATGAATTTGTTAATTGTTTCAAACTTTTGCCCATGTCATTATACGCAATCGTGGGGTCAATTTCTGGCATATTGTCTACGCTTTGAATGAGAGCATTATTCATTGATACAAATGTAAGTTTTTTCTTGTGTTTAATGGAGTTTTCGTGTTTTTTATAGTCTTTTCGGTTTGTGGTGACATATTCGCATATAACACATTTGTATTGTGTTTTTTCGTATTCCGAGTAGATGTATGTCGTTAGTGGTGTTTTATAGGTTTCGTGGGTATCTGACATTCATTTGTTTTATATAGGTTTGTATGTCGGCGTGTGTTATATAATACTGTGAAAATTTTAACTTGTTTTAGTTTCGTAGAGAGATAAAACTCAAAAAATATTACTTTCAAAAATCCATAAACCAAAAAATCCATAAAAAGTATCCCCCCAAAACCTACAAACAACATTTTCATAAAACAAGAAAAAACACATAGTAAAACTCAAAAAAATATTACTTTCAAAAATCCATAAAAATCATCCCCCCAAAACCTACAAACAACATTTTCATAAAACAAGAAAAAACATACATTAAAACTCAAAAAAATATTCCCTTCAAAAATCCATAAAATGTAACATACTATATATATCTTGTTTCACTCGTATGGTAAGGGGATTTTTTCAGACCAAAAATCCCCAAAGCATAATCCGTGTGTGAAACACACATTATTTATAGTTTTTTACGAGACTGAAATGTATAAAAACACAGATTTCCAACCATACATCCCGCATCATAATCATAACAAATTTATAAAAATCCAAATCGCCACATTGGCCGTAAAAAATGTATATTTTTAAACACATTATTAGCATATTAGCCTTTGGGGATTTTTTCCAAGGGGGTGGAACACAACGGGGCAACCTACGTTTTTACTGTAAAAAATCCCTGCACTGAAAACCATAAGAAATATATAAAAACACCGTATTTTTTGAATGTTCAGTCTGGGGATTTTGGAACACTTTTGGAACAAATGTTCCACTTTTTCGGACCATGTCCAAAAACGCATTTTGCGATTAGACTTTTGAAAGTTGTCTCCACCTGAGAAATAAAACCGTAAAATCCCGTGATTGTTCCAAACCATTTATCGTAAGGTTTATAATTCGCATATAAAACCCACCATTTTTATGCATTTTTATAATAACCGTGTTTTTCGTCATTTTTTATGACAAAACTACGAAAAAAACACAAAAAATATTCAATTTGAAAATCGCCATTATATAACTTTCAAATTTTCATAAAAATGCCCAAAAAATGTGTATATCTCCCTTTATAAATTCCAAAAAATATACGATTTTGAAACCTACGATTTTTTTGATTTATGAAATTTGTAAAGGGAGGGATACACACCAAAAACATAGGATTTTCGTGATTTTATACCCTCAAAATTTATGTCCCTAATTTGGCCCTCCATGTTTTGATAAAAACTAAAACACCCATTTTTGGGGGATACCATTTTATGGGTATTTTACGGCATTTAGCCCGTATGGTAAGGGGATTTTTTCAGGCCAAAAATCCCCAAAGCATTTTCCGTGTGTGAAACACACATAAATTACAGTTTTTTACGAGACTGAAATGTATAAAAACACACATTCCACTTCAAAATCCTCGCATCATCTTCATAACATAATTTGTAATTTATAAAACGCCACACTGGCCGTCAAAAACACGGCGTTTCAAACAGCCTCTTATGACATTAGCCTTTGGGGATTTTTTCCAAGGGGGTGGAACACAGCGGGGCAACCCACAATTTTCCTGTAAAAAATCCCCGCACTGAATGTCGTGAGAAATCCGCAATTTCAACCCAAAAATCGGCGGTTCAGTCTGGGGATTTTGGAACACTTTTGGAACAAATGTTCCACTTTTTCGGACCATGTCCAAATCCTCGTTTTGCGATTAGACTTTTGAAAGTTGTCTCCACCTGAGATTTTTTTCCGACATTCCGGCACAAATCTCCGCACCGTAAATGATTTGAGTGTTTCAAATATACCAAAAACACACATTTTTTACAATTTTCAAAAAACATACAAAAATTATAAAACTTATGACAAAACTACGAAAAAACAACGAAAATCGTCGTTTTTGATTTTCGTCAGTATGTGACCACCCTGAAACCCTTGTTTTCGCATAAAACACGCATACACCTCCCTTTACAATTTCACCCAAACTACTGTTTTTAAAAACCCCGCATTTTTCAAAATCTAAAAAGTGTAAAGGGAGGGATACACGGTTCTAAAAACGATTTTGTACGTTTCGGCAAACTCCGGAAAAAAGGTGTAAAAATGATGTACCTGAAACGCCCGTTCTTGTTTTTACAAAAACTGAAACGCCCCTTTTTGGGGGATGCCGTTTAGAGAGAGAGATATAAAGATAATACAATGAAATATAACAACAAATGTCCGAAAAGAAAACAATTGTTGTAAACCCAGAATATTATGTAAAAGATGACGATGACGATTATGAAGACGAAGACGAAGACGATTATGATGACGATTATGAAGACGATGAAGACGAAGACGAATATGAAGAACAACAAAAGATTCTAGAACAAGACGAAGACGAAGACGAAGACGATTATGAAGACGAAGACGAAGACGAAGACGACGTATACTATGAAGATGACGAAGATGACACAACCACCATCGCAACCAAAGAAGATATCGCAAATATCCGAGAGATTTTAACACATTTCAGGTCCGAAGTAACCCAAAAAGAAGATGAATTGGATATTGACAACTTGTTGCGAGCCCTTGACACAGAACAAGATGTATCTATTTTAAATTTGACATATAAAAAGATAGAAGCGGATAAACAAGAGATATTGCGGCAATTGTGCCTCTCTCCCGACGTAGTTGATGAGTATATGATTAAACTAAAAGATTACCGCCGCGTAATCACCCCAAATGAAATGGAATTATACCATTATATACGATGGATTCCATTGACGACACCCGGGGTGATTGATTTAAAAAAAGGCGGACGCATCATGGACATATACAACAACGACCTCGGCGAAGTTGTCATTAAAGTCATGCTGTTAAATACCCGTCATAAATTTTGTATTACAGTTCGCTTGGACGCAAACATATTTTTCAAGAAGATAACCGAAGCCGAAAAAATCATATTGTCGGTGGTTTCACACTTGGACGGCTCGTAATTACATTACTTTGGACAACGCAACACCTACAATTCAATGACCGGGCGTGTTTTACGCAACCCCGTTATTTTCCGTGTTCGCCGAGATTGCCGCCCCTTTTTCGTGTTTAATTTCTTTATTTTCATATTTTTTTGATTGGTTTTGTTTCCAGTTCGTCGTTTGCAAGTGATGCGCGAATAGGTGAGACCGCGGCGAGTGAGAACCGCGTTGCTACACACCGCAACCGGATTATTTACGCGCTTTATTACACCTTTGTTATAGCCCACACCTTTTATACACCGACATAATTTGTTTGCCAACAATTGTTCCGCATTTTGCCGTATTTTACGCAAAGGCGTTTTATTTGGAATATCCACGCCGTAATATTTTAGTATTTTTTCATAATCCTTTTTAGTGAGTGCCATATCTTCCATGCTACTTGCGCTTAGGTTGCGAGCCACACGACCTTTTTTCTTTATTTTTTTAACTCCTGTATTTTCGGCGGTGGTTTTGTTGCTGGATTCATCTATGTCTGCGTCTACATCTGCGTCTACATCTGCGTCTACATCTACATCTGCGTCTACATTATTACTACTGTTATAAAATCCGGTGGCCCCACCTATATACATACCATCATCTAATGCTTCTAATGTGCCGCCGCCATCAAGTTGTTGAAGTTCCATGCCTTCAATGTTTGTTTATAATTTAATTTAATCACCGCGGTGCGTGGCGTGTATTTGTTTCTTACTTAATAACCAGAAAAAATAAAATCCAAATATAATGTAACCTAGGGGTTATAGAAATAATCTGTATTCGTAAAAAAACTAATTCGTCCCAACAACAATGAATCAAGAAAATCAAAAACACACAACCCGCCAGCAATCTCTCTCACAAAAAGTAGTGGTGCTTGATTTTGACGAAACACTGGGCCATTTCGTAGAACTGGGAATATTGTGCGACGCAATCAGTAAATATTACTATAACCACGACGCACCGTATCTTGTATTCAATGACTTGATGGATTTATATCCGGAGTTTTTGCGGCCAAACATAATTCGTATATTGGATTACATCCAGCGAAAGAAACAATCCGGCGAGTGTAAAAAAGTATATATTTACACCAACAACCAAGGCCCAACCGAATGGGTTCATTATATCAAAGAATATTTGGTGCATTGTATGCACCGGGAATATCCGAATAACAGAAAAAAAACAGACACGCCGTTGTTTGATGACACGATTGGCGCATTTAAACGCAATGGACGCATCATAGAGCCTCGCCGCACTAGCGAAGAAAAAACCCTGGATGATTTCATTAATTACACTAAACTCCCGGCGGACGTGGAAATCTTTTTTTTGGAAGACGTTGTTCATAATGGAATGACAGCGGATAATGTGTATTATGTTCGCTTAAAACCATACCGCTATTTTATACCTTATAAGGACCTGATTGAACGAATCACTCAAAGCACGGTGTATTCACGGCTAAATAATTTGTTGTGCCACGGGGCAAATGGCGGTAAAAAATATGAAATAGATGAACCGCATTTTAAAAGCATAATGCACAAGTTTGTAATAGAATTGGCTGATTTACAAGGATATAGACCGACGTATAAATCAGTAAAAGAACACGAAATTGATATAATCACTAGCAAAGGAATTGTTGGACATTTGCGGCGATTTTTCAAAGAACCGCTGGGTTCAAATAGCCATAGCCATAGCCATAGTAGCCACAATAGCCATAGCCATAGCCATAATAGTCACAATATCCACAATAACCGCCACAATAACCACCACAATTCATTACACCCCACGACAAAACCAAATAAACATAAAACTGTAAAAAACGAATAAAATTATACGCTACCTGGTAAAATGAAGAAATGTAATAAAGTAAACATAATATCCGCAATAAAACCTAGAATAAGAAACACAAATATTATAATTTCTAATATTGTTTTACCTTCTAACAAATGAAAGTAAACAATACCAATCATAAACATCGGAATTGCTAAAATATCACCATAATGTGCGACGTTTTTTAGAAAATGAGACCACGCTGATGTAGTTTTTTTATGTTTTGAACTCATTATATAGACCCCTTATATTTGGTCTATAATATATTTTTATTGCATCCTCTAACCTCTCCCTAACTCCATCAAATGATGGACGGTAAAGGCTTCAATAAACTAACCGCTGCCTCAGTAACCACCGATGTAGCAAACAAAAACACCGCCATTGAAAACACCACCCTCCTATCAAAATCAGTGAATTTATTTCCGCCATAATGATATTCGGTATTCCACGTAAATGGATTAAACCGCACTATCAAAAACAGCATGACAAAATAACGCAACCCGGTTTGAAGCGTGGTCAAATATTGCGGCGCAATAGAATACAGTCCAAATAATGTGACCGCATATATGATATAAATTAGAATTTCAATTGTGGTATATATTTTTTTGATGTAGTCGGCCATTGTGTGTGTGTGTATGTAGAATATTGTATGTATATTTGTTATACTATACACACAATAAAAAAAACAGAAACGCCGTTATTCCGCCTTGTAAAAATCCAGTAATCTAGCACTGGGGTCTTTCACGCCATCACAGAAAGGGTGGCGCCAATAATAGGGTATGACGTCAGCCCGCCCCGGATACATCGTCTCAAACAATTTACGATAATAATAACTTTCCTTGTCATACGGCGGGTTGTGTATGTATTTTGACGCCTCCAATTGATATTCATCGTCGCTTACGTGATAATCAACGAATTCTTTAATGATTTGTACCCAGGTGCGGTCGTGTCCGCTAACCCCGTCGCTAAATGCCTCCTTTCGCCGCCACAAAATGTCGTTCGGCAACACGCCGTCAAATGCCTTGCGAAACAAATGCTTCTCAATGCGCGCGTCGTCAAACCGCTTGAATCGTGGCGGGATTGACATTACATAATTCAAAAAGGTCTTGTCGGCAAACGGCACACGGGCTTCCAATCCCGCGCCACTGATGCTTTTATCCGACCGCAACAAATCAAAAAATCGCACATCGCGAATCATGCGTTCATTTTCACGGTGAAAGTCTTCGTCAGTCGGCGCCTTCAAAAACCCGCGATACGACCCGAAAATTTCGTCAGACATGTCTCCGCAATAAATCACGACGTCATCCGTGGCTTTGTAAATATATTTGCTTACCAAGTAATTCCCCACGGACGCCCGAATGGTGGTGGTGCAATAACTCTCGGTCTGATAAATGGTTTCCTGGATTGCGTCTAAAAATTGGGCTTCGGAAACAACCACTTCATGATGGGTGGTGCCCAAATACGCCGCCACTTTTCTAGCCCAATACAAATCCACCGACCCCTCCAACCCGATGCTGTATGTGTTGAGATGAACTGGGTCGTCGCTCATCTTTTCGCCGGCGGCTTGTTTGGCGTCCCGCAACATAGACAACACCAACGCCGTGGTGACTGAACTGTCCAATCCGCCGGACAATAAACACCCCACCGGTCGCTCGCTCATCAATCGTTTAGAAACCGCCTTTATAAACAATTCACGAATGTTTTTACAAATGTTGGTTTCAATCGTTGCTTCCGGAATGTATTTACGCTGGCCGGTGTCGTCATCCACGGTGGGGTCCGAAATGCGGTATTTGTAATCAACGACAATGCTTTTAATGTGGCGCGCCAGGCAGTAATTTTCTTCGCAGTTGTCTTGCACCGTTATTTTTGCGGCGTCGTAATACGAATAAAACGACGCCCGTTTATCGGAATACATGATGTCCCGCTCATACATCATGAAACACCCGGCTGGAAATTGAGCAACTGACGTGCACGTCTTCATTGCCTTCATTTCGCTTGATATGGTGAGATGGCAGCAATAGTCGTGCGGTCTTACGTCGGTGCTATTACTGGTGTTGTTGGCGTTGTTGGTGTTGGTGTTGTTGGTGTTGTCGGTGTCGTTCTTGTTATAAGGAACCTTGGTAGCGCCAATAAACAGAGACCGCACACCCACGGGGTCTCGCGCGACAATGACCCGTTCTTGGGTATAGTCGTACAACACAAACGCAAACACGCCGTCCAGGGCTTTAAGTGTTTCCATAATCCCGATTTTGCGATAAAGGTGGATGATGATTTCGCAATCAGACCCGCTTACATAGTCGTCGTGTAGGCCGTATTTTTCAATCAATTTACGGAAGTTGTAGATTTCGCCGTTACAAATGAGGCGGCAATTTTTTAGAAAAAACGGCTGGTCGGATTCGGGTGTATGGCCGTTGATTGCCAAGCGATGAAACCCAAACACGCGGGTCCGGTCATTCATAAAGATGCTTTTATCCGGTCCTCTGTGCATCATTGTAGCAAAACTGGTTTGGAGGGTTTTTAACAACGCCAATGAAATTTTACGCCCGGAACATAAATCAAAATAAAATATACCGCACATGTGATATGTTTGAACCAAAATGAAACACAAAAATGTTGTTATATAGTCCGGCGATATCTCTTTAACCCAGTTTTACTTTTTACTTTTTTTACTACATCTAATATAAGAAAGAGTATCCCCGCAACCTCTACAAAATAACAAAAAAAACATTGGAAGAAATAAAATGGCATCCATAGAAGAATCCCCCCTTTTATATGGCGTCGTAAATGGCGTGTACTACACCAATTTAGACCGCCACCAAGAATTGAACACGCGCATGTATGACCGATTTGTCCCGTCATCCACCCTTCAACCCGGGTTTAGTGTGAGGCCGCTGTCTTCAAAATACGCCAAACTTCCCGTAATGGAAGCCCGTGAAAAGTCCAGCGTCCCGGTGTACAATTATGGAACTTTTAATCCCGAAAAAACATTCAATCCGGGAACCGACAAGGCGCCGTGGCGAGGATTTGCCCAGAACATCAACCTGGAATCCTCTCTCCGCAACCAGTTTTTTGCCAATCAAAAGAACCCACAAGCCGTGTACATTCCGTCGTCAAAAAGCGATTTGTATGAAGTCCCCGTTGATTCAAGGCCGGTGGAACAACCCAACCCGTATTTGTTTAACAATGGCGCTTCTGATTTTGAGCCAACCAATGTAAATCCCTATGGTTTAGGAAAGTTGTTGTTTGACAACTCAACGCGCTACCAATTGGGAAACACGCATTGTGTATATGATGGGAAGCACACCGAGTGCGGGCCTAGAATGCAGCAACAATCTCAGCAACAATCTCAGCAGCAGCATTATCAACAACCTCAGAAACAACAATCTCCGCAACAACAACTTCCTCGGGCCAGCCGCCAAACCCGTATAAATCAATAAAAATCTGTTATTATTCAATGATATATTACACATTACACCATTACACAATAAAAGTCAATAAAAGACAAAGACAAGAGCAATGGATATATCATTGAATGCGTGTGATGCAGTTACGCTAGAATACTTGATAAACCCGGCTCATTACGACCGGTTTATGAAGAAAAACGACATGGATGCCGACGCCGCATTTCGTAGGGACCGCCGGTTTTATAAGCGGCGATTATTCGCCTTGGTAAAGGGGTTGTTTAACAAAACAATTACTGATATGGAAATAACGGTGCCATTCAATCATTTTCTGAAAGAAAGCATTCAATATTTGAAGTTCAAAGATTTGTCCGAAACGCTGCAACAAGAATACAACAATGATGACGACAAACACAATGACGCCAGTCAAAGCGAATACATACAAACCGATTTTGAGCCCAATGATGATGACAATGATAACGCCATTAATAGCAACGATAACAACAACAATAACCACCCACTAAATAAAAAAGGCATTGTTATTGAGATTGATAACCCAACGCCGCTTCAAACCGCAAATTCGCTGTGTATGAAACAGCCCGAAGTAAAAAAGATAACAATGGACCAGTTTGTAATCGTAAAAAACAAGCCGTCCAATGAAAAACTGACACTGCCTCAGCGCAAAGAAATCAATTTACGAGACCCCAAATTTCGCAATCCGCCGCCTTCACGAAAAAAAGCAAGCGTTCATACCGCTGACCCCGCCGTCTCCAATACACACAATCCCGAGACATAATTCCGCAATTCCGACTCCGTGATAACGGCGTGTTCGCTGGCAATATTTGAAATTATGCCGGACAGCGATTCATCCACATCCAAAAAGTGTTTGGCTGACTGTAACGCGCCTCCGTTTTCGGAATTGTATAAATACACATTTTTATAGGTGTCCATGCCAGAAAGCAGCATCATCAACATATGCAGCAACGCAGCGGCACTTTGATACGTGTAATGAAAAAAACTGATTTTACCGGTTATGCCGCTTGAACCAAACAATTCGTATAACCCAGATGCGCGGGTGTATATAAACAGTTCTTTTGCGTAGCGTGAATCGTGTTTTTTCTTTTCCACGATACACAACACCGGGATATTGTGTGTGGATGGTTTGCGACAAGAGGAGCAACGACACCCTTGATACCGGATTTTGGTGTCATGATGAAGTTTTGTAGTAGTGGTGTTAGGTTCATCAAAAAATTCGGACATTTATCCACGTGATATCTAATCAAATATCTAATCAAATATCTAAATGAATTATAAGAAACGTTATACCGAAGTAAATCTATACCGACTTAAATCTTATACCGAAGTAAATCTTATATATTATATATTATAATGTCAAGTGAAAAAACCTTACAACAACCACAACAACCACAAGAAACGCAAAAACAACGTGGTTCGGATATTGATACTGCGGTATGTGCGCCCAAACCAGAAAACGAAAAAGAAAAAACGTACACTTGTTATTCGTCGGCGGCGTTGGATAAAATTAAGCGATTATGGAACGCAAGACACCCCGACCAAAAAATCGCAGAAACGGACCCGCGCAGTGTGTGGAAACAACTCAAACACAAACTGCGATCGGTGTGCTCCAATGAAGCGTGCTGGTTGCGCCAATCCTTCATCAAAAACGGTCTGGATAAAGAAACCTTGCAATACACGTTTGCGCCGGAAGCCCCACAATCTTGGAAAAAAAACCCCACCGAGTGGTTATCCAGTATAGATATTGTGGCGGTTATGAAGCAATACGAACACGCATACCCCTCTTTTGATTTTATGGGGCCGTCGCCAATAGATTATGACACCGAACTGGATTACGGCGAACATGTGTGGCAAGAATTATACGAATTTGATTTGAAGAAACAACTCCACAGTGGTAAGACAAAATTGGGGGTTATTTTCAACACCGACCCGCACGACCAAAGCGGGGCGCACTGGATTTCATTGTTTATGGACACTACAAAGAAGTTCATTTTCTTTTTTGACAGCACCGGCGATTCCATGCCGACAGAAGTTTCACGGTTTATAAACACACTGAAAAAACAGGGTGAAGAAGAAGGCATACAATTCAAAGTGTTTTCCAATAAACTACGGCATCAGAAAAAAGACACGGAATGTGGGGTGTATTCCATATTTATGATAACCCACTTGTTGTCCGGGAAAATGACGCCTGCTGACTTTGATGACGAGAGATTGGCGGATGATTATATGCAAACATTTAGGTCTCAATATTTTATGCTGTAAGTAAAAACAAAACAAACAAAACAAAACAAAACAAACAATGGAAATAGAATGGAATATTAGAAATATAATAATAATATTATTTATAGATAAACAATATTATAATGGCGGATGCGAACGAACCATCCTCATTATCATCCTCATTATCATCATCGCCAAACATTGAAGAAGAACACGATGAAGAAGTTGAAGAAGAAGTTGAAGAAGAAGAACCAGTTGTCACTAATGAAAATGAAAATGAACAACCACATAATGAACACGATGAAGACGAAGACGAGGACGAAGACGATGAAGACGAAGACGAAGACGATGAAGAAGACCTTTCCGACAAGACATCCCAAGAAATAAAGGCAATTATAGAAAAAAGACAATTAAAAGGAAACTATGATGGTCTGGATTTTACAAACGCAGACTTAACAAATATAATATTAGATGATGTCTCAATTGGCGAATCTATATTACAAGGAACGAATATGAGCGGGGTTCAACTCAAAAACGTAAACCTGGAAAACAGTACTTTTCGTGAAATCATAATGGAAGGCAAATTTTCATTCATTGGAAGCGATTTTAATGAATCAATCTTTGAAAACGTCGCATTCCCGTCATCTGACCGTGTGAATGGCACCGGATTCGGCGGTACAATTATCGCGTCGTCATTTGATTTTGCCGACTGTAAAGGTGTTTCATTTGGAACCCCCAAATACGAGATAATGTTTGATGAATCTAGTTTTATACAAACAAAAATATCGTCGTTTAATGACCCAGAAAGCGACACCCCCGTGAAAAGCGCATTCAACCAAACAACATTTAATAATTGCGCTTTTACTCAAACGGTGTTTGATGGTGTTGAATTTGACAATTGTTATTTTACTACGGATATGTCATCGTGCATGTTTATAAATTGTATATTTACTGATGTGAAATTTTCAAATATAAATATTATAGATTGCGTGTTTGAGGGGTGCACCTTTCGGACATCGTATTTTAAACGTGTATTGATTTACATTTCAAAATTATTAAAATGTGAAATTGACCTTAGCCATTTTGACGAATGTGATTTTCGTGATACAATATTCATTGAAGACGAAGATGAAGATGAAGATGAAGATGAAGACAAGCCCGAAAAAAACATCATTCGTCGCACTACGTTTTCTCATACAGTGCTTGACAAGGCCAATCTCTCTGGCTTCAACCTATCAAACAATCGGTTTTCGTACGTTGACTTAACAAACACAAATTTATCAAATGCCAACTTGGAAGGAACCATCTTTGAAATGGTGTGTATTATGGGAACCAATTTTGATGGCGTGGATATAAGCCAACTGCGCAGTATGTATAATTCCAAGAATCTGAAATTTACGATTTCAAATACCATTATGCCAACACCGCGCACGAAAGAGCAGTTGCAGACAATCATAATGAATACCCGAGACAATGTGGTTGCGCAAGCCAATCAAATCCACGACTTTTTACTGAGTAAAAACATCAATTTGGACCGTGTTTCCGAGATTTTGAAAAAGGCTCTTCCGGATGTTTCTACGGATATTTACACAAACCCGGAAAAAACCATTGTGGATTACATTGTCGCCCGTTTTACGGAATACATCCAAAGCCCGGCTTTTCATCCGTTTAGTGAAGAATATCTCAACGACCTTGGAAAAGAATTTGACAGTGAAGTATCTAGAAAAGGGAATGGGGATGACGCAACCGCAACCGCAACAAAAGAAACACACATTACCGCCGCCATCCAGAAAGAAAAAGATAAATACGCAACCAAACTGTTTTCTATGACGCGGTGGTTTAGTGCGTCGTCATACGCCCGAGACACCAACACCCGCATTGTTTTGGGGTATATCACCGATTTCGTATTACAGCAACCCGACGCCTTTAAAACCAACTACATTAAAACGTGGGTGGAAGATTGTTTGAACGCATATAACGTGCCGGAACACGCCGACGCCGAAGACCGCCCAATCAGTTGTGTAAAAGGCATGATAGAGAGAATGGTGCTGTCTTTGTTAGACAATGCGGGTACAATAGAATGTTCTGAGGAAACCAAGGGCTTTTGCCACGAATTGACCATCATGTCCAAAGGCAAATTCACACACGAAGATTTGAATAAAATTACACAGGAGTATATGGATATCATTGACCCAGATAATCACCCCGACATGAAGGAACGCTTGGACCGCATCAAATCATATGTTGGAGAGAAGGAATTTGTGCGCATGATGAAAGAAGACTTTATTAAGTTTGCCGCCATTTATGTGAATGCGCGGAAACAATTCACAGAAAAAGTGTTGAAACTGATTGAATCCGAAGCAGACAAATACGAAAGTATGGATGTATTTAAAAATTTACAATTCGGGGGTGGTAATAGAAAAACGCAATTACAACCGCAACCTCAACCACAACCGCAACCGCAACCGAAAACAAAAACAAAAACACGACGAAATGAAAAGAAGAAAAAGACTACTCGTAGAATGAAATCCAAACAATCTCTCGTAAAACGACGACAACGACAACAAAATCATAAACGCAAACTAACTAAAAAATACAAAAAATAGAAACCAAACCAAAACTCAAAACAAAAACCAAAACAAAATATAAAAAAATATATTTAGTATTGAATAACATCGCACATAACAATGGAAACATTCAATACTACATACGGAACAGTGACATTATACAGCAATGAAACCTACATTATAACCCCTTTCCGAGAGAAAAAATACTGGGATGAAACAAAAACCCTGGCATTGAAGCCGTATATCAATCCAAACCGCAACATACTGGAAATCGGCGGGCATTGTGGAACCAGCAGTTTGATATACGCAACCTTTCTCTCTCCTCGCCAACAAATTTACGTCTACGAGCCCCAGAAAAAGATGTTTGAATTGTTGATGCGAAATGTCTATCAAAACAATTTACAGCACCGGGTTGTGCCGTATAATTACGGTGTGTTTTGTTACAACGGAACCGGCAAAATGCACGACAAGGACATTGATTGGTTTCACAACGGTGAAATCGCAAAGCGATACGGCGAAGAGGCGTATTTACCGTGTAATTTTGGCGGCGTGTGTTTGGGAAACAGCGGGGAAGAAGTATCCCTCATTACGGTGGATGATATGCCGCACAATGACATCGGGTTTATACACTGCGACGCACAAGGAGCCGAGAATTTTATTTTTTCCAAAGCGACGGAGTTGATTAAACGCGACCGCCCCGTCATATTATTTGAAAACAATGTGAATTATTTGGAAGGGCGTCCGTTGTATGAAAAAGTGTGTCAATCGTATCCGGAAGAAGCCGCAAAGTATAAAGACTATAATGTAGAGCATTACTGTATGCATGAATTAGGATATTCGCAGATAATTCGTAGGTTTTTTGGCGAATACGACGATTTGTTGATACCGTAAAACCGTAAAACCGTAAAATGTAGTATGTATAGTAAAAATCGCATAAAAATATTGTAGAATAGTATATTACATATTACAATATTTACGCTTTTATGGCAGATAGTCGGCATATTGATAGCAATGAAAACAAACAATTATTATGGGGAATATTACTAGATGAAGGCGTGTTTAATGGCATACCTTCTAACAATGTGAAAGAAGTACAATCCATCTTTGAAACCACCATCAATGAATTGAAAGGAAATACAACTATGTCATTAAAAGAACAAAATATGACGGTTATACAAAAGTTATTGGTAGACATTCCCATATATGCCAAATTGTTGAAATCAATGGGTCCTAGTCTTGGCGCTGGTCATGGCCCTGGTCTTGGTGCGGGTCTTAGTCCTGGCGCTGGTCTTGGTGTGGGTCTTGGTGCTGGTCTTGGCGCTGGTCTTGGCGCTGGACCTGGAAGTAGAGTGTTGCCTCCTATCCCATTACAGCCGGCGCAACTGAATAAATCGGTAAAAATGCCAGAACCAGAACTCATATATTCCGAAGACACACGCCGAGAGAAATACACCGAAATAGAAAATAAAATGAAGCAACAACAACAAAATATGCGGCAAATGCTGGACCTGCCAAAACCGCCGGCAGTTGATTTCGCCGATGATTTCCAAGACAAACCGCTGGGAGACGATATGGACCGCATTATACAAGAAACCATTGCTGCCCGAGAACGGGATTTGGAATTAATAAATAAGGCCATAACCGTCGCCGCCGTGGGAAGGGGGGACAGGGACACACTACCCGCCGTCCAAGTCGGGATAGTTCGTCCGGTTCCGCCTGTAATAACGGATGCGACTACGACACTTAATGTCAACAATCCAAATAACGGGGAAACCGCGAATACAAATGAACGAAAGAAAGTGTCGTTTTCGGTTGTGAATCAGGAATATTTTCCTTTACAACAAGAGCAACCGGTTTCGTCCTTGTCTTCGTCATCGTCATCGTCTTCGCTAACGTCCTCGTCATCGTCCTCGTCCTCACTAACGCAAACGCAAATCCAAGAAATAATTAATGAAATAAAACAAGAACAAGCAAACATGCGTTTGTTATTTGAAAATATGAAATCTCAAATAGAAAACATACAAAATAAACTTAGTTTTGGGCTATGAACTCCACCCCACCGACCCCACTATCCGTGTATTTCATTCCCGATTTACGTCCACAATGCGATACTCACCGGCTTGTCCGGTTTCGGTGTCGGCCGCCGTCATAACCAATTTCCCGATAATAACCAAGTTTCCACTCAGGTAATTCTCGTAGTCATACAACAAACCACTGCTCTTGTCATACGCATATTTGGTTCCACGAATGGTAACCACCGACGCCTTCACCTTTTTCACTTCCTTGTTTGCTTTTACGTCGGTATCCTTGTCATCGCTGCTAATATTCGGGTTGTAAGCAACCTTTGTTTCGTTCGTCTCTCCAAATGTGAAGCACTGGGGTTGGTCTTTTACGCCGGCACGGGTATGAAGGGCGCAATCAAACGCCGACGACTTAACCGCCCCTAAAATCTGCTTATTAATTCCCTCCTTTATTTTAGAAATTTCATACAGCGCCTGGTCGGTGGTTAGCGTCGTCGCATTATCAATCTTGCTTTTATCGTGCATGCGAATCGTGTATGACTCTTCAAAATCACTGGACATTTGGCGTGCGCTGAATTTCATCAAATAAATATACACATCCACCGTGCGCAATTCTTCGGGCAAGTCTTTGTGGCTACAAATGCGGCGTGCTCGCCCGATGATTTGTTCTGTGCGAACCGGGTGCCAATACGGGTCCACAATATGGACGTGGCGAACATTGCGTAAATTGATGCCTTCTGCGCCAGACGCCGTAATCATTAATAATTTGATGACTTCGCCATACATGTTTCCCTTTGAAATGCCGGCAAGACGGTCCACAATGGTTCGCGGAACATACTTCCAAGTGCTGTTGTATATGTTTCGGATGATTTCCTTTTCTTCGGGGGTTTCCGTTCCGGTATACAACGCAAAACACGGCTTGCCCCAGTCTTCTTCCGGCATATCAACGACCCATTCGCCGATGCTGGTTTGCTTTATTTTGAATTGCGCAAAGCCATTGGTTTCAAGAATGATTTTTAAAATGCCGATGCCTTCCAGGGTGCGAAACTGGCTGTAAAGAAGGTGCAGCCCCACATTATCGGGGTCAATGATGTTTTGAAGAACGTGTAAGAATTTGGGGCTGTATATTGCCAATTCCGAGGGCACCAGGTATGACATCGCGCTGGCTTTTAATTCAACCAACGCCCGCTTTATTGCCGCTTGATACAAATCCCCCTTATTTTCATTTTCCGCAACACTTGCTTTTTTCGGGTTTATCAGTTGTTGTTCCGGGTCTTTTTCGTCGTCATCCACTTCTTCCGACGCGGACGGGGGTTCATCAAGCATATTTTCGTTGAACCCTGACCCTGTTCCCTGTCTTTCTAAATTACGGGCAATTCGTTTCGCAAAATTTTCACCATCTTTGGATTCAACTTCTTCATCCGCTATATCCGCACCCGCATCCACTTCATTTTCGTCTCCGGGCAACGGGCGCACAATCGCTTTGGGGAACACAAAATTACAGCACGCGCGAGAAAATATGCGATATGTGGAAGAAGCCTCTTTGTAGGCCGTTGTAACCGGGTTTCCTTGTTTATCAAGGCCTTGTCCTTGTTCTTGTCCTTGTCCTTTGCCCTGACCTTGGCCTTTTGCTTTATTTTTGCGTAAATTTTCCTCTTTGTCAATCTCAATCTGCCTAACTATATTGTATACACCAAACTGATAGTCGCTCATTTCCGTTTCTATCAAATGTAAATTGTGGACGGGGTCATATGCCGGCAACAACTTTTCTTGCGCACTGCGAAAATAGGAAGTAAGCCCCAAAATGCGGCGTATAAATAATTCCCGGTTCTTTATTGCCACATTCTTTCCGTCAATAAACATTTCATTAAACCCGTCAAACGTATCGGGGAGTGCTTTGTAGTTGTGTCGTTTTATTTGGCTTTCTTGGACGTCCACATTGTTTCGTGAGAGAATGTCAATAATCGTTCGTTCAAAGGACGCATCCGTGAGTTGCCCGCCTTCCGTGTTTTCGGTCAATTTGGTGTTTGACACTCCTTTGTATGTTGAATACCGATACACGCTTGAAAACCCGAATGGGTTGCGTGTAATTGTAAGGACTTTGGTGGTTGCGTTGTATTCCATCATGTCAATGTTCACATCCTTTCCCAGGATTTTCTTAAAAAAGTCTTGGTTCAATTTGGTGCTTCCGGGCAGATTGGCGCCCGCAGAAACCGGAAAATACCACGTGCGAATGTATCCTCGCATTAAATTAAACAATATGGCAATTTCATTGGGGTAGTTTATAACCGGTGTTCCGGACATCATCACCACTTTGGCATTTTCGGCACTCATAATGTATTCATACAGCCGCATGGAAAGAGAGCCCGGGTTTTTCAGTTTATTCACAATGCGACTAACCAAATTGTGCGCTTCATCCACTATGATTACCGCATTATCAAACGGGTTTTCGGTGTAGTCATTAGACATCATCTTTAAGTGCTCCTTTCGCAAGCCGTTATAGTTGATAAATCTATATTTTGCACGAATCATTTCATTTAGTTGGGCGTCTAATCGCACCTTTTCAGCGGGGGTTAGTTCGTCATAATTGCTTGCCTTTTTCACATTTACCATCCAGGCGCCATTATTTTTGCGGATGTAATCCAGCGGCAACGATAAAATCTTGGATAAGGCAACGGCAATATCAGTGCCTTTATCCGTCCCTTTTTTAACCGATATAAATTCCCAATATTGGTTCTTTTTATAGAGAGAATCGCCGCATTTTTTCAATTCTTCAATATAATTCATACGCAACGACGCCGGCGTTAAAACAATGACTTGTTTGTATGTTTTCAGCCCTTCCGCAATTGCGATGGACGCGCACGTTTTGCCACTTCCTAGACCGTGATACAGCAGCAGTCCCCGATACGGGGTATGTATGTCTAAATAATCCCGCACGATTTTTTGGTGCGTCAGCAGTTCTCGGTCATCGGTGTCGCCCTTGTCGCAACTGATGTCCGACTCACTGCTGGTTAATTGCTCTCGGTATGGCTGAAACAACGCATTCACAAACTCCAAAAATCGGGCTCGGTTATTCATATAATACGTCGGTGCGATGACTTCATTTTTAACTTTGCGCGGCAGACGCTCCGACACAATTGTGTCGCCCATAACAACCATAGAAACGGGGCCTTCTGATAGTACACCGGCCGCCGGTTTCGGTTTCAATATAAGTTTTTTAATACTTTTGGCAACGGCGGTAATATCGGGTTTTTCGGGTATTTTTTTATTAGATGATGCCACCGCCAAGTTATCGCCTTCACCCACGCTTACGCTAATAGAAATGGCGCCTTGTGCTGGTGTCATCTTTTCAATGGGGCGCTCCACCAATTTCACCCGGCGCTGTGTTTTCTTTATGATAATCGGCGCTTCTTGTATTCGCATCCTTCGTTCTTCTTCCTCATCTTCCTGTTTTTCAAGCGGGGTTTTCAGTCTTTCGGTGGCATTCACCGGCAATTCCTTTATTCCCACCACATTTAAGCGTTTTTCTTTCAGTTTATTTTTAATGGATGCCATATCCACCAAACTTTCCTTGGTTTTATCAATCACGGACATTTGTTGTAACACAACGGGTTGCTGTTTCACGGCCTCTGGAATTACAATATCTACATTGGTGCGTTTTACCGGAACCGGGCGATGTTTTAATTTTTCTAAAATGGATGTCATCTAACAAAAAAAACAAATTGAATAATATTAACCTATGTATTCAGCACTACTAAAATATGCTAATATTATTCTTTTACGTGTGAAACCACACATTCCCTCCCTCCCCTCAATCTCCTCAATCTCCTAATCCCGTAATCCCCGAAATAACCAAAACAGTATATCACTCTATCACTCTATCACTCTATCACTCAGTAAAAATCGCCTTAATCGCAATTTCACAAGCCGTTTGCTCCGCCTTTTTCTTTATTTTGTGTGATGATTCCGCAAACATAACAAACGCTTTACCCGTTTCTTCATACAACCGCTGTATAGCGGCAAACGACCCCAATTTTGAAAACGGGATTGCGGAACACGGCTGCACATCGTGGATTGCCTGCCCTATACATAAAAACACGCCCATGTGGTACCCGGTGTCGGCGTCAAACCCCAACTCAATGTATTCCGGCGTGGTCTTAAACTCCTTTTGGATTTTCACCTGAAAAATGTTCTTGTAGTTGTCGTCGTGCCGAATTAACTTTATCCAATCCACGTGCCGCTCAAACACATTTTCAACAAATATTTGCGCCATTTGAAACCCGGGGCCGCAAACAAAGACATTGCGAAACCAGCCGTCCTCATCCGCCACCGCGATTTTATTGTAATCTAGAAACATTGCGCCGATGAATGCTTCAAACAAGCAACCAAGTCGCTTTATGTTGGTGCGGGTCTTCATTTCCTCGGCGTGGCGTGAAATAACAAACCATTTGTGCAGCCCCATTTCCAACGCAATTTTACCGATGGATTCATTTTTCACAATGGCGATTTTCTTTTCTGTCATAAAGCCTTCGTTCTCCTTGGGAAACCGGCGATACAAGTAGTATTTCGTTATACATTCAAGCACGCCGTCGCCAACAAATTCCAGGCGTTCATTGGATTTAGTGCGCAACGGCATCGCGCCCTCCGGCATTTCAGCAATCGCAATGTTATTCCGTAAATTCATGGATTGAGGGCGTTTGGTGTAGGAGTGATGCACAAAAGCCCGTTTGTATAATTCAATGTTGAACACTTTGGCGGGAACGCCGTACCGACTTAATATGCTTTCCACATCCGCAACGGTTATCTCCTTGTTTTCGGCATTGTAGGGGTCAAACACATAGGTGCCGTCTGCGTTTTTCTCCATGTCAATGTCATTATAAATGTTTTTGTCGGCTTCTGCGTCTCGGGAGGTGTATATGGTGCTGGTGCTAGTGCTCACACTCACACTCATTGTCGCGCTTTCCTCCGAGGAAGAATCGTAATCAGAATCATACCCAACAATTGGTTTTGATTTTGATTCAGTATTCATTTTATAAATATAAATTCGTTTATTAGAGAATCGGTTGTGTTTAGATATATAAATACATAAAGGTCCCTTTATATACCTTTTGGCTGTAAAAAAATATTTAGCGATATATATACATAAACACAAACACACAAAAATGGTTCTTTCAAACGCAACTAAGAGAGTTCGTCTTGCCTCTTCTCAAACCAGCCGTACCACTGTTTTCGGAAGCATGCCCGGAACTGCCCCCGCCGTGGGCCGTGGAACTAACACCGCTGTCGCTTATGCCAACCGTGGCCTCAACTGCGCCTTTAAGTGCTTGCCCCAGGGAACCCCTGCTCAGCAGTACGCTTACTTGGTTAGCAAAAACCTCATCTTTAACAGCAAATTGACTGGTGGAACCGGACGTCACGTCTACACCGTTCATTGCTGCAACAAGAACGCATAAATCCGGTTTATCCTTTATTCAGACAATCCTTACAATCCGGACAATCCATACAAACAGCCATAAATCGTATTCTGTGGTGTTATATATTTATATTGGATATATGTATATAACAAACAACAAACATAATGGCTAATTCCAAGGTTGCAAGACGTGTATTATTTGGCGGGTCAAACCCCACTGCCGGTTTATTTGCCAATGGCGGAGACGGTGGCGGCGTTAAGAAGGGCGGTGCTTTTCCCTCTGGAACCGGACAAATGCGGAGTTTCGCAATGCGTTCCACCATTTCAGAACCCGCCAAAAACAAGGATTTTATTTTTAGATTTAAGCAATATTTGAGCCCGGCCCGTCATTCCGGACCATCGTTGTAATAAAATAAATACTTATTAAACACATAAACACATAATGCCAATATTTACTAGTATTGTCATTATTTACATTTAACCTTAACTTTAACCAGTATTCTATCATTATTCTACCTACCATTACGCAAGCATATAAATATGATTATAAAAGTAGATGTTCGCGAAGGCGACCTTATTCAACTGCTAAAAAAACAAATGGCTTTGTCGTCGTCATCAAAAACAAAGGCAAACCCCGAAAAACACACCATTCAATTAAGCGACGAAATCAGCATTGAAGTCGCCATACCAACCACCATTGTAAAAAATGCGTTGCACATAACCGGCCCTCACACCATTGTTTCAGAGAGATTACCGATTGGCGACATTATATTATGCGACGCCAAAACCAACGAACCGCAAATCATTTTTGAACGAAAATCTCTCTACGATTTAGCGGCAAGTATAAAAGATGGGCGATACAACGAGCAATCATATCGTTTAGACCAATTACCACAACATAATCATACAATCGTGTATTTAATTGAAGGCGATTTTGCGAGTTATAACGAGCAGCGCGGGCGCATGACAAAAAAAACTCTGAATAGTGCGTTGATGTCGCTGTTTTTTTACAAAGGGTTTTCAGTAATTCGCACAATGTCCTTACACGAAACCAGCGAATTAATCTATGATTTTGCCGATAAATACGAGAAAGAATTGCCTAGACGGGGGTTTTATCATCAATCGCAATCGCAATCTCTTGAAACACATTCGCAATCACAATCGCAATCTCTTGAAACACAATCGCAATCGCAATCGCAATCGCAATCGCAATCTCTTGAAACACAATCGCAATCACAATCGCAATCTCTTGAAACACAATCGCAATCTCTTGAAACTTTGGAACCGACCCAAGAACAAACAGACACCAAAATGCCATCATCTGACCCTGCCGACCTAAAATCAAAAGAAAAACATTACTGCGAGGTTATGAAAATAAAAAAAGAAAAAAGTGAAAACATCACGCCTCAGAATATTGGCGAAATCATGTTATGTAATATTCCAGGAATTAGTCACAAGACTGCCATTGCAATTATGGAAAAATACACATCTCTCGGCAATCTCTTTGACGAACTAAAAAAAATAGCAAAACCAAATGACCCAAAGTCAATTTCCCACTGTTTTGCTGATATTAAGACAGATACTTCCCGTAAAATAGGAATTGCCACAATTGAGAAGATTTATAATTATTTATTGTATGATATGCTTGGCTAAATATGCTTGGGTTGGGTTTATAGGGGAGGGGGGACTGGGGCATACTATTCATAACACGGAATCGCAATGCGAACTTCATCTAACTCAAACGGCACACACCGCCCGGCGTCTTCATAATAATCGGAATTGCCGCAGCCGCATCCATCCGAAATTCGCATAAAACTGTATTCATTATCTAGGCCGTCTTCTTCATCGGAGCACGCAACACCGTCATAACACGTAGGCGATGTAAAGTTGCGTGTTTCGGTTGGAGAACACAAGCGGTCATAAAAGTCGGACTCTGATTCCTTTTCACCAGTTTCTTCATTTACACGATGATTACAAGTATAACAAACAGACGAGCAATACGTCTTGGTTTCGGGGCACACATATTCATATGGGCGATAATTCCATCGTTGATTTACCTTTCTCCACGGCTCACGATGGACGATAGAAGTGCGTATGGCAAATTGAATGGGCCATATATCATCAATAAACCCGGCATTCATTATAAAGTTTGCCACGGCTTTTAGTGCGTCATTTGCCATTTCAAAAATGTCGTTTTTGGCGTCTACCATATCGTAGTTGTATCGTTCAATATTTGTGTCAAAGTTGATAACGCGAAATTGTGTGTTTTCAAGCTGTTTCAATGCGGTTTTGTAGGTGCGATAAATAAATGTGTGTAAATGCTTGCCGGAGATGCCGTCGTATGCCTTGGAATAGAGTTTATTAATGTAGCCATAGGAGTGGTGTATAAATTTTTCAAGGTCAATACACGCTTCCTTGAAATCTTCCCACACAAGTAATGTTTGGTTGTCAATAAATATGTCGTCATATAACTGTCCGGTGTAAAGATAGTTTTCGGTGCTGAAAATCGGGTTTTCTTGGTGAGGCTTGTAAAAGAGGGAGATGTAACTGTGGTTGGCGTTCATTTTGATTGATTGCTGGAAACTTGAATACTGGGAACTTGATTGATGTAGTTTGGTTGTTGTTTCATTATGTAAAACATACAAAACTAAATCAATTTTTTTGATACTTTTTTATAATTCATAGAATTCATAGAATTTAATAATACCTGGCTCGTTTGTTCGGAATAAAGAAGCCGACACCGTCACACTCTTTACTCCATTCTTTATACACACTGTACGCGTTTTCGGTGTTAATGGGTTTGGAGGAGGCGGGTATTACAAAGTCGCCGGGTTTCCATTTCAGTTTCATTAAATACAGTGCATTGTTGTAATCAATGTTGTCGGCATCAACGTCATCCACGTGAAACGACACTTGTAACGAGGGGCTTAGAATGCGGAGAACCGATAGTGTATAAAATTTATTGAATGTAAGCATTTCGTGTTTGCGAATGTAGAGTTCGTGTTCGCCTTTGGTAGGATTTATCATTTCAAGAATGCGCGACACCACTTTTTTACACGGAGATATGTGGTAGGTGTAATTATAATTCGTGCTATATGCGGCTTTTTTGAATTCGCTTAAATCAATCGGCATATTGATTTGAACGGGTTCTGTAAGCCACGGTAATTTACGAAGGCTTGAATCGGACTGCTGAATTAAAGTTGATGAAGAGGATGACATTTTCCACGGAGTACGGAGATACGGGAGGTTGGAATATATACAAATAAATACGAAAAATTTCAATTTTTCATCGGTTAGATGCGAAAAATTTCAATTTTTCATCGGTTAGATGCGAAAAAATTAATCGGTTCATCGGTTAATCAGTTCATCGGTTCATCGGTTCGTCGGTTAGATTACAACGGATTACTGGTATTTGTGCGCGTGCGGTCAGCATATGCCCCGCTATTTACACGTGCTTCGCTATACCGAATACCCGCCCAATTGGTGTCCATTGCGTTATCACTATATTTTTGGTATTCCTTCGCAACGTGCGCAATGTCTTGCGCGGTGTAATCCCCTAAATTCTGATTTAGCGGGTCATAGCCAGGATACGTTCCCTGATTGTAAGGCGGGTTATCTTTTTCGGCGTCCATGATTTGAACCAATTCTGCGGGCGAAGTTGTGTAAGGAATGTTTGGCGAAAGCCCTCCTTGTGGGTCATCCGGGCTGGGACGAAATTTATATTCGGGGTTGCCTTGCGCGTCATACGAGTATTGTAAATACAACACCGGGCATCGTATTCCACGACCGCGCAACCACTCCATAAATTCGGTGTAATCTTCTAAATTATTAAATTCAATGGGATTCACACCTGGCACTTTTGCGACCTTGGAATTGTATAAATATATTTTATTGCCTTCTTGAACAAGAATGTTGGGGCACCGTTTTTGTTCTCCCGTAATCCCCAACGATTCAAACCCTTCTTGTGCCTGCTGTGATGTGTATTTAGATGTGAAATAAGCCCCCATTATAAAAATGCTAACAATGATTATTAATCGTATTATTGGAAGATATAATTGGATTTTTGATAAAAAGTTGTGCATTTGTTTTATGTTAGTTATCTTATATCTTATATCTTATCTTATAACTTATACCGTTCTTGAAATACACCTATGATATATTATTATACTATGATGTGAATAAAATATTTGCTTATAATATATAATGTCTGTAAATGTATTTAATATAACAAATGCGAAGTCTGCGCAAAAATTCAATCAATATATGATGAACAGGAGGTTAAATGGTGGTAAACATTCTTCTGGCTCTGGAAACAAAAAACAACACATTATCACCAAATATTATAGTGATCTTTGCCCACATTGCGTTCATATGAAAGAAGACTGGAACAAGGTCATTTCCACCATAATGAATAATTATACCCCGGAACTACCTAGCCATAATTTGGTTATGGCGAATGTGGATGTGGACAACGGCATGTCGTCGTGCGATAAGAAATACATACCCGATTCGTATGATTATGTTCCCACCATTGCCATCATTGTGGATGGGAAAAAAGTAAGTGAATTTCAAGGAGAACGCACCTTTCAAAATATGCTAAATTGGGTTGTTTCTAATGAAGTTTCGCCGTTGAAAATAAAGAAAGTCCAAGACCAAGTCCAAGTCCAACACAAAAACCAAGTCCCAACCCAAGACCAAGACAACAAATTAAAACCAATTGTAATGCGATTGCGATTTCCGAACCCGAGTATAATGAATGGTGGTAGCAACCGCAACAACATCAACAACAGCAACAACAGCAACAGCAACAACAAGAACCAGAAAACACAAAAAAGAAAAAAGTGGTCTCTTAGATATAAACGCAGTATCAATTGTCGCAGACCTCGTGGCTTTTCACAAAAGCAGTATTGTAAATGGGGGCGTAAATCAAACAAGTAACATCTACATACCTGATACCTCAAACCTTCATACCTATCTACATTACACCGCCGCCTAGACACCTACACTTTACCAATCAAACGCGGTTGAAAGGGGATTCAACAAAGAAAATGGCTCGTTGTAGCATTCAATAAAACCACGCTTTTTCAAACTGGCACGCAACGCGTCCGAAGACACAAATTCCATGTATATGCTTACATTTCGCTGCTTGCACCATTTTTCAATAATATTCCATCCTGACGAAAACACATTTTTTGGTTTTTCTTCAATCTCAAAATCTCTAAATAAATACGGTTCCCAGCCCAATTGCACAATATCAAGGGTGGCATACGATTTTCCGCCAAGTACTTTACGGAAAACACCCTTGTTTATACGGGCCATGATGTAGATGTTCATACCGAGCAACGACGCATCATAGTATGTGCCTTTTTTTTCGTAGCATTTATTCAAACACTCGGTTAGCAGTGTTTCATCAGACGGCATAATTAGTTGTTTGTGACATGAGGTTGATATAACCACGTTTTTATTATTATTAGCCGTATGATTATCATTGTTATCATTATTATTGACCACTTCATTTTGATAATACATATTCATTTTGATTGTTGATTGTTTGTTCGCGTATTATATAATCATAATAACATATAAATCAATTTTATTATGTTATTGTATAAAATCTAATATAATCATACATCATAATCATACACGTATTCATCATAATAAAAATAATATAATATCTCATATATCCAATAATAATGACAAGACGAGTTATTATGAAGATACACAAAAAGTATTACGACCTCACCGGGTTTAACCATCCGGGTGGTCCAATTGCGATGCTTGCCGGAAATGGACGAGACGCAACTGCGTTGTTTGAATCTCATCACCCCTTCACTGAAAAGTTTAAAATGGACGCCATCCTGGCGAAATATGAAATGCCGGATTCCCCGGATAATGAATCGCTGTTATTGCCGATGGAAAAAGAAAACGGAGAACTATTTGACTGGGAAGAAACCATAAACAGCAATTTCACCATTGAATTGAGAGAACAAGTGAAGGCGTATTTTAAAGAGTTGGCCGACAGTAATGGCCTAACTATTAGTGAGGCGATTAAGGCGTCGCCTCAACGTTGGTTTGAATGGGGAGTGGCAATGAATGCGGCAGCATATTCATGTATGGTCATGCTGTATTCAGAAAGCGTGTTTTGGAGTTGGGTGAATGTTGTGTTGTTTCCATTTTTTTATTGGATTAGCAGCTTCATGTACCATGATGGAAGCCATTTTTCAGTGTTAAAAAATTGGCGTGTAAATTGGTATATACAATATGTTTACCGAATTATTGGAAGTCCATTTGATTGGTTATATGAGCATATTATAGGTCATCATCAATACGTAAATATACATAATAGAGACCCAGATTTGAATCATGAATCCATTTTAAATTTTAATAATGATATTAATCCTGTTCGTTATAATAAAGATGTTAAATGGGATAAAACTCATATTGGACAGGAACGGTTTTATTATTTTATGGCTTCTTTTTCATTTATATTACTGGGTACACTTAATGGATTACGTATGATGTTTACCAATGTATATAATAAATGTATTTACTATAATAATACTTTTACAAATAGAATATATCATTTATGTGATATACTATTAGGAGCATATATTGTATTTATTCTTCCATTTACAATATGGACACCATTTTATGCGATTAAACATATATTATTGCCATATTACATCTCAAATTGGTTTTTTATTTTAAATTCTACGATTAGTCACACCGAATCAGAAACAATGACGTATAATAAAAATTGGTATATTCATCAAATAATTACATCCCATAATTTTGGATTACATAATATACTATATTTTTATACATCAATTGGATTGAATTATCAAATAGAGCATCATTTATTTCCTTCTGTAAATCACTGCCATCTTCCAAACATTCAGCCAATTGTAAAGCGGGTATGTGATAAATATAACATTTCGTATAATCATAGTTCAGGATATAAAGAAGCAATATGCGGGGTGTATAACCATCTTCGTTTATTGGGGTTGCCTCCGTCGTCGTCAGAACACCAAGCGAATAATGATCCGCATAATAACGTCCATAATAATGTCCATAATAATGACCATAATGACCATAATAATGACCATAATGACCATCATAATGACCATCATAATGATAAGAAAACCTTATAAGAAACTATATTAGAACCAAACCAATCAAATACAATAATAGAAAAACGCGAATTATACAAAAATCAAAACAAATAAATCCATCCTTGAAATGACTACAATCATCAATAAACGATTTATTTGTTACAACATATTTTATTTACTATTGGATGCCGGTTTTGTAACAGCAACCGCATTTGGACTGTTATTTGCTACCACATTTGACCCGGAATACAGCATAAACGGTCTATACATCATGTTATCCATATCCAATGGTTCGCATACAATTCATACGCTGGCACGATTGTCCTTTATAAAAACGTTGGTTTCTTGGTATCCGCGAACAATGACGCAATCCCGGTATTATTTAGAAACAAAAGATTTGATATCATTGCGTATAAAAGACTTGACATATGTATTTTATAATTTTTTTCACTTGATTATTGGGTTGATGTTTCTGAGCAAGGATTATACTGTCCCAAAAAACAACATATACTTTGTTAGCGTTTTGATGGCAATTACGGTCATGATGTTTATTAAACTTATTTTTGCGTTTGGGTTTATTATATATGCCGCCATTGTAATGGGCCTTTCTAATGCTCACAATCAAAATGAAAATGAAATACCGGTGCGGTCCTATTTTACAGAATTAAACACATTTGTAAATACAAATATAAATAGAAACATAATAAACGAAACTGTATTGCGAACTGTGATTCGGCCATTAAATAATAATAATAACAAACAGGGGCTACCGCAATTAGAACTAGAATCACAACCCGGACATAATGACCATAATGACCATAACAGCCAAAACGATACTAATAATAATAATCAATTTCAAAAAGAAGCAGAAGACCATCAAGACCATCAAGACCATTCATGCATAATATGTATGGACCAAGAAAGCACCGAAGATGAATGGGTGGTATTACATTGTAATCATGAATTTCATTATAATTGTGCGTTGCCGTGGTTGTCGCGGAATACAACGTGTCCGTTATGCCGGGTTGATATATTCCAACTCCAACAACCCGGTAATGCGAGTACGAGTACAACTGCGACTGTGACTGCGAGAGTGAATGATACCGAGAACCGTAATCCGGATATACCAATAGACCCAACATAGTAAAATAGTATTACAACACTTCATACACCGGGCGTTTCAACAACTGGGATAAAAGACGGTTTATTTTTTCATGAAACCGCCACAGCGGTTTGAACCGCAATATATCAACCCGATGACAGTCTGTCATTGATTTATCAGTCTGGTGTGCTTCGTCATAATCATATTCTACATAGTCATTTTGTATGATTGTCATAAGTTCTTGTCGCAAGGTTTTTATACCTTCCACATCGCAAACATACGGGTCAAGCACATATTTGTTATATGTATCAATCACGGAATACAATGCCACTTCGTAGCAGTGCGCATGCTCCATCCCACTAAACACAATCGGCGCAATACGAAACCCTTCATCTAACCCGAAAACAATGTGATTGATTGCGTATTTGGCACACATAGGGAAGGTGTGCGATGAAGGCATTTGTATTAGATAAGTATAGTCAGTCTGTATATATAATATATTATGTATTATATTATGTATTATATTATGTATTATATATGTATTATGTATTATGATGTTATGGTGTTATGGTGTGATAAAATAATATAAAACAAACTACCATAGTTAAATAACATCATAACAAACATCATAACAACGAAGTAAAAGATGCAGTTAAAATTAAATAGATTACACCGACTAAAAAGAAAAATGAGACAAAATGAATTAAATATAAACTGCTTAACTTTATATAATGAGAATAAAGTTAAGTGAAAAATATCAAACTGAAAGAGAAGATATTTGTAAAAGATTGATTAACATAATTGAATTAGATGATAACAAATCCTTTTTATTATGTGATTTAGATAATGATACAGAAAAACAAAATAAAATTATAGAAATGAAAGAAGAAATACAAAAATATTTTGCTTGTTCTACCATATCATCATTTAAACCAAATTTTGAATGTAAAAGACCCTATTTGAATATTGTTAGGAGCATATTACGACAACAACAATATATCATAGAAATTAATGATTATTGTATAAAATATGAAAATGGACTTATAAGAAAAACAATGAAATACAAAATATTTAGGAATAATTAAATAATTGACTTTCGTAAATTATTTAAAAATAAAATATTTAGTAAGTATATAGAATGGGAAAACGGAAAAAGAAGGATACTTTCCAAGAGTTCCGTTCCACAGAGAAATCTGCTTACACTACCATCAAAACCACGCTCAAATCTGTATTACATAACCATAATGATGTCCAACCGGTTATAACCAATTTGGTTTTTGAAATGAATGATTTGATGATACACTCTTACCAGTTTATCCGGTTGTATGTATTGAAATGTTATAATGACAATCAATCTTTACCTGAAATAAATGAGAAGTTCATTCTGTATTGTATCAAGGTATTAGGAGAAAAAACGAATACTGGAAGAAAGGAAAAGGATACATCTATGTTAGACACTTTACAAGAGTTTTATAATACGGAATACCAACCGTTACTCAATCACGAAAAGACACCATTAAAAAACAAATCCAATATGCTTCCGTATTTAGCAACACAACTACATACTTCTTTATCTAACAACACACAAGAACGATTTATTCAACATTTCCTTCGGTTTATCAATAAGACCACAAAGGATATTACAGAAGACAAAGCAGTTTTATTCAAGTTCAAGAAGCAATTATTAGAATGTAATGAAGAAACTGATACGATATTTGATGACTGGAAATACACTCATTTACCGAATATCCTTCCTGAAAATATCAAAAAGTCGGTTCATTATGATGTGAATGTTAGTCCATTTGATTATTTGAAAGGTATGTTGTATATGAATGCTGTATTGGAAAAGGAAGGTCATAAATTATTTCAACCTTTACCGCTACGCAATAACATTATTCCCAAGCATATCATTTTGGATACCGCATGTATCGTCAATCTTTTTTCGTTGGAAGGAAAAACGAAAAGTGAATTATTCAAAGCAATCAAGGAAAATCAGCACGATGTATGGAATAATCTTTTGAACTTACAACATAAAACATTCAAACGCAAACATTACCAATTTCACTACCAAATACAAACAGACGGAATTAGTTGTTCCTTATTGTTTATTCGTAAGGATTTGAAAGATAAGAAATGGGGTTCAAGAGTTCCTACTTTGGAAGAACAAGATTTTCATAATATAGAAGATTTATCCAGAGAACAACTCAAAGAAGTAGCACATCGTAATATTGTTGGTTGCGACCCTGGAAAACGCAGTCTGGTATATATGATGGACGATAAAGGAAACAAACTCCAATATACAGCACCACAAAGGAAGCGAGAAAGCAAAGCAAAGACAAACCAGCGAATATTGTTAGTGGAAAAGAAACGAAATAACATCATAGAAAAAGAAACTCATTTATCTTTTCAAAATAGTAAATCGGTTGATTATGAAAAGTTCAAGAAGTATTTAGTAGAAAAGGACAAATTGAATAAAGAAACCTTAGATTTCTACCAGCGTAATGTTTGGAGGAAAATGAAGTTTAGGCAATATAGTTATGGTAAGAAAAGTATGGATAAGTTCTTAAATAAAATCAATGAAACTTTTGGGGACAATATCCTAATTGGTTATGGTAATTGGAGCAGAAGCACTCAAATGAAACACATTATGCCTACTATGAATAAAGGATTAAGAAAGCAAATCCACAAGAAGTATGATACAATAACAATCAACGAGTGTAATACAAGTAAAAAATGCTGTGAATGTAATAATGATTTATCCTATTACAGACATAGCGATGGAAACAAGCAGTTCCGTCTTTTAGTATGTTCTGGATGCGCGAGACCCCAAGTCAAACAAATCGTATTTAGAACACGAGACGCCAATTCAGCAATCAACATAATGAATATAACCAAATGCTGGATTGATAGGCAAGAACGCCCTACTTGTTTTTCACAAGTTATGCAAATTTCGTCTTTCACCTCTTCAAATAATCAAAAAGAAGAGGAAAAAGTTAGACCATCGTAGGTGAAACTCCTACTATTGATTTTACATCACTTTAATTTTTAATGGGATTTTGTCTCATTTTTCTTTTTAGTCGGTGTAATTGGATGGAAAGATTTGCCGGATAATTTTTTTCCACAAGATGACCCCCAAACCGAATACATCGCAGTGTCCGGGCATTCTAGTTATTTGGACATTGTGGTTTGGTTGTGCTATGCGTTTAGCATTCAATTTAAAAATATGGCAATTATTGGACAAGAGAAACTAAAAAATTGGGAATATGGGTGGTTACGCCGCTGGGTGTATTTGCTTATTGCGCCCGATAAACGAAATTCCAATACGCTTCAAACCTTTGTGTCTGAATTCAAAAAATTACCACATAGTGTAGAATCACCGCGATTTATTGGATTATCGCCCAAGGGTGCGTGTGCCAAATGCGAATGGCGAACCGGATACTACTACATGGCAAAAGAAATCGGGTGCAAAGTAATACCGGTTATTGTTGATTACACGAATCGTGAATTGCGAATTGGAAAAGCCGTCAATCCAGCAACCATGTCGTTGGAAGAGTGTACGCAACAATTACAACACACCCTCGGGAAAAAAGGCATCTTATATAATGAATGCGCAGAATACCCGATTTATGACAATGATTACTGCCCATATGAAGCCTTGTTCCCCTTTGATTCGTGCGCGGTTAGCATGTCATGTTTTATTCCATATATGCTCGGGCTTTTTTATGCAGGAAATTACTGGCAATTTATTTCAACGATTTTATCTGTTTCGTATATTTGGCAATACCATTTGTCAAGAGAAGGAACAGGTTCCGGGTTCGGCTCCGGTTATACAAATAAACAATCCACGGTTTCAATGATTATACAATATCGTAAAGCAAACGCAGCAGTTTCAGTTGGATTTACACTAAATCGCGTCATTTATAACATTTATAATTATGGAGTATTGTCTACAATTCCGGGGGTTTCTATATGTTCTGCGGCATTGATGCTGTTTTTTTATATGAATTGTATTCCGCGTGGCTTTGATAAGCGTCGTGGGAAATATGTGATATTTAGGAGTGCTGGCAACATGTTTGGGCGGCGTTTATGTATTCGCTGTTGTATATTTTTTAATCGGAGTCGTCGGTCGGTGGGGTAAGATGTTAAGAAAGAAGAAACAATTTATGAAATAATACATTGTCAGTATTGTTGTATTCTCCACCACCACGTTGGCTATTTATGGTATAGTCTTCGTTTTTTTGAAGTGTGCTTATTTCGTCATCAATTACATCATTCAATAATCCATTGCCATTCATGGTTGTTTTCATATATGTTGATTGTAATCCCTGTATAAATGGGAAATCATCATATAATACAAAATTATCAACATCGCCATATAAATTTTGATTTACAATGGCGTGAAAAATATCATTAAACCAATTTAACAAATATTGACATTGGTCATCAATTGAAATAATATCTAAAATAAAATTTCTATAATTATCATTGCGAAGCCAAGCTGCGTATAGTACGGTTTTCATATGTTGGATGGTTTTTACAACAGTCGCAGTCGCAGTCGCATTATGACCAGTATTAGAACCTGATATTGAAAATAATTTATAAATGCGAAACTCTGGTAAAATATATGTTTTGTATAAAAATTCCCACTCAGGTTTAGTTTCCACAAATTGTTTATATTTTTCTATATTTTTGTGTAATGTTTCGTTATATGTGCGAGCATGAATGTGTTTTTCATACCATGATTGACCATATTTTAGTATATATAAAGCCGGTAGAGAAATGTGTTGGGTTTGTGTGCATTGAAATGTGCTAACATCTTTCAGTATAAACTTATCAATTTTGAAATATGAGAATACAAAACTAATTGCCGTGCGCATCATAATGATTGTACCTTTTCCTTTTGAAAGGTCATTTGTGATATTACATTTTTCATGATATCTTATATTTAGAACTGCTTCCATACGCGATGATGGGTCATAATAATCAACTTTGTTTATGTTGATTATAATACACCCGTGCAATTCTCTTCCACCAACTAACACTTCAAATCCATTGTATTTTTGTTTTATAGATGCTATAAATTCATCGGTTGTTTCAGTTTGAGATAGTCTAAAATAGTGAATTATTCCAACTGCTTGTATGTTGTATTTTTTAGGTATATGTAAGTCGTATGGTGTATAATTATTAAAAGAAATATTTTTTTCTCCATTTTCTATTAAAATATTATTTTTTATAGTTATTGTTTTTACATTATATTTTTTATTTTTGCGTGTTTTTTTTATATTTGAGTTTTTATATTTTTTTGTCATATTTATAATACTTTATAATACTATATAAATATGACAAAAAATAGTTATTTATTACAACGTAAGCGCGCGTAATTCCTTGGAAGGGGGGACTGGGGCGGACTGTGCCGTCAATTGTGCCGACTTATCATATTTACTCTTGTTTTTTCTGCGGTTTTTGCGTTTTTTATTGCTGAGGCGGGGACTCAGGTCCTGTGGTTTCGGGTCCTGTGGTTTTGGGTCCTGTGGTTTCGGTTTTGGGTCTTTCACTGAACTCGCGGATTGTCTTTGTTTTTTATACGACGCGGCCATTGATAATGTATTGTATTTCGGTAACTCCACAAAATCCTGCGTATGAAATGTGGGGTCGGCAACGGCGGTATTGGTTTTTTCAGGAGAAAGCCGTTTTGTAGCGGTCCATCGTCGCACAACCTGGCTGGTCGCATTTTTACCACCTTCGCATTCCTCGGCATCATCCTCAAACTCCGTTTTATTGCTTTCGGCGCAAATCACATTCACCTCCTTTAATTCATTCAAATCCAACCCGTAGTTGTCAAATTCATTTAGAATCCAATTCTGAAAATCAAGCAACGGCTGGTTTCGGCGACATTGGAGTTCCCATTTTTCTTTGGCACTCAGCGGTGATAAGCGGTTTTCGTATGCTTCGGTTTGTTTGTCATACCCCCAATGAATGACTTGTAATTCAACCACCCGAGAGATGCGGGCGTATGCTTCGTTTATTAAATGCGCCGCATTTTGCTGCCCCTTTATTTTAACAATGAAAAAGTTATACATTTGGATTGCCTGGCGCAATTGTTTTGAAACCGACAGTTCGGAGGTGGATGCTATTGTGGTGTTATTGTATATATTAAAATGAACCCCGATATTCATATGAATTGTGCGAATACGACCATCTTTATCTTTTATAAAATCCCATAATTTTGACGGCATTTTTGTGTTTGGGGTGGGGAGGGGTAGGGGATTGCGTTATGAATAATAGTGGTGGTGTATATTTATATTTTTTTAACCCATTTTATACATAAAAGAGATGATATTAAAACACCGGATGATATAATAATGGATGAATATATTTCAAGTAAAATAAGTTATATTAAAAAAATAAAAAAACAAAATATACATGATTCTTGTTATTTTTTTATAATGGAAATCAATTTTCGGGTAAACATGTTATAGAGAAATAATTTAGACTTTACACTTTTTTATTTTCAATACCAATTTTTGTCAACGATATATTGCTGTAAATCTTTGTCTATTTCTTCAAAATCCCATTTTGCAGAAATGTAGTCTTTTGTGATAGAAATGCGGGCGCTTGGATTTGCTAACAATAGAGAATACGCAACTTTACCAACAATGTCGTCTATCATCTGAATGTAAGTACTCTGTCCACCATTATGACTCTGTCCACTATTATGACTTTGTCCGCCGCCGCAACTTTCAATGCCGTTTGTCGCTGTTTCATTTATATTTATTTTCCAGCATCCTTCTTCTCCTGGACTGCCATATGCCGAACCAATGACGTGTCTTATCACTTGTGCCGCAACTGGATATTGCGCCTCTTGTTTCAAATAATATCTGATAAACGGGTGTTTCTTTATTTTGTCCATATATGTATTGTGTGTGTATTGTATTGTAGTGTCTTGCTTCTTATAAATCAATTTTGTCATTTTATGAGAAAGTGTTATATGAAATGCGTTATATGCGCGATGCGCGATGCGCGGATGCGTTGCGATTAAAATTGATTTATTTAAATAGCATATAAACCAAAGGCATTACATAAACTACAACGCTATGTCAGCATCAATTCCAAGCAACACAAAACCAACTGTAAGTAAGAAAATTATCAAAAAAGAAAAAGAAGACCCCTCATTCCGTCTTATTGATTTCCACACGGTGGATAAAAAGCCAGTAAAGGATGAAGGTACCAGCAGCGAAGACTCGGACGAAGGAACCCGACAAACCGAATACATTGATGAATACGACAGTTTCACTGCGGCGGCGGCGACGTCATCACAAACAAAGAAACAGCATAAATCATTCCGCCCATCCGACGAAAAACGATTTATCATTCAAATGTTTGGAATAAACGAAGCCGGCGAAACGTGCTCCATAATGGTAGATGATTATTTGCCGTTCTTCTATGTAAAGGTTGCCGATAACTGGACAAACGAAACCAAAAAAGACTTTGTCCAATATTTGAAATCGGCAGTGGGCAAGTATTACGAAGCCTCCATATTAGAAGACGAGTGCCGTTATATTCAGCGCAAAAAACTATACGGGTTTGATGGCGGAAAGGAGCACAAGTTCTTAATTATAAAATTCACAAATGTCCCGGTAATGAACAAGGTAAAAAACTTGTGGTTTGAAGAGGGATATGACCACCGTCATTCCCGAAAATGTTTCCGACTTAAACCAAACGGCGTAGAATTTAATGACACCTCGGTTACCTTGTATGAAGCCAACATCCCGCCATTGTTGCGATTTTTCCATATTCGTGAAATCAGCCCATCAGGCTGGATTCAAATCCCACTTTCGCGCACAAAAGTCATATCCAACAAAACGACGACATGCAAATACGAATATAAAATCGGGTTCAAGGACATATTGCCGCTTAATCAAAAAGAAACCATTGTTCCGTATAAAATTTGTAGTTTTGATATTGAAGCCAGCAGTAGTCACGGCGATTTCCCCATTCCAGTGAAAACATATAAAAAACTGGCAACAAATATTGCCGATTTACACAACAAAATGTCTAATAGCAGCGGTAGCGGTAGTAGTAGCAGTAGCAGCGACCCTTCGTTTGTGATTGACTCCGATTTATTGCGACGAATCATATACACCGCATACGGGTTTGACACCCTGGATGGCGTTGAGCGCGTGTTCCCGAAAAAACAACCAACAAAAAACGGCATTGACAAACTGTTTTCCGCATTTGTATCAAAGCAGTTGAGAACGTTGATTAAAGAAACAGTGCGCGATGAAAACACGATTGAGCGCTTATTTGAACGCATCAAACTAGAACACGGACAAAACGAAACCCAGAAAAGCAAGGATGATGACGGCGAGGGCGACGAAGATGCGGACGGCGGAGATGGTGATGGCGACAGACCCGTAGAAGAGGAAGAAATAACCGGCCCAGGAAAATCGGAATATTATGACAAGAAAAAAGATGCGGCAATTGCTGCTGCACAATCCCAATTAAGCATAACAATCCTGGATTTAATCAATAGTCGGGCATATGACCGTGAGACGAAGATTGCGCACATCAGTGATACCCTGGGAAGCGTATTTCCCAAATTGGAAGGCGACAAGGTTACATTCATTGGTTCCACCTTTATCCAATATGGCAAAAACGACAACAAACCATATTTAAACCACTGTATTGCGATGAATACGTGCAATGACCTAACCAATGAAGTGCCGAATTCCGAGATTGAAACGTATGCGACCGAAAGCGAGGTGTTGCTTGCTTGGACGGCACTTATTCAGCGCGAAAACCCGGACATCATAATTGGATATAATATTTTCGGTTTTGACTACGAGTTTATGTTTCGCCGTGCACTAGAAAACAAGTGCGAGGAAGACTTCCTGATGCTTTCACGCAATGAAGGCGAGTTTTGCGGAAACCGCGATGCGAAAACCGGGAAAATCTCCATAGAACAAACCAGTATTGCGCTGGCAAGCGGGCAGTACGAACTCCGGTTTGTCAAAATGACTGGGCGACTTCAAATAGATTTGTATAATTATTTTCGCCGGGATTTCAATTTGACATCGTATAAACTGGATTATGTGTCTGGCTACTTTATTGGCGACGACGTAAAAAAAATGGTATATGATGCCGACCGAAATCGCACCAGTGTTGTAAGCGGCAATTTAGCCGGGTTGGAAGTGGGGAATTACATCAACTTTGAAGAATCAAGCCACTCTACGGATAGTTATAAAGACGGCGCCAAGTTCAAAATCCTGGCACTGGATAAAGAAACGCGCACCTTTGAAATAGAAGGACGCGAAGAACCGGATATGAAAAAGACAGTTCGGTGGGGATTGGCCAAGGATGATGTAACGCCGCAAGACATTTTCCGCATGACAAACGAAGGCCCGGCAGAGCGAGCAACCATTGCGAAATATTGTATTCAGGATTGTAACCTGGTTCATCACTTGATGAACAAGATTGATGTAATGACCGGCTACATTGAAATGTCTAAGATTTGTAGTGTCCCGATTTCGTTTTTGGTGATGCGGGGACAAGGCATCAAACTAACCAGTTATATTGCCAAAAAGTGTCGTGAAAAAAACACGCTGATGCCGGTGATTGACAAGGATTTGAGCGACGACAGTTATGAAGGCGCCATTGTTCTCCCGCCGAAATGTAATTTGTATCTAGACAATCCGGTTGCGTGTTTGGATTATTCGTCGTTGTATCCCTCGTCTATGATAAGCGAAAATTTATCACACGACAGCAAGGTATGGACAAAAGAATACGACTTGTTTAAAAATCTGGTGCATGAAACCGGCGAAAAGGATGCGAAAACCGGCGAATATATATACGACAATCTACCCGGATACGAATATGTGAATGTTGAATACGACACCTACAAGTGGGTTGCGAATGAACGAGGTAAAATGATTAAAACACTCAATGGAAAGAAGATTTGCCGATGGGCGCAACCCAAGGATGGTATCAAGGCAATTATGCCGTCCGTGTTAGAAGAACTGCTTGCGGCAAGAAAGGCAACGCGTAAATTGGCGGAATCTCAAACCGACCCGTTTATGGCAAACATATTGGATAAACGACAACTCGGTTACAAGGTTACGGCAAATTCATTGTATGGACAATGCGGGGCAAAGACGAGCACGTTTTATGAGGTGGATGTCGCCGCATCAACAACGGCTACTGGTAGGAAATTACTCACATATGGAAAACGAATTGTGGAAGAAGTGTACGGAAACGCAACGGTGAATACGAAGAATTATGGGTTTGTAAATACCAAGGCGGAGTATATATATGGCGATAGTGTGGCGAATTACACACCAGTATATGTTCGTGAAAACGGCGGACCATTGGTGATATGTACGATTGACGAACTTGGTACGCGCTTCGGTGTTCGGATTGATGGGCGCACATTGTGGCGAGAATGCACAGAAATCGGCAAACAAACCAAAGAAGTGTGTGAATTAAGACCAACCGTAGAAACGTGGTCTGATAAAGGATGGACAAAAATACATCGTGTTATACGACACGTATTAGCCCCAACCAAAAAAATGTTCCGTGTGATAACCCATCGTGGTTTGGTGGATGTGACGGATGACCATTCACTGGTATGTGACACCGGAGCAGAAATATCGCCAAAAGACATTACGGTAGGTAGAACACGACTATTACATCATCGTATTGATGCGTCTGTCTCTGCGGCGGAGTGTGATGCGTCGGAGAACACAATCGGTATTCCAGAAATATGTGACATATATTCCACGCATAATCAAATACACGCTGCTAGATACTGGAATACCTACTGTAACAATCCAGATTTGCGCTTATTTATAAATTATGATACATTGGTGTCGTATAGAGTAAGGACGGTGTCATCAATTGCGCCATATCCTTCATTGCCATTGAAAGAGTACAATTGTGTTACGAAATTTCATGAGATTGAATATCCGAGTGGCGAATATGTATATGATTTAACTACTGACAACCACCACTTTGCCGCGGGTGTCGGAGACATGATTGTACACAACACCGATTCTGTATTCTTCACTTTCAATCTGGCAACGCCGGATGGAACCCCGATTCGTGGAAAAGACGCTCTTGAAATAACAATTGAAATCGCGCAACAAGTGGGGCATCTTGCGACCAAGTTCTTAAAACCGCCGCATGCCTGGGTATATGAAAAAACGCTGATGCCGTTCTGCCTTCTTTCAAAAAAGCGCTATGTGGGCATGCTTTACGAAAATAACACCTACAAAGGAAAACGCAAAAGTATGGGGATTGTGTTAAAACGCCGAGATAATGCGCCGATAGTAAAAGATGTGTATGGCGGCATTATTGACATCTTGATGAAAGAGCAGAACATTGAACGAGCAATTGCGTTTCTAAGGGAGTGTATGCAAAACATCATAGATGAAAAATGCCCGCTTGAAAAACTCATCATTACAAAGTCGTTGCGGTCGGACTATAAGAACCCGCAACAGATTGCGCACAAAGTGCTGGCGGACCGTATGGGGGTTAGAGACCCCGGAAACAAACCAAGCACCGGCGACCGCATTCCGTATGTGTACATCAACAACAAATCAAAGACGGCATTACAAGGCGAGCGGATAGAACACCCCGACTATATTGTTAAAAATAATCTGCGGCCGAATTATTCATTCTATATAACAAATCAAATTATGAAACCGGTTCAGCAGGTATTTGCCCTTGTGTTAGAAAAAATACCTGGGTTTGATAAACGGAAACAAATGCAGTTTGAAAATGAAATAGAAACATTGGTTTATAAATTTGACGATGAGGAAAAACGAGAAAAGAAAATAACTGAATTGCGTCAAAAGATGATAAAATCACTGTTGTTTGATGAATATTTGATAAAAGCAGATAACTTGAATAAAGGAAATCAAGATATCAGCAACTTCTTTAAGAAAAAGACGGTAGTTTAATACACCAATACACCAATACACAACAATACAACAATACAACAATACAATACAACAACAATACATATTGACGAATCAATCTACTTCGTCCATATTTTCATTTTCATATTCTTCTTCTTGATTATTCGGAGAAATACCATCAACAAAATAACTAACCGTGGGCATAGAAAGCAATGACGATAATGCTGTTCTAGTAATACCGTCCGTGTTATTGCCGCTATTCGGTCGTGTATTTGGAGGAGTATTTGCTGGGTTATTTACATAGTGCGATTGTCTGTATTGTGATTGTGGTGATGACTGTGTCTGTGTCTGTGACTGTGACTGTGTCTGTGATTGTGATTGTGACTGTGAATTCAGTTGATTATTAGAAAACATTGATATTGCTTGCGCCAATACAGACAACGGGTTTGATGTCGTTCCGTTCATATCCATCATTTCCGGTAAATCATATGAAAATGTGATGCTGTCGTCATCAATATTATTCACCTCAAAATTCAAAAATGATGTCGTCGTGTTTGGGTCTGAATGCGGTTGATTGCTGTTATTACTGTTGTTATTACTGTTGCTACTGTTGCTATTATTGTTGCGGTTGTTGTTTGTATTACGTATATCATACCTACAAACCGGACAAGTCGCATTTCTCTCAAACCAATGTTGAATGCTGTCAGGCATAAATGTATGCTTACAGTGTTTAATTTGTGTAACCAGTTGTGAATCAGTGAATGTTTCTTGTGTAATGGGACAAATGGTGTATGGCCTTTCTTGTAATTCGCTATACAAACAAGTTCTAGTGG
>JACCDQ011000743.1_pt1 | contig 42834 bp, 41 predicted proteins | sample 7446031 | NCBI WGS metagenome assembly JACCDQ01 (sample SAMN15323442, study PRJNA562643) | freshwater metagenome | isolation source: river surface water | place: USA:Blue River Watershed | collected 2017-08-17 | reverse complement strand
GGGAAGTAGCCCGGGCCCATGCGGGCGCCGGTCCCGATGCTGTATTTGGTTGCACCCAACGCAAAGGCAACCCCGACCACCATGAACATGAGGCCGGAAAAAAAGTCTTTTTGACTCTTGATATTCATTACTTGTCTCTTTAGATAAATTCGGTGTGTGATGTTATTGCTACGACCAACCATGCCGCGCCATGAAATATGGAACGCATCAGTACCTCGACGGTAAGCAAAACAAAGGAAAAGAGGAGGACGTCGGTACAGAGGCATGACCGACAACAGCCTCAAGTCAAAGCTTGAATCAATTTGGCATAGTTTCTATGTGAACTCCATTCATAAAACTGAAACGATTATCAGTTTTGATGGCTTGTCAAGAAAAATGCTTTTTTCTGATGTCTCTATCAGTATCGGGAATGCCTGGATGCCTTGACATCGATGTGCTCAAACTCTGCGAACCCGTGCTAGTAACCGTTCGGCTTGCAGAACCACGGGCAAATCGACCATCTTTCCGTCAAGTTGGACCGCGGAGCCCTGCGAGGCCTCCATTGCAGCCAGCACGCGTTGTGACCACTCGACCTGCACTGGCGATGGCGCCAAAGTAGCATGTACGGCCGGTACCTGTTTAGGGTGAATGCAGAGTTTTCCGCCAAAACCAAATCGGATGGCGCGCTCCGTGTCTGTGCGTATGAGGACCTCATCGTCCACTGAAACCGTTACACCGTCCACTGCAGGCGCCAAACCAGCCTGACGTGTGCACATGGCCACTTGAAAGCGCAAGCTGTCCAGTTCACGCTGGTCATCCGAGCAAGTCATACCCGTGTCGGCAAGAAAGTCTATGTGACCGACCACTAAACGACAGACCAATGGTGCACCGGCTATCACGCCCAGGGCCAGATAACCCGCAGCACTTTCGACGATTGGCAAGGTGGGAACTCCCGAAAATGTCTGTGCCACTTGCTGCAGGGTCTGCACAGACTCGCACTTGGGCACCATGACCCCATCCAAACCCGGCAGCCCCTGAAGCTCTGCCAAATCCTGTTGACCAAATTCGGTTTCAGGGCTATTGATACGGATAACAATTGCACATGAAGACTGTTTCAGTTGGGGCCAGTATTGCCGAATGACAGTGCGGGCATCAGCCTTTGATTGCTGGGGAACGCTGTCTTCCAGATCGAGGATCACAGCATCAGCACCGCTGCTCAAAGCTTTCACAAAGCGCTCGGGACGATTGGCGGGGACAAAAAGAAAAGAACGTGCAGACGCTAGCGTCGAGAGATTGGTCATGGGCATCAGCCTTTGTGGTCAGAGGTTAAGAAATCGAGAATCAGGCTACGCAGGACCGGCAGCTTGCCAGTGAACAAATGATCGGCACCTGGAATAACAGAGACCACCTGCGATGAAGGTCTCGCCCAGTCGAATACAGACTGCAGGGAAACGCGTTCGTCAACCTCGCCGTGGATGACCAGTGCATTGGATATCCCCTGGGGCGTGTCGTAGCGACGGCCGCCTTCCACATCGCCATAAGGCATGGCCGCCAAACAAACGTATTGAGCAGGCCAATGATTGCTCTGCAGTTTGTCTGCCACTTTGGCCTGCACAAACGCGCCAAACGAGACACCGACAAGTGCAAGAGGCACTTCACCCAAATGAGAGCGGCGTGCTTCATTCACCAGCCAACTCAGGTCTTCAGATTCACCTTCACCACGATCATGATGACCAGTTGATCGCCCTACGCCACGAAAATTTGGACGTACCGCGATCCATCCCCGTTCAACCAATGCACGCGCCAAAAAATGTGGCACCTTGTGCTGTGCACTGCCCCCGAGCAACGGTTGAGGATGCGCTATCAAAGCCCAACCGGCCACCCCACTCGTTTTGGGGACATCCACCAGCAATTCAATAATGCCACAAGGACCCTCCAAACAGTGTGTGCCCGGAGTGAAAAATTCAGAAATCATTACGTGGGAATCAAATTAGAGCAGTTAACTCGGGCGCAGCGATAAACCAGTCAGCTTCAAGTCCAACGTCAGCCAGGTTGAGTATTGACGCTACTGAATCCTTGCTTATCGCCACAATCACGTTTCAGTCCTTTATTTCCGCCAGATGCAGGACCGGGACAGTAACCTGACTCCCGACCTTTTGAAACTTAGATGACGCCAGACTGACGCAGAGTGACAATGTTTTCAGACGAATAACCTAACTCGGAAAGAATCATCTCAGATTGCTCACCCAGCCCTGGCACCGGGGCCATACGGGGATCAAAATCACTGTTTACACCAGGCGGCAGCAGAGCCGGGATGGAGCCTGCCGAGGTATTGATCGAAGTCCAGCGATCCCGCGCCTTGAGTTGCGGATGCACCCAGACATCGTGCATGTCGTTCACGCGGGCGTTGGCAATTTGCGCTTGCTCCAGACGCTCAACCACTTGGTCGGCAGTCAGACCGCCAAATGCTTGCACAATAAGTTGCTTCAGTTCTTCACGGTTGGCCACGCGCAGCGCGTTGGATTTGAAGCGTTCGTCGTTGGCCAATGCAGGTTTTTGCAGAACGACTGCGCAAAACGAGGACCATTCGCGTTCGTTTTGTAGGCCAAGCATGACTGAGCAACCATCGCCGGCCTCGAAAGGGCCATAGGGATAGATGGTGGCGTGGGCCGCCCCAGCCCTGACTGGTGGCGCAGCTCCGTCGTAGGCGTAGTACATTGGGTAGTTCATCCACTCGACCATGCTTTCAAGCATCGATACGTCGATGCGGCTGCCACGCCCGGTCTTCTGGCGCTGGATCAGCGCCGACAGGATGCCGGTGTAGGCATACATGCCGGCTGCAATGTCGGCGATCGAGCAACCTGCCTTGGACGGTGACTCTGGCGTGCCGGTCACAGACAGGAAGCCAGCCTCACTCTGGATCAACAGGTCGTAGGCCTTCTTGTCGCGATAGGGCCCGGGCTTCTTCAGGTCATCGCCATAGCCCGAAATGTCGCAGACGATCAGCCGCGGATACTGTTTCGACAACTCTTCGAAGGACAGACCAAGCCGGGCTGCAGCCCCCGGCGCGAGGTTTTGCACCAGTACATCGGCTTTGGCCAAAAGAAGATGCAGGATCTTTTGTGCCTCCTGCTGCTTGACGTCAAGTGTCAGACTTTCCTTGGATCGGTTGGTCCAGACAAAGTGCGAGGCCAGGCCATTGACGCGGGTGTCGTAAGCGCGGGCAAAGTCACCGACACCGGGACGTTCAACCTTGATTACGCGGGCGCCGAGGTCAGCGAGTTGACGCGTGCAAAAGGGTGCGGCGATTGCATGCTCAAGCGTGACCACCGTCACGCCATCCAGGGGTCTCGTCATCACATGACTCCCGATCAGAACGAACGCGGCAAACCGAGCACGCGCTCAGCGACGTGCGCGAGAATCATGTTGGTGGAGATCGGAGCCACCTGGTACAGGCGGGTTTCACGGAACTTGCGCTCGATGTCGTATTCACAGGCGAAGCCAAAACCGCCGTGGGTCTGAAGACAAACATTGGCTGCCTCCCAGCTCGCCTTTGCCGCGAGATGCTTGGCCATGTTGGCATGAACGCCCGCATCCTGCCGGGCGTCGATTCGCTCGCAAGCCTTCCAGCGCATCAAACTCGCAGCTTCCAACTCGATGAAGGATTCGGCCAGCGGGAACTGAATGCCCTGATTCTGGCCGATTTTGCGGTCGAACACCACCCTTTCATTCGCGTACTTGGTGGCTCGTTCGAGGAACCAATAACCGTCCCCAATGCACTCGGCAGCGATCAGCGTACGCTCGGCGTTCAGGCCCTCGAAGATGACTTTCAAGCCTTTGCCCTCCTGGCCCAGCAGGGCGTCTTCCGGGAGCTCAAGATTGTCGAAGAAAAGTTCATTGGTCTCGTGATTGACCATGTTGAGAATGGGTCGAACCGTGAGGCCGTTGCCGATCGCCTTGCTCAGGTCGACGATAAAGCAACTCAGGCCGTCGCTCTTCTTCTGCACCTCGGCCAGCGGCGTGGTACGCGCCAGCAGAATCAGCAGGTCGCTGTGCTGCACGCGCGAGATCCATACCTTCTGCCCGTTGATGACCCAGCGGCCATCCTTTTTCACAGCGGTGGTTTTAAGCTTGGTGGTGTCGCTGCCGGTGGTAGGTTCAGTCACACCCATCGACTGCACGCGCAATTCGCCAGCGGCAATCTTGGGCAGGTAGAACTCCTTTTGAGCCTGGGAGCCACTGAAAACGATGGTATTCATCACATACATCTGGCCGTGACAGGCACCAGAGTTGCCGCCTGAACGGTTGATCTCCTCCATGATCACCGAAGCCTCGGCCATGGACAGACCCGAACCGCCATACTCTTGGGGGATCAGGGCAGCCAGCCAGCCCGCCTTGGTGAGCGCGTCGACAAAGGCCTCGGGATAACCCCGCTGCTCGTCGATCTTGCGAAAGTATTCGTCCGGAAACTGAGCGCAAATCTGCCGGACCGCATCGCGGATTTCCTGGTATTGATCGGGATCGTTGAACATGTAAAACTCCAATGAAATGGTTAAGAAATCTGGGCTGTGGCATCCATGGCCATGTGACCTTCTGGCGTAACTGCCCAGAGCTTGACAGTTTTGTCGCCATCCATCCGACCGCACACCTGGAAGGGGGCGATGTCGAAGAGCGGCTTCATGGCCTTGAACGAAAAACGACACACCTGCGCGGTTGGCAGTTCACGACGCAACAGGTCCAACAGCAGAGTGGCGATCAGCGGACCATGCACGATCAGGCCCGGGTAACCTTCGACCTCGGTCACATAGGGGCGATCGTAATGAATACGGTGGCCGTTAAAGGTCAGCGCCGAATAACGAAACAGCAACACCTCGTCAGGATGGACCTGGCGCGACCATGTGGCATTGGTCGGCGCAGGCATACCGGCAGGCACCGGCTCACCAGCCTGGGGCGTGTCACGGTACACGATGTCATGCTCTTCATGAATGGCCACCTGCCCGTCAGCGCAGATTCCATGGTGCACGTTGACAAAAACCAGCGGACCCGTGCGACCCTCCTTCATGCGCACATCAGCAATGCGCGACGTACGCGTGATGGCTTGACCCGCATAAATGGGATTTCGAAACTCGATGCGACTACCGGCCCACATGCGCCGGGGCAAGGGGACTGGTGGCAAGAAACCACCCCGCCTGGGGTGACCGTCCTGCCCAATTTCAGACTGCCTATGAAGCGGCAAAAAGTAGAGCCAGTGCCAGCACGGCGGCACCTCAGAACCCAGGTCGATGGAGGGGTCGTCGCGGTCGAGTGTAGCGCTCAAGGCACGCAGGGGCACCACGGTGGCCACGTCGTGGATCGACTCGGTCCGGTCGATCCAGCTACGCAGGTGATCAATGTTTAGGCTCATGGTTCTCTCTTCGAATGCGGGGATCAGCAAAGCCTGGCTTTACTGGACGAGGAGAATTGTGGCTAGCATCAAACTATTTGTAAAATACTCATTCAGTCTACTTGGTAAATGTTTTTTGTATATGTAAAGGGACTATGGAGTTTAGACAACTGCGCTACTTTCTGGGTGTCTGCGAAGCTGGCAGCCTGCTCAAAGCTTCGCATCGATTGCACATCGCTCAGCCAGCACTGGGCCAGCAAATTGTTGCCCTCGAAGGCGAGCTCGGCGTGAAGCTGTTCGAGCGTTCCACGCGCGGTATGGCGCTCACAACCGAAGGGCGAATATTTTTAGAGCATGCCAAAGTGTTGCTGACCGATGCTGACCGCGCCAAGGAGGCAGTGCGGCACTCCGCCACTGACCCGCAGGGTCAGGTAGTTCTGGGTCTACCCGCGACCGTGGCGCTGGTGGCAACCGTACCTCTGGTGCAGGCATGTCGCGCGCGTTACCCTCGTATCCAGCTGCAAGTCATCGAAGCCTACAGCGGCTTTCTACGCGAATGGCTACAGATGGGCCGACTGGATCTGGCCTTGTTGTTTGGCGACGAACCTGATCCGGATCTGCTCAAACGCGTACTTCTCGAAGAACGTCTGGCGCTTGTGGGGCCGCTGAAAGCACGAAAGCTGCCTAACACCCTGCGTCTGCGCCAACTCGCTGGCATGGAATTGGTTCTGCCCGGCCGCGAGCACGGCTTGCGCCGCATCATCGACGATGTCTGCAGACAGCAAGGCATTACGCTCAATGTGGTCGCGGAGATTGACTCACTAACCAGCGTAAAGAAGGCGGCTATGGCTGGGGTCGGACACACCATTTTGTCGCAATCGTCCGTGATTGAAGAAGTGGAAAAAGGCCAGTTGATGGCGGCCATCATTACAGACGCTGAAATGACGCGACGTGTGGTCTGTGCTACGAGCGTCACACGCCCTATGACCCAGGCAAGCGCCGTGGTGATCAGCTTGGCCACCGACCTTATCCGGGGAATGGTGGGAACCGGGGTGTGGCCTGGCCACTGGATCGGTGAAATCAGAAAACAAAGATAGATCAGCCAATCCAGCGTGGAATCGCCAGGTTCCACGCTGAGATGAGAGACTGGCAACGCTTTGCACGGACACGCTCCAGCCAGCAGTTATTTGAGCATTCCCGTTGGCAGTTGCGCTCGTCCGTCAATTTCCGCGACGATTGACAGGCAGGCCTGCAAATTCCATCTCTGCGCGCAGAATCTGCCCGTCACTAGAGTTCGTGACGTACAGTGTTCTGTTACCACTCCCCCCAAAGGCAATATTGGTGATGGACGCGCCTTCAGGTCCACGCAACACCTGAACAGGCTCTGCTCGTCTGTTCAATACCCAGACGTAACCGAGACCGGGATTGGCTACGAAAATACGTCCTTCAGCATCCAAGGCCAGGCCGTCTGGGCCACTGGGGCCGTATGATGTGAAAAACTGGTTAACCTTGGAGACGCTACCGTCAGCTTGAAGCGGCACACGCCATACGCAGTTACCACGTGTGACGCCCACGTAAGCGAATTTTTCGTCCGGCGACAGCGCGACGCCATTGGGACTCGGAATATTGGCAATCAGTAAGTCCAGCTTGCCGTTCGGAGCGAGCCGGTACAGGCGCCCCGTAGGATCGTGCAGACCCGACTGGCCCTGATCCGTGAAGTAGACGTTGCCAGCCGAATCAAACACGAGGTCGTTCACACCCTTGAAGCTTTCGCTGTTGCGCCTTGCGAGGAACGGCGCGATAGCGCCGCTTTGCACGTCCAGAGTGATCAGCCCCTTTTTGTAGTCGGTGATGAGCAGCGTTTTCTCGTCCAGGAATTTCATTCCGTTGGGCTCGCCATCGTATTCAGCGACAGTGGACCACTGTCCCTGCGGGTCGATGCGGAACACACGACCCCACGGTACGTCAGTCACATAGAGGTTGCCCTGGCCGTCAAAGACTGGGCCTTCCAGGAATGAGTCGGTGATGGCACCGTGGCGGTTTGCATCGGACCAGGCGCTGCGCTCCTTGCGCCGCAGGTTCTCGGGCATCGTGGTGAAGACGTCCAGCGTCCGAACAGCGGGTTTCTCGATGATGAACATGGCGTTGTGGATGTATGGGATGGCGAATCGCAGTGCTGAATCAGTCGGCCTTGATGTTGCCGGTCTTGACCACCTTTTCCCACTTTTCGTTCTCCAACTTGATGAAAGACGTGAACTCGGCCACCGAGGAGCCTACGGGCTGCAGGCCCATATCCTTCAGGCGCAGCTGCATCTCGGGTTCGTTAATGCTGTCCATGATCGCTTTGCTGAGCTGATCCACGATAGCCTTGGGCGTTTTGGCGGGCAGCAGGACGCCGTTCCATTCAACGGCCTGGTAGCCTGGCACTTGCGCCTCGGCCACAGTGGGAACATCGGGCATCAGTTGCGAGCGCTGCGCCGAGGTAACGGCCAGCGCTCGCAGCTTTCCAGCCTTGATCAAAGGCAAGGTCGCCGGGATCGTGGCAAACATGAAGTCGACCTGGCCGCCGGCCACGTCGGTAATAGCCGGGCCGCCGCTCTTGTAGGGCACATGGACCATGTCCAGTTGCAGCCGCTGACTGAACATCTCCGCAGCCATGCGCTGCACGGTGCCACTGCCACCTGAGGCGAAACTGAGCTTGCCGGGCTGCTCTTTCGCTTTGGCGATCAGCTCGCTTGCTGTCTTGAACGGCGAGTCGGACTTCACCACCAGTGCGTTGGCTGCGAACATCACGAGCGACAGCGGCTGCAGCGCATCGGGCGTGTAGGGCATTCGCGGGTAGATGTAAGGGTTGATTGCGTAAGGCGTCGCGACGTAAACAAGCATGTAGCCATCAGCCGGCGCCTTGGCCACGTAGGCCTCACCGATGGTGCCGGTGGCTCCGGCGCGGTTCTCAACGATCACGTTGGTACCGAGCTTCGGCCCCATGCTTGCAGCCAGCAGTCGCGCCACCGCGTCAGCGGCGCCGCCTGGCGCGTAGGGCACAACCATGGTGATGGGCCGCTCTGGGAAGGCGGCGTGCGCCGCAGCACCCAGCCCACTCGCAACGAGCGCGAAGACGGCGCCCAAGCGGCGCAAGGTTTTGAGAGAAGTCTGTTTCATGATTTTTCCTTTTTAGTGTGTTAACGGGAGGGCGCGCCTTCAGTCGAGCTTGATGCCCGCGTCCTGCACGACCTTCTTCCATTTCTGCTGGTCCGAACGGACCAGACTGGCAAGCGCAGCCGGCGTGCCGGTGACGAACTCGACACCCTGCGCCTCGAACTTCTGATTGAGCTCAGGACTCGAAGCAACCTTTGTCACGGCCTTATTCAGCCGATCGATGACGGCTGCCGGCGTGCCCGCTTTGGTGAACAGGCCGTACCAGGTCGTGTAGCTGAAGCGCGGCAAGCCCTGCTCTGAAATCAGTGGCAGCCGCGCGGTGACCTCGCCCTTGCTTGGCGCCGTCATGCCCAAAGCGCGGATCAGGTCCTTGTCGATCAGCGGCTTCATGGATGGCATGCTGCTAAACAGCCCCTGGACTTGCCCGGAGGCCAGATCCACCAGCACCTGCGCGGTGCCCTTGTACGGAACGTGGACGATGTTGATCTTCGCCTCGCTCGCGAAGAATTCCATGGCCAGCTGAGCAATGCCGCCCGTGCCCGCGAAGTTCACCTTGCCGGGGTTGGCTCTGGCATAAGCGATCAGCTCAGGCACCGTCTTTACGGGCAGCTGCGACGACACCACGAGCACGTGCGGGCTCTGCGTGAGCTGTGTGATGGGCGCCAGTTCCTTCAGAACGTCGCGGCCTTCCATGGCTTTCTCGGGCACTGTCACGCTGCCGGACGCCGGCAGGTACAGCGTGTAGCCGTCTGCGGGCGCAGCACCGACCTGGTTCAGAGCGGGGATGCCTTGGCCACCGCCGACGTTGACCACCACCAGGGGCTGGCCCAGCTCAACTTGCAAGCTCCGGGCCAATTCGCGGGCAACCACGTCCACTGGCCCGCCGGCCACGAAGGGCACAATCAGGCGTATTGGCTTGGTGGGGTAGTCGTTGGCCTGCGCCGCTGCGCCCAGGGACAGCAGCGCAGCGCAGCCGACGGCCAGAACTTTCCTGAATTCCATTTTTGTCTCCTTGTGTTTTCAAATAGTGAATGGTGAGCGTAATGTCTTGACGTCGGCTGGAACGATACTCTGGTAGACCTCCCATACAGCAAGCTGCTCAGGCCGCGTCGAGCGGCCTGTTCGCCGCGTTGCAGTGCCGGGCGTTCTTGTACCGGGGCACGACCACAGCGCCAGACAAAGTCGCCGACATGAGCCGTGACGACCAACCGTGTCTTCGTGTTCATCGTGTGTTTACTTTGTTGATTTTGGCGGACTATAAAACGTACAATGCCGTTGTATGGTGTACAACATTGACACATATAAACAGAGAGGTAAGCCGCATGAGCAATGACGGCGTGGTCGCTGTTGAACGCGCGCTGAGCGTGTTGGAAAGCTTCAGGCCCGGTCAAGAACACATGACCCTGGCCGAACTGACCAATCAGTTGCCTCTGCACAAGACGACAATCTTCAGATTGTTGAACTCGCTGGTGCGCAAGGGCTTCATCACACGCGAGCCAGGTGGGTGCTACAGCCTTGGGGCCAAGGTGCTGTACCTGGGGCGCGTTTACCAGCGAGGCTTCAGCTTGGCGGACATGGTGACGGGCGTGCTCACGCGCCTGATGCAGCAGTCCGGAGAAACCGCGTCCTACTACGTGTCGCACGGCGAAGCCGACAGGTTGTGCCTGTTTCGTGCGCAGCCAGCCGAGGGCCTGCATTCGCAGGTACTCGCGGGCACTGTGCTGCCGCCGGACGACTCGTCGTGCGGCCGGGTATTCAGAATTTGGTGCCACGGTGAGCTGCAGCCTACCGACACCCTGCCCTATTTCTCCTGTGGCAGACGCGACCCATTCAGTTCGTCTTGGTCGGTGCCATTGTTCGGTGTCGAAGATCGTTTCGAAGCCGCTCTGGTCGTCGCGGGCCTGACAGAGCGGATCAAAGCCGCCGACGGTGTCGCCATCCGAAGCGCGCTGATGCAAGCATCGTGGAGCTTGTCTCGTCGGCTCGGAGCAAGTGATCCTTGGCTTGCACATGTCTATGGCACAGTCACTTGAGCGGCCACTTTATTCGGCCTTAATTTTGGCCTTCGTGATGATGCGGAAACAAGCTCATGTCGTCGAGGCACCTGCTGGCGCGGGGTGCCCGGTCTGGCAAGGCCCAGAGCTACCCGCGCTTTCAAATCGCTCGACCTGAAGCCCAAGAACACGTGACCTTCAATCCATTGGTGAACGAATGCGGCGAAGACGACAGTAGCGTTCCCGATTGAAAAAACGACTTGAGACATGGGTGTCAATCGACGCCAATCTGACCAGCCAATACGTCCAGCACCTGGCGCGCTGCACCCTCTCCCATCTTGACGTAAGCGGCGGCCGAAACTCCGCCAATATGCGGGCTCAGTATGATGCCAGGGTTGCCGTGGAACGGATGGCCCGCGGTCATCGGTTCAACCGCGAAACTGTCCAGACCAGCTGCCCGAACGTGGCCGCTGTTCACACTGGCCAGCAGAGCAGCCTCATCGATCAGGCCGCCACGCGCTGTATTGACGAGGATAACACCGGGCTTGCAGCGCGCGAGCACAGCCGCATTCAGTAGGTTGCGGTTGTCATCGGTCAGTGGGCAATGCAGCGAAACTGCATCGGATTCGCGCCAGATCGCGTCCAGTTCCACACGCTCCACGCCCTCGGGCAACTGCTCCGCGTACGGGTCAAAGCCTAGCACGCGCATGCCCATGGCCTGGACCATGCGGGAAAAGCGCGTGCCAATCGCGCCTAAGCCCACCAAACCGATCGTCAGGCCTTCGAGCTCCAGACTCTTGTGTGTCGCCTTGTCCCAATAGCCTGCGTGCATGCGCTGATTCAAAAGCGGGACCGACTTGGCGCAAGCCAACAACAGTGCCAAAGCATGCTCTGCAACTGCTGCTGCATTGGCACCTGCTGCCGCGCGCACTTCGATGCCACGTACTTTGGCAGCGACCTTGTCGATCGTGTCCGTGCCGCTACCGTGTTTGGCGATCACGCGTAGCGATGGTGCAGCCTCCATGGCGGCCGCGCCGATGCGGCTGTAACGCATGATCACTGCCACCGGGTCATGTTGACGACACAGCGCGACAATGTCATCCTCGGACGGTGTTTTGGTCGTGTAGATGATCTCGAAACTCTTCAGCAGTGCTCGTGCCTGGGGCGCAAGGTCTGCGCCAGTGACCAAGAGGCGCGGAAGTTTCGTTGGTGCGCTTGTCGAGGTCACAGCGATTCGTCCTCTTTCAGTGCACCGGCTGCGCGTAAAGCGCCGACCAGCCACTTGGCCTTGGTATCGCCGCTTTGGATCGCAGCGATACGCTCGGCTTCGTCTTCGACCTTCTTGTGGGCAAGGGGAAGCAGCGAAGCCACCTTTTCGCGTTCTACCGCCAGCACGCCATCGGCATCAGCGATGATCAGATCGCCTGGTTTCACAGTAACGCCACCCACGCTCACCGGATGGTTAATGCGCCCGGCCACATTCTTCGTCGGACCATTGGGGTTCGCGCCGGCCGCAAACACAGGGTAGTCCATCTCATTGATTTCCAGTACGTCGCGCACGGCGCCGTCGATCACAACACCGGCTATGCCGAGCTTCTTGCAAGCCGTCATCATGATCGTTCCCATCAGCGCAGCTGACAAATCGCCCTTACCGTCCACCACGATCACGTCGCCGGGCTTGGCCAGCATGAGTGCTGCGTGGATCATGAGATTGTCGCCGGGACGGACCTCGACAGTGAAGGCGGGCCCCGCAAGTTTCATATGGGGGCGTAATGCCTGGATACGGCCGTGCAACGCGCCCCGTCGGCCTGCCACGTCAGCCAGGATTGCAGCTTGAAATTGCGCCGCCTGAGCGACCAGCTCGGCTGGTACACGCTCAATGTCCTTGATGATGTCATTGCTCATATTTTTTCCTATTTGACGTATCAATCCACCTTGGCGCCAGAATCTTTGACGACCTTACCCCACTTGACCAGGTCTTCCCGGATCAGTTTGGCGAACGCTTCGGGCGTGCCGCCAATGATGTCCAGTCCCTGTTCGTTGAGCGTCTTTTTCAGATCGTCTGACTTGAGTGCCTTGTTGAATTCGCTATTCATTAAAACAACCACGTCCTTGGGCAAATTCGCCGGGCCGAGGTAGCCGAACCAAGTCACCGCTTCAAAGCCCTTGTAGCCAGACTCGGCTACGGTGGGCACCTGCGCCAGGTCGTCCACCCTTTTGGCTGACGTCACCGCGATCGCGCGAAGCTTGCCGCTACGGATCTGACCGATTAAGGTGGGAATCGACGACAGGTAAAGTTGGACGTTGCCGCTAATCACGTCGATAAGACCCTGAGCTGCCCCTTTATAGGGGACATGGGTGAGTTTGACCCCGGCCTCCTTCTGGAACAGCTCGCCGGTCAAATGAGCGACCGTACCGTTGCCTGATGTCGCAAAATTGATCGCCCCGGGTTTGGCTTTGGCTGCGGCCACCACATCAGCCAGCGTTTTGTAGGGAGAATCCGCGGCAACGACGATGGCCAACGGTGAACTGCCAAGTGTCACGACAGGCGTCAGGTCCTTGAGGGGGTCGTAAGGCAGCTTGGCATACAGCGTCGGGTTGATCGCGAGGTTGCTGGTCTGACCAATCACGATCGTGTAGCCATCGGCAGCGGCTTTGGCAGCCGTGTCGATACCGATGTTTCCGCCCGAGCCCGGCTTGTTGTCCGTGATGAACACCCATTTGGTGTTTATCGTCGTCCGGTTGGCGACTTCGCGCGCGACGATGTCCGTGCCGCCACCAGGCGGAAACGGCACGACGAGGCGGATGGGCTTGGATGGCCAGGCTTGAGCGATAGAAGACGTTGAGATGAGTGCAGTGGCAGCGGCCAGTGTCATTGCCACGAGGGCGTGTCGATTCAGATCCATGTGTCTCCTACGTTTTGAAATAAGCCGTCGCATTGCGACACCAAGGATTTTGGGAGGTCGTTCCGATATATACAATCTCGTTTCATTTGGCAAACCACGTTGCACAATGCGGAACAATGAAACACTCCCCCCTCCCCCCTTAGCGAGACGTACGAACACCGTCACAGCCGTCATACGTGCACTGAATCTCATGCAACTGTTCGAGATGGGCGAATCAACACTTTCGCTCGCCGAGCTGAGCCGCAGGGCGGGAATGCACAAGACGACGGTTTTGCGGCTCGCGCGCACGCTGGAAACAGTCAATTACATGGTGCAGACTCAAGAGGGTTTGTGGCGGCTAGGACCTGCGACCAGTTGGCTGGGGGCGAAGTACCAGTCGGGCTTCGACGTCAACCGGATCGTTGGACCAACACTGCATGAACTGGTAAACGCCACCGGCGAAAGCGCATCGTTCTACGTCCGCGAGGGCAACATACGTTCGTGCATCACACGCGTGGAGGGTCCGCAATCAGTACGGCATAACGTTCGGGTGGGTGAACCGTTGCCGTTGGACAAAGGAGCATCGGGTCGTGTCATCTTGGCATTCTCGGGAGGCGAAGGTGGCATTTACGAGGCCATCCGTGAGCGTGGTTTCTACATTTCCATCGGAGAGCGCGAGGCCGAAGTCAGCAGTGTCGCAGCCCCCGTTTTCTCGACAAACTGGAGGTTATTGGGCTCGGTGTGCATCTCTGGCCCCAGCTCGCGCCTGACGAAATCCAGACTTGAGAAGCACGCCCAAACCGTCATCCGAGCGGCTAGTCAATTGTCGTATTCGCTCGCGGGGGCACGTTCACCTGTCACGCCAAAGGCGTTGAATCGCTGGTGCCCGTAACGAAAAATCTCCAGCCCCCAGGCTAGCGCCTTCACCCCCCCGTAACCCATAACAGCCGTCTGTCACCTGAATTAGACCGGTCCGGGCCTACAGACATGTAATCCACCAGCGAGACGTGCAACGTTTCCGCTGCGATCGATACGGTCATTGTTCTATGCTTAGGCCGTGCTAAGCCAGAGGCTGGCCGTATACTTGTTGACATGGAAACCTCTTTCCTGCACACCTTTGCCCTCGTTGCCAAGACGGGCTCAATGGCCGAGGCGGCACGGCGTCTGAATCTCTCACCCACGTCGGTCGCCCAGCAGCTCAAAGCACTGGAGCGCGATTTCGGTGCCCCCCTGATTGCGCGCTCCGGCCGTACTGTACAGTTGACCGATACAGGTCATCAAGCGCTGGAGGGCGCGCAGGCCGTTCTGCGTTCGGTAGACTCACTTCAAAAGATGGTGACATTACACCCAGTGGGTGGTACATTGCGGCTCGGTTCAGTCAACACAGCACTGCACAGCATCGTTCCCGGGCTCATGGCACGCCTACTGCAATCCAACCCTAATCTTCATGTTGTGATCGAGCAGGACATCTCCATGAACCTCTATGAAGCCGTCCAGCGCGGAGATCTGGACGCGGCATTTTGCATCCACCCTGCTTTCACGCTGCCCAAGACCATGGGCTGGCGCACCCTGAGGCGCGAACCACTGGTTGTACTGGCGCCACAGCGGCTTGCCAAAGTCCCCCCCGACGAGCTGTTGCGCCGTCACCCATTGATTCGCTACGGACGCACGCAATGGGGTGGTCGCCAGGCCGAGCGTTATCTCCAATCAGCGGGTATTACGCCAGTCGAAAGACTTGAATTAACCTCGCTGACCGCCATTGCGATACTGGTTGACCGCGGTTTGGGAGTATCGCTTGTGCCTGATGCGCAAACTCCTCTGCCTGCGGGCATGCAAGTGGTCAAGATCCCATTGCCATCCTCAGCTGAGGACCGGCGTTTGGGGTTCATCTGGGCGCGTGCATCTGCACGCCAGACATTAATCCAGCTGCTGCTGCGCGCGCTGGTTTCAGAAAGCTGCTAGTTCATTCACCCCAGTAAAGCCGTGCCGGGTTGTCCACCAGAATGCAGTCTGCTGCGCCAGCTGATCCAGACCAGACTCGCAACCGGTGCAGCAAAGTCATGCCGTCTGGCTTGACCGGTGCAAGCGTATGGGGCCAATCTGTGCCCCAAAGCATGCGCTGCGGTGCACGCGTAATCAGCTCCTCCGCCAGCGCATCAAAATCAGTCCAATCCGGCACACACGATTGGATGTACATACCAGACAGTTTGATCCAGGTGCGCCCGCCATCCAGCAAACGACGCAGAACTTCAGCCGTTGCGCTTTGCTGGGCACCGGGCTGTGCAACGAAACCGAAGTGGTCGAAAACAATGTTGCAGGGAAGCTGCGCAAGAACCGAGGCCAACAATGCAAACGGCTCGCGATGCTGCTCACCAACGAACTGCAGGTTCCATCCGCGATCAGCAGCCTGTTTTGCCAGTCGCAACAGTGCATCGTCCTTGGGGAAATCATCGTGGGCGGTATAAAGGCGCAGCCCCCGAACTCCATCAGCATGCCAGTCGTCCCAAGGGATCTTTGCATGATCGGCCGGCGGGATGGCAACGGCACGCACCTGCCCAGCATCGAACTGCTCAAGCGCGTCGAAAAGGCACGCGTTGTCGTAGCCATAGCTCGAAGGCGCGACGATAACGCCGCGAGACAGGCCTAGCGCTTTTTGAACCAGTCGGTACGCGGGGACCGGGGCCGAGAGCTTACGTCCGCCGGGTCGCGTCTGGAAACGGTCATCAAAGATGTGAAAGTGACAATCCGTCGCACTCACAGGGGGTTGCCATGGGACAATTTCTGCCATCGTCTGCCCAGCTAGTCGAGCTGAATGCCCGCCAGTTTGGCCACCTGTGACCACTGCGCGATCTCAGATCGTACATAGGCCGCAAAATCAGCGCGCGTGCCACCGACGCCGTTAAACGCGATACCACTCAACTTTTCCCGAATCTCGGGTTGCTGAAGCATGGCATTCACCTCGGCGTTAAGCTTGTCGAGGATGGAATCGGGTGTTCCCGCCGGCGCGACCAGACCGATCCAGCCTGTCACGACCAAGTTACCCAGGCCCGCCTCGGCAAACGTCGGCACGTCAGGCAAAAAGGGCGAGCGCTCACGGGCTGCTACTGCCAACGCGCGCAACTTTCCGGACTTGAGGCTGCCTAGGACACCGGGCATGGCATCGAACATCACCGGCACCGTTCCGCCGATCACCTGCATCTGTGCATCGGAGTTGCTCTTGAACGCGATGTGGTTCATCGGCAGGTTTGAAACGCGCTCGAAGTAAGCACCCGCCAGGTGGCTCGTCGAGCCAGGTCCAATGCTCGCGAAGTCGATCGGTTTGCCACCCGCTCGCACATCCAGGAGAAACTGCTTGGGTGTTTTGGCAACACCTGTGGCCGCCGTGACCATAACCTGTGGCGTATTGGCGATATTGGCAATCGGTGCAAAATCCTTGAGAGGATCGTAAGCCAGTTTGGAATAGATCGCAGGGTTCACACCGAAAGGTCCGCTGCCAGCCATGATGAGCGTGTAGCCATCCGCGGGCGATTTTCCGCCTGCAATGGTGCCTATCATGCCGCCGGCGCCCGGCCGGTTGTCGATTACCACCGACTGGCCCATGCTACGCGTGAGTCTCTCACCCAACAGTCGCGCAAGCAGGTCGGTCGATGAGCCTGGCGCAAACGGCACGATGAGCTTGATTGGCTTGGTCGGATAAGGCTCAGCTGCGGCAACCGTACCGGCGGCACAGGCGAGTGCGAACGTATGTGCTATGAGCAACCAGAGTTTTTTGATCTGCATGTCTGTCTCCTGTCATTTCATTTAAAGGGCTTGTCTCTCGACATGAGATTGTCCTCAGCCCGGCTGCGATAAAACACGTAAAAGGTATATTCAGAAGTAGCTTTTTAAATTGTCTTAATGAAGCGGGCAGAGCAAAAATCCATGAAACAAAATGCCAAGCTCGCACATGTCCCTCCATAAACGTCAGTACCACCCAGACGCGCCGCGCCCCCTTGCCGGTATCCGCGTTATCGATCTGTCGCGCCTCGTCGCTGGCAACACCCTAACCCAACAGCTCGGTGATTTTGGTGCAGAGGTGATCAAAGTCGAGCCGCCCGAAGGTGATACGCTGCGCGGATGGACCACTCAAGAGGTTGAGACCAGCTGGAAGCTCTACGCTCGAAACAAGCGCAGCCTGTGCCTGGACCTGCGCAACAGCGAAGCACGCGGCGTAATGCTGCAGTTGGTTGACTCAGCTCATGTCTTGGTCGAAAGCTTCCGCCCGGGGACACTTGAAAAAATGCGGCTAGCACCGGACGATTTGCTGAAACGGAATCCAAACCTGGTGATCGTAAGAATTTCCGGATGGGGCCAGGATGGACCTTACCGCCGCCGACCCGGCTTCGGCACGCTGGTTGAGGGCATCTCAGGATTTGCCTCGTTCAACGGCTTCGCTGACCGCGAGCCCGTTTTGCCTCCGACTTACATGGCCGACAGTTATGCCGGCTTATATGGCGCGATTGGCGTACTTGTGGCCCTTCGAGAAATTGAAGCCAACGGTGGATGCGGTCAGGTCATAGATCTGCCGCTACTGGACCCCGTATTCACGGTGCTGGGACCCCAGGCTGCCAACTACCGATTGACCGGCAAGGTTAAACCACGAACCGGCAGTCGTTCGACGAATTCGGGTCCACGCAACGTCTACCGCACCAGCGACAACCGCTGGGTGGCGCTGTCTGCATCGACCCAAAAGATGGCAGCGCGCGTTTTCGTATCGATTGGGCGACCTGAACTCATCGAGGATCCGCGTTACGCCAACAATGCACAGCGCGTCGAACATGCAGAGGAGCTCGATGAGATTCTTGGCGAATTTGTGGCACAACGTACGCAATCCGAAAACGTCGCCTTTTTTGAGTCGGCCGAGGTGACCATAGGCCCGATTTACGATATTTCACAGATCCTCGGTGACCCGCACTTCATTGAGCGCGACGTACTGGCGGACTACCCTGATGAAGACATGGGTTATTTCCCCATGCACCATGTGGTGCCCCGTCTGAACGGTACGCCGGGGAGCATCCGAACGCCAGCCCCCAGGCTCGGTCAAGACAACCTTGAGATATTGCGCTCACTGGGGTTGAACGACGCACAGATTGGTGCCCTGACATCTTGTGGTGCGGTGGCAGGACCATCCGCATGAACTGGATCGCCCAAGACAGTTGCCCATGGCGGTCTATTCTGTACGTGCCCGCCCATTTGAACCAATATATCGACAAAGCAGCCGCTAGCGGAGCCGACGCGGTCCAACTCGACCTGGAAGACAGCGTTCCCTTCGAGCACAAGGCCGCGGCACGTGCTGCACTGGCCCCCGCTGTTGCGGCGCTACGCCGCCACGGCGTCGATGTGCTCGTACGCGTGAATCGGCCGCTGGAACTTGCAGTGCCTGACATCCAGGCTGCTGTACACGCTGGCGCTGATGCGATTTCGTTACCCAAAATCATGAGTGCCGATCATGTGCGATTGCTTGCAGAAGTGGTCGCTGACGCGGAGGGCCAACGCGACGTCAGGGCACTGACGCAACTCATCGCGATCATTGAGACGGCCGGAGCATTCGCGCAGATGACGGCGATTGCTATGGCCTCACCACGAATCGTGGCACTGATGCTGGGTAGTGAAGACTTCGCACTGGATTGCGGGGCGGTCGCTGAAGAAGATGTACTGCAGTTACCTAAGCAGCAGATGCAGATCGCTGCGAGCGCTGCTGGTGTGGCGGCGTTGGGATACATCGGAAGTGTCGCGGACTTCCGCGACCTGCAGGCATTTCGGGCCATGGTGCGCCGCTCGCGCCGCTTCGGATTTATCGGCGGCACTTGCATTCATCCATCCCAAGTCCACATCCTCAACGAAGAATTTGGCTTGTCTCCTGCCGAAACAGCCCAAGCCAGGCGACTCATCAACGCCTATGAAGCGGGCCTACTTGAAGGCCGCGGAGCCATCGAACTGGACGGACGTATGGTCGACGAACCGATGGTCGAACGCGCTCGCCGCACCTTGCGTCGAGCGGCCTCCCATACTTGCAGCGTGGCACCATGAACATTTCCCAGCTGCTTCCCTCGCCTGACGTACTGATCAGCGAGATCGACCCGAGCGACGGCCTGCCGGATGAGCGGCTGCACGTCATGACGCCTGAAATGGGCCTAGCCAATGGATTCTTCACCCAAGAGGCACCGCATGACTGACGCCGCGACCGGACAGAAACAGCCCTTGCCCTACGTCGGCATTCGCGTCGTGGAGTTCACCCACATGGTCATGGGCCCCACCTGTGGCATGGTACTTGGCGACCTGGGCGCCGAAGTCATCAAGGTCGAGCCCGTGGACGGCGACACCACGCGCCAGCTCATGGGTTCGGGGGCGGGATTTTTCCCGATGTTCAACCGCAACAAGAAAAGCATTGCGCTGGACCTCAAGCGGCCCGAGGGCTTGGAGCTCGCGCTGCGCCTGGTCGGCACCGCTGACGTGGTTAGCGAGAATTTCAAGGCGGGTGTCATGGACAAGCTGGGCCTGGGTTATGCCGCTTTAAGCCGGCTCAACCCGCGGCTGATCTATGTGAGCCACAAGGGCTTTCTGCCTGGCCCGTACGAGCACCGCACGGCGCTGGATGAGGTCGTGCAGATGATGGGCGGACTGGCTTACATGACGGGCCGCCCCGGCGATCCGCTGCGAGCGGGCACCAGCGTGAACGACATTATGGGCGGCATGTTCGGCGCGATCGGCGCTATGGCTGCCCTCGCCCAACGTGAACGCACAGGCAAAGGCATGGAGGTACAGTCCGCGCTGTTCGAAAACAACGTGTTTCTGGTGGGCCAGCACATGCTGCAGTTCGCGGCCACAGGCAAGCCAGCCGCCCCCATGCCGACACGCATATCGTCATGGGCCGTCTATGACGTGTTCACGGTGCAGGGCGGGCAACAGGTGTTCCTGGCCGTCGTCAGCGACAAGCAATGGGATATTTTTTGTAGGGCATTCAGCCTGGAACACCTGCTGAGAGACGATCGGCTGGCCACCAACAACCTGCGGGTGAAAGCGCGTGACTGGCTGATGCCGTTGCTGCGCACACATCTCGCTGAGCGCCCGGTCGCCGAGATATCTGCGGTGTTCGAGCGCGAAGGCTTGCCATATGCGCCCATCACTCGCCCAGAAGCACTGATCGACGACGCACACCTGCAGCAAACGGGAGGCCTGGCACCCATCCGCATGCCGGATGGCAGTGTTTCCAGAACGCCCCTGCTGCCGCTGACGCTGGGCGGCGATCGACCCGGCCTGCGCCTGCAGCCCCCGCTGACCGGCGAGCATACGCTGGAACTGCTGCGCGAACTCGGCCTGGAGAACGCTCGGCTGGACGCGCTGCTGGCCAACGGCGTCATCGCAGCGGGGCCCACCAGTTGACAGACACCATCCATCTACCGGCTCAATCACAAGGAGACAATCTCATGAACACCATCAACCGTCGCAGCTTTATCGCCGCCAGCACGGCCGCCGCGCTGGGCACGCCAGCTTGGGTCCGTGCGCAGGAAGTCTGGCCCGCCCGCCCGATCCGTTTCGTCGTGCCGTTCCCGCCTGGCGGGGGCTCCGACACGCTGTCACGCCAGGTTACAAGCAAGTTGACGCAGCAAAAGGGGTGGAACTTCGTATTGGACAACAAGCCAGGAGCGGGCGGCAACCTTGGCCTGGACCTGGTCGCCAAAGCCAAACCCGACGGCTACACACTGGGCATGGGTCAGACGGCCAACCTGGCCATCAATCCCACCCTGTACAAGAAGCTTCCGTTCGACGCGGCGAAGGACTTCACGCCGATCGCACTGATCGCCTCACAACCGTTAATCTTTGTCGTCCGCAGCGATTCGCCGCTGCGCAACTTGAACGATCTGCTCAGCGCGGCGCGAACGCGCTCTCAGGTAACCATGGCCAGCGCTGGCGCCGGTACAGCTGGCCACCTGTCGGGCGAGTTGCTGGCCAAACTCGCGAACGTGAAGTTCGCACACATACCCTATAAGGGCTTCAGCCAGGCCATGAACGACCTGCTCGGTGGTCAGGTGGACTTTCTCTCGACCTCCCCGCAAAGCTGCATCGGGCAGCTGCGTGCGGGAAAGGTTCGCGGTCTGGCAGTGACATCACTCAAGCGCCTGGCGATTACTCAAGACGTGCCAACGCTCAACGAACTGGGTTTCCAGGGCGTGGACGCGGCCGACTGGAAGGTCGTAGTTGGCCCGGCCGGTATGCCGTCCGACATCGTACGCGTACTGCACAGTGAAATTCAAACAGCTCTGGCCGCACCTGACACGATTGAAAAACTGACTTCCGAAGGCGCCGTCACCGTGCCCGGGACATCGGAGGCTGCGCGCAATTTCATACTGTCTGAACAGAAGCGCTGGGGTTTGCTAGTGCAGCAAAGCGGCGCAGTGGCTGACTGATTATTCAGTTATTCCCTACAACCCGAACAGACCCAAAAGCACAGCGATTCAGACTCCTCGAGAGTGAACATCTAGATAGCCCAGGGTTTCGTTGAGGCAAGTTGGTTTAGTTTGAGACCTGATTCTCATTTTTGACACCAATTTGCCCATTCAGCGTCAGATGCCTTATGCCCCGGACAAGCGCCCTGGTGATCAGTTTGGCCACTTACCTTATCCGGGAAATGCCATACGATAAAGGTAGCCGCGCAAAATGCATCAACATTCAAAGCGAAGGCTCAGTGATTTCATCCGATATGAATTGACTTAGTGGTGTGTGGCATTGTTACGATTGGCCAATCGCACGCCCTTGCAGTGGCTTTCCCCATGATCCATTCCTTGTCATCATGGCTAAGAAAAGGAAGGGCCTCAGTGAATAAACGGATGTTGTCTTCATAAGACCAACGCAGGCGGCTAACGTCACTACCCCACAGCATGCGCTGCGGGCCAAACGCATCGTATATTCGCTTAATGGGCTCATGCAGTACGGGAAAGGGGTAAGGCTGTGAAGAGTAGCAAGGCAACGACGATACTTTTATCGCAGTGCGCGGAAACCGAGCCAAAGCCAAAGTGTCCTCCAGGTCGGTCCATGCCGCTTCATCTTCGACATCGAATGGATGTCGTCCCGCATGATCGATGATGAGGCGCAACTGAGGAAACTTCTGCAATACGCCCTTGAAAGCCCCCATCCTTCCTGGTGCGGCGGACATGAAAGGCAAATCGTTCTCCACCAATCCTGCCCAGAACCAGTCAAGGCTGCCATTGACGATCGGCTCAGCAGAATAGCGAAAGTAAACGCGGACTCCGAGCATTCCTGACTGTTTCCAGTTTACAAGCGCTTGGGCAGCATTCGGATCATCCAGATCGAATAAGCCCATCACGGCGAAACGGTCGGGGTATTTGGCAGCAGCTTCGAGAGAATAGCCGTTCTTTGTGGGTCCGGTCTTGAAACCGCCTTTCGGCACAAGGATCGAGCGATGCACGCCATGGGCATCCATGCGCGACAAAGCCTGGCTGGCAGTGTGTTCCGCACCATGGAGCGCCTTTGCGCTCTCCGGGGTGGGATAGAGTGCGGAGTTCTCCCAGCAATGGATTTGTGAATCAATGATTAGCATGTGCAACTCTTTTTCTGAATCTTGAGATGTCAAATCGGTCTATTTGGCCCAACACGAGCTTGATTCGCCTGCACGATTCACTGATACGAACTTCATTGCTGTGAATCGAATACAAAACGACTCACCGTGACGATACAAGCCATCGATAGCAAATGAGCGTTACACCAACCGATGATTTGGCCAGATGGTAGATCAGCGCCGTGAAACTTGAAAAGCAAACATTTTTATAGCTCCATCGCAATTTTCTATGCTTGAAAAACTCTGGCGAGCAAATCCGAATTTACGACCCGACTCTAAAATCAAAATCGAGCTTTCATTACAACGACACAAGGAGACTTTCATGTTCCGAACTTCCGCAGGCAGACTTGGACTCTTTGCACGAGGACTGATCATCCTTGGCGCCTCAGTAGCCACCACTCACGCTCAGACCAATTGGCCGATCAAACCAGTAAAGATCGTTGTCGCCGCAGCGCCCGGCGGATCATTAGACCAGGTGACTCGCAAGTTAGCGCAAAAGCTGAGCGAGCAAACCGGGCAAAATTTCTTCGTCGAAAACAAAGCGGGTGGCTCCAGCATCATCGGCATCTCGCATGTTGTGCAATCAAAACCTGACGGCTACACGTTGCTGGCGGACGGGTCCAGCTACACATTGATGCCTTATGTTTTCAAGAAACTTCCTTGGGACCATGAGCGAGACCTCCTTCCTGTCGTTGTATTCAACGTCGCCCCGGTGGCATTAGCGGTGGCCGCTAATTCAAAAAGCCAGACCCTGGAGGAACTGGTGACTTACGCCAAAGCCAATCCGTCCAAACTCACCTTCGGGACGGGAGGACCAGGCACATTCCCGAATTTTGCAGCCGAAGCGCTGCAGGTCGCCGTAGGTTTTGAAGCCAGGCAAATACCATTCAAAGGTGGAGGCGAGGCGACGATCGCGATGTTGGCAGGCACTATTGACTTTCAAATGGTGTCGACCCCTGGCGTGATAGGACAGGTCAAGGCCGGCAAGGTGCGTCTGTTGGCCATGTCAGGAGATCGGCGATTGGACGTATTTCCCGATGTCCCGACATTCAAGGAATTAGGGTTGCCACAGTTTCGGGTGGTCAACTTCACTGGACTATGGGCACCAAAGGACGTGCCGCCGCAGGTCACTGCGCGACTGAAGAAGGAAGTCGCATTGGCGGTGGCTTCTGCTGACTTTCAGGCATATGCAAAAGAATTGGGAACAACTGCGACCCCTACAGAAGGTGATGCACTCATCAAGATGTTGTCCGAAACTGCGCAACAGTGGGGCAAGGTCGCCGTGGCTGCGGGCATCGAAAAGCAATAGCACCACGTTCGCAACTTGCGTAAAGTCTCTCCTTCCACGCAGTCCATGCAGGTAGTCGCCCCAGTCCAAATACCAATTGGAGACTAGATGCCAACTTAAATGTCGTGATCGACTGGGAGCTTCTATCTTGGCAACCTGTTCGCAGAGGTCAGCAAGAATCATTTCGCAAGCGGTACCCATCACCAAGCGGGTGAATTGCACGACACGAATATCTTCCAGCGAAAGCCCAGTCGAGAGGGCATTTATTTTCAATTGACATGAAATAGCATTCAGGCGACTTGCGCATGGGGATGGAAGGTCTTTGGTAGTCCTGCGCGCCACAGAGCCCCGTGGGTCAGCTCGCCTTGCAGCCATTGCGCAACGTTCTGACGCAACTCCAGCAATGCGGGCAAATCAATTCCCGTATCTATACCGCTGGCCTCAAGCATGAAGGCCAAATCCTCGGTCGCAGCGTTACCACTGGCACCTGGCGAATGTGGGCAGCCACCTATGCCAGCTAATGATGCGTCGAAGCGGTGTAAGCCTAGTTCCAATGCCGCATAAACATTAGCCAGAGCCAGGCCCCGGGTGTCATGGAAATGTCCGCAGCAAAAGGCGTCACCTGCCAAACGCAATGCTTGCTCAAAAAGACGAGCCACCGAACTCGGGTCCGCATACCCCACGGTATCAGCCAGGCTGACCTGGTCCGCGCCCGCATCCAGTAGCGCCTGCATCAAACGCAGCACTGTAGAAGGCTTGACTTCACCTTGGATGGTGCACCCAAAGGCAGTGCCCACACCGCCCTCAATCAGAGTCTTCTTGCCACTGGAATCCCGCGCAGCGCGGATACGACGCATTTCTTCCACCACCTCATCAGGCGATTTCCGGAGGTTTGCGAGGCTGTGTTCATGACTGGCAGACAGCGGCAAGAGCATGAGATCGGCATCTGCCTCCAAAGCGCGCTCAGCGCCCTTCAAATTGGGCACCAGGACCGACGCTCTCAGACCCGGCAAGGTCTTAGCAAATGCCAGCAACTCTGCAGTGTCTGCAAGTTGCGGCATGAGCTTGGCCGGAACAAATGATCCAACTTCGATTTCGCGTTGTCCGGCGGCAAAGGCTCTTTGAATCCATTCACATTTTTGCATTGTCGGCAAGGTGGTTTTAATACTTTGCAGTCCGTCCCGTAAACCGACCTCGCGGATAACCGCTGAATGAGGAAAAGATGGCATGTATATCGTTTTCAGAAGGTTAGATGGGCGTCAGTAAACGCAACTGGCTAAGTCTCCCAAATTCCGTCTGACTTCTCAAGCAACAATTGGGAATCGGCGAAATTCCATACAGGAACGCAAAGCTTGAAGGGTAATCGCCCCGTCAATTGACGTTCCGAAGCAGAACTTTGAAGATTCCCAATTAACGCTTGATGCCCCCGTACGAATTTCAGAAACTAGCGTTCAACGTCAACCACATGTCAAAGAATACTTATCGACTCATTACCGCTGATTGCCATCCATCTTTGGACCAGAAAAGGGCGTGTCAACGCTACGTCGTAGGCTATAAACCTCGTAACATTCATATTCAGCGACAGGGCAACACAGGCTTTTATCCGTCAAGAAAAGTCAACACGATGGCCTGCATCCATCACTGACACAGAAACAGCAAACATCTTCCAAGTCAAGCCCGCAATCCACCCAACACCATGAGCACCACAGAAGATCGCCCCCAACTCTCCCACATGGGAATCTACACCGATCATCAAGAAGAAATGCAGGCGTTCTACGAAAACGTCATGGACTTAGTCGTCTCCGACACCGGTGTTGCCCACATTTTCAAACGTCGCATTGTTTTCATGACATCAGATCCACAGCAGCACCACCAATTTGTACTGGTGGCTCGCCAACCTGATGACCCCCCCTGTTCCCCTCTTTTTCAAGTTTCTTTCAAAGTGGGAAGCTTGAATGCAATACGTCGCGTCAGGCAACGTGCAATGCAGGCCGGAGTAACGAACTTTAGGCCCATGAATCATGGCAATTCGTGGTCTCTGTACTTCAGTGATCCGGAAAATAACACCATTGAAGTCTATATGGAGACGCCGTGGTACATCGCTCAGCCATTTGCCGATGTCCTAGACCTTGACCTCCCTGACACCGAAATTCAGAAAATTACCGAGACCCGTCTTCAACAGTTTGAAGGCAGCAGCAGTGCTGCTGATTGGAGTCAATCCATGGAGCTCAAACTAAAGCTGCAACGGTCGTTATGAAACATTCGCAAGAAATCAAATGATCCATACTTACGATATCAGAAAAACTGTCGTCACCGTTGAGACGATTCACCATGATGGGGGCCCCCATAATTCTCAAGCTCTGCGGCTTGCAGTTGCTGCAGTGATCATGACAAATCCTTTCGCCGGAAAATATGAGCCTGACCTGCTGCCGTTTATGGCTTCGCTGAAGCCTATTGCCACGGATTTGACTCGACAAATGCTTTCCGCATTGAGGGCAGAAACGAAAGACATCCAGGTTTTTGGCAAAGGTTCAATTGTCGGCACGGACGGTGAACTGGAGCATGCAGCCACATGGCACGCGCCTGGTGGAGCAGGTATGAAGGAAGTACTAGGTGCCAGAGGCTTTGTCAGCGCCGGCAAGATGATGGGGGCACTGGGGGCACGGCTTCAGATCCCGTTGGTTTACATCAACTCGCCTTGGGTCCGCAGTCATTTCAACAGTATTGAGTTCAGCGTCTATGACGCGCCCAAGCCACGCGAAATCATTTTTGCGTTAGCCGTTGGAACCGGTCCACGCATCCACGCGCGCCTCGGAGGCGTGACACCAGAACAGGCCGAGGCCGGAGACGTTCCCAAATACTGAGTAGTTCGACTCGCAATCACTCGTCATTTCGTACAGAAAACATAAATGAAATTTATTACTTTTAACCATCTCAACTCCCCACATTACGGCTTGCTGAAGGATGACCGCGTCATTGACCTCTCACTCCGTCTCGGTAACACATACCCGGACCTCATCACCTTCATCGCTAAAGGCGGATTGCCGATAGCAGCCAGCCTCCTTCAAACGGAGACAGGCGACTATGCCTTCAATGACATCGTCCTTCTTCCCGTCATACATAACCCGGGAAAAATATTCTGCATAGGCTTAAATTACGCTGACCATGTTGCGGAAGCTGATAAGAAACTTGGCGGCCGGGAGATACCTACCAAACCCATGGTTTTTGCTCGCTGGCCCGAATCGCTGACATCGCACAGGGGAATCATCAAGCGACCGCGGGTGTCAGACAATCTGGATTGGGAGGCGGAATTGCTGGTTGTGATCGGGAAACGTGTTCCCCGTTACACCCCAGTTGAGAAGGCGCTGGATTATGTGTTTGGCTACTCCGCAATGAATGAAGCATGTCTGCGCGACTACCAGTTCCATTCCAGGCAATTGACTCCGGGGAAAAATTTCGAAAGCACGGGTGCCATCGGACCTTGGCTCGTTACGGCAGACGAGGTTGGCGACCCGCAGAACTTGGATATTGAAATGCGTCTCAACGGGGAAGTGATGCAGTCTGCGAACACCAAGGATATGGTCTTCTCCGTGGCACAGCTCATCTCCTACATTTCCGATTGGTTACCGCTCAACCCAGGCGACTTGATCGCCAGTGGCACCATGGCGGGGGTCGGCTTTGCACGACAGCCTGCCATATTCATGAAGCCCGGTGACAGAGCTGAGGTGTCTATCTCGAGGATAGGTACGCTCGTCAATACCATTGAGGATGAAAATCTCCCTGATTAAAGGTCCGTACTCATGAATCAGTGGTCCAATATCTCCCGGCGCGACTTGACCAAGCTCGCATTGATGACATCCTTGGCAGGGTTTTCCTCGACACACGCAAATGCTGCGCCACTGCGTGCGGAATCTCTTTCATTGGATGAACTCCACAAGAACGCTTTGGCAGAAGGCGGACAACTCGTAGTGTATGGCGGCGGCGATCTTCCTAATGGTGCATCTGGGATGGAGGCAGCTTTTATGAAGCGCTTCCCTGGAATGAAAATCCGAATTTTGATCGATCGTAGTAAATACCAGGGAACCCGGATTGACAATCAGATTGCGCGAGATCAGTTGCAGTGTGACGTGGCAACCATTCTTGCCAGTCATTACTACGACAGCTGGAAAAATGATGGCCATCTGATGGCATACAAACCCATTGGATGGGACGAGGTTTATCCAGATTTCAAGGACCCTGATGGTACGACGACTGCGGTCGCGATATACGCGTTCAGTACCTACGTAAACACCACACTGATTCCGGAAGCTGATGCCCCCAGGGACGCCATTGATTTCCTGGCTCCAAGACTCAAAGGGAAAATCGCTCTGACCTGGTTTCAAGACGATGACTCAATTCTCTATCAATTTGACCGGATCATTGCCCAGCACGGATGGGACTACATTGATAAGCTCTTGTTACAAGACGTGCTTTGGATCCGCGGATCTGGAGTCAATCGACAAGTCATAGAGAAAGGACAACGTGCCGTTTCCTTTAACACCTCGGGACCTCTGCTTGCGCCAGCGAATGCCAGTACTCGATTTCTACTTCCCCGGAACGATTCATTTTTATCATGGGCTCACCCTGCAGCCATTTTTAAAAAGGCGCGTCACCCAGAAGCTGCTAAGCTTTATCTTTCATGGTTGTTGTCACCGGAAATACAAGGCACAGGTCGACAGTGGTCAACACGAAGGGATATGCCAGCACCCGCAGGTTTTGGCCCAATTACGAATTACAACACCCACCCCCTGCATTTCCGACACTTCCTGGGGAATCGTGCACGCCTTGAGAAATTGCGAGATCAGCTGGATCAGGTCATTGGACCCATTGCCGGCGTCAACCCGACCAACGTCAGCGGTATCTTTCCAGAAGGCAAGACCTAATACGGCATCAAGTTCTGAATGAAAATCATACAAATCCGCGAACCCGGTGGTCCTGAAGCGTTGGAATGCGTTTCGATCGAGGCCCCACCAGTCTTAGCCGGCGAGGTACGAGTCAAGGCTGTGGCGATTGGAGTAGGACGCCCAGATGTTCTGATTCGAACAGGTCGCTACAAATGGATGCCACCGTTACCAGCAGTTATCGGGAATGAAATGGTTGGCTATGTCGTAGAGTTAGGCGATAGCGTCGCCTCAACATTACTGGGTCGACCTGTTCTCGTGAGCGCGCGGGAACTTTCCACGCGGGGTGGATGTTATGCAGAGCAAATGGTTGTGCCGGCCGAAACCGTTATAGTTTTACCAGATACTATTGACCTCACCGAAGCCACAACACTGCCCAACTACCAACTCGCGTGGGGACTCTTACACGATGCAACACGCGGCAGGTTACCGAAGCGTGTTTATTTGAATGGCGCCGCTGGCGGCGTGGGAGGCGCACTACTTCAACTATGCAGCCAGTTGGGAATTATGACTGTAGCAGGAGCAAGTTCGGAAGAGAAACGGCAGGTTGCACTTTCCTTTGGCGCGAGCTCTGTTGTCGATACCTCCATCTGCAATGGGGTGGAAATGAAACCTGGTGAGTTGGCAGCACAGGTTAGAGATGCAACCATGGGCCAAGGAGTAGATGTGGCATTTGACCATGTATGCGGCCCACACATCGCAGAACACCTGAGCATGCTTTCTTCTTTTGGTCTGTTAGTTTCGTATAACGCATTGATAGGACTGCCCAAACAAGATGTATTTGCAGCGCTACGCGGCCATGCTGCACACGCGTTGGGAATCACCACTTACAACATGCACGCCTATGATGGTCAGCGTGACGCCAGACGGGCTTTGCTTCAAACACCGACAAAGTGGATGACCAGTGGAATTTTGAAACCTTTAGTCAGGCTGAAGCTACCCTTGGAACAGGCAAGGATAGCCCATGAGATGCTGGACGCAAACAGCGTTTCCGGAAAGATTGTGTTGATTCCGTAACTTGATGTGAGCTATCGCGTAAGCATTGAACTGGAGAAGTTCGACCAAGTAACTACTGCGAATGCCATTCTGCCGCCAAGGCATCAACCAATAGTCGTGCCGGCACAGGTAAACTCGCTCGATCTTGCATACAGACTACGAACTGCCGCCGTGCCCATTGGTCCTCCAGTGGTATAGCCTTTAGCGAAAAAGCTTTGACGAACGGCCTAGAAGCTTCCTTAGGCACGATCGCCACAGCGAGATTCGCGGCGACGATCCGGCAAGCCGCATCAAAAGTCGTGACCTGTACCCGGTATTTGAGCTGCTCTCCCTCAGCCATCGCTCGACGTTGCTGGGTCAACTGGACAATACTTCCCTGTTGAATGGCCACATGTTCAAAGTGCAGTGTTTGCGCAAACGAAACCGTCTTCGCCTTGGCCAGTTCATGGTCACGATGAACCACCAATACCAGGTGATCAGCACGGTAGGGAACGGTCTGCAAACGCCGCATAGCGACGGCATTCCAGCATATACCCAAATCTGCGCGCCCTTCCTCTACACATCGAACCACATCAGGACTCAATTTTTCATCAAGACTGACGCGAACGGTGTCGTAGCGCTTGATAAAGGCGGCAATATCCTCTGGTAAGAATTCCGCGATTGCCGACATACTGGCAGCCACTCGTACGTGCCCCTTTACGCCGTCGGAAAACTCCGAGAGCTCGGCATGCAAGCGGGCCATTGCTTGCAAAATCTCTCGGGCAGAAATTAAGAGCGTCTTGCCGGCATCCGTTAATTCAAACGATCGACGCCCTCTCTCAATTAAGTTCGTTCCAACCTGCAACTCCAAAGCCGCCAATCGTTTGCTTACGGCCGAAGCGACTATACATTCGCGATCTGCGGCAAGCACCAAGCTCTGCTCTTCACAGACAGCAACAAATAGGCGCAAAGAAACCGGATCGAAATGCTTCATTGACAGAAACTCACTTCAAATTAAAGGGCAAATAATTATCTCTGGAAATAGAATTTTGAAATGCGCGGAGACTTTGAAATCAAGCCAAGGTGCGGCTGGATGGGTCAGGTCATCAGGTCAATCTTCACGGTCAGGTCGTTACGAAGGATTCTATTTCGGCATGTGAAGCGTTCCCAAGCATCACCCAAAGATGGTAATCCCAGGATTAGCATTTGACGGTTCCATCTACGAGCTTCGCATGTCAAACGATTCAAGTAATCCACTCCCAATACGAAATCAATCCACGGCACCACCAGGATTTGATTCTGTCAAGCTACACATCATGGAGCTTGGTCCCGAGATCGAAGTCATGGCGGGCTACGCTTTGCGGTTGAGCAGGGTAACTGTCAAGCCAGGCGCCTTTTTCGCCCCCCACTCCCACAAAAATCAACCGGAAATCATCTATGTAGTCGAAGGGTCTCTCACTGAGCAGCGCAATCTGGAGCCCGAAAGAGAACATGGCCCAGGCAGCGTTCTTATATTGACAAAGGAAATCACGCACTCACTGGCAAACAATACATCAAGTCCTGTCGTCTACATTTCAACCAGCGTCAAAGCCTGAACTGGAATTTCAAAATATACATAGGAGACTTAAATGAAAAATTTTTATCACGGGCATGTTATTCGGCTCATCGTCGCAGCGGCAGCATTCATATGTAGCCTGCCTCTGCTGGCCCAAACTTTTCCATCCAAGCCAATACGGATCGTTGTTGGCTTTGCCGCAGGTGGAGGCGTAGATTTGCAGGCACGCATTCTGGCGGAAGCATTGCAAAAGAAATACGGTCAGGCCGTGACGGTTGACAACAAGCCAGGTGCAGGTGGCCGTATTTCTGCCGAAGCGGTTGCCCGGTCTGAACCGGATGGGTACACCATAGGAGCCATCACTGGGGCTGACACTTTGTTGGCATTGATTGATCCAAAACTCACATACAAATTCCCAGCGGACTTTAAGTCCCTTGGCATGGTGTCGGACTACCCGTTTGCCATCGTCACAGCGACCGATGGCCCATACAAAACCATAAACGACCTAATCAAGGCAGCCAAGACAAAAGGAACCGTGTCTTCGGCGTCAGCGGGTGTCGGAACCACGCACCACCTTGCCGCAGAGTTAATCAATGCAATGGCGGGAGTGGAGATTCTTCACATTCCCTACAAGGGTTCATCCCCTGCCACTGCAGACGTCATTGGAGGTCGGGTTAGCATGCAGTTCGTTGCTTCATCAAGTGCCCTTGCAAACGGCAAATTGCGCGCATTGGCCGTAACCTCACCCAACAGGGTTTCAGCTTGGCAAGGTGTGCCTTCCCTCTCGGAAATTGTGCCTGGTTACCAGGTCACCTCCTGGATGGGCCTTGTGGTTCCCGCCAAAGTTTCCCCAGCAATCGCCGACAAATTGGCGAGCGACATTGCCGAGGTGCTACGAACCAAGGATGTGCAGGAACGCATGAGCGCCTTGGGTTTCGAGACAACACCGTCAACTCCCGTCCAACTCCAGAGTCGCTTAGAGGCTGACACGGAAAAGTGGCGTCAGCTGATCCGTTCGCGCAACATCAATGTCACTGAGTAGTCCAATGCAATTCAAGTCCAAGGCTTGGGTCGTCAGCTTAACACCATTCGATTCGAATGGCGGACTGGATGAAGAAGCGTTTCGAATCCACCTACAGCGCATGCGCAGCGCTAGAATTTGCGTATACGTTGGAAGCAGTAACGCGGGCGAAGGGTTTACCCTGAATGATGGCGAACGCGCCCAAGTTTTTTCTATCGCGGTAAAGGAACTCAAAGGCATTGTTCCCGTTCGCGCCGCCGGTTGCGAGCCTCAATCTATTGAGGAGGTCATTTCATATCTGGGTGCTGCGCACAGTGCCGGTCTGGATGCTGCCCATATTTTCCCATTGGACACGGGGCATGCGGGTGCACCAACCGCAGCAGAAATAGAATGCTATTACACAGAAGTTATTGGCAGTGCGCGATTACCGGTGGTAATTTCCAACTACCCGAGTATGGGATACACCTTGCCACTTGGGTTGGTGGAAAAACTGCTGCAGCGATTTCCCCATATTGTCGCAGTTCGTGATGCCGGTGCTGACACTGCCTACTTGCGGAGCCTGGTTTCATTGTGCGCCAATCGTGCAGAGGTTTATACAGGTGGTATAAAAAATCTGATTACTGCTGTCTATCATGGAAGTCAGGGGTTTCTTTCCAGCGAAGCCAACCTGGCTCCTCAACTGGCCGTTGATGTTCTCCAAGCATTCGACACCGGTGACTTTGCCACCCTGCACAAGCGATACCAACAGTTGTACAGCCTGCATGAGATTGTCAACCGTTTCGGTGGATCCGCTGGTCGAGGCATGAAGCCGCTTTTGAATTACATGGGCTTGCCAGGTGGCACTTTGCGTCCGCCGCGCATTGCCTTGGAGGCTCCCCAGATTGCTGAAATGTACAAGGCTTATCAGGATTTGGGGTTGCAATATTGAATCATTGCTTTCCTCCCATCCATTCGAACGGAAGTTCTCCCATCCATTTAACTTAAAAGACTATGTCGGAATCTCCCAGCAACAGTAAAAAACTTCCACTCCACGGCATACGCGTCGTAGAGTTTACGCACATGGTGATGGGCCCCACCTGTGGAATGATCCTAGCAGACCTAGGGGCCGAAGTCATCAAGATTGAACCGCTGGGTGGAGACAAAACGCGCAGGTTGCCCGGCTTGGGAATGGGGTTTTTTCGAACATACAACCGAAACAAGAAGAGTATTGTTTTGGATATCGATACGCCTGAGGGGCGCGACATCGCCATTGACCTTATCGAGAAGGCGGATGTCATGATTGAGAATTTCCGACCCGGTCGCATGGCTTCATTGGGATTGGACTACGCAACCCTATCAATTAAATTTCCCCGACTTATTTACGCTTCGCACAAGGGTTTCTTGCCCGGTCCCTACGAGAATCGTGCGGCGCTCGACGAAGTTGTTCAAATGATGGGAGGACTCGCTTACATGACCGGGCAGGTCGGAAAACCGTCACGTGCTGGTGCACCAGTAAATGACATGATGGGGGGTATGTTTGGTGTCATTGGCGTGCAAGCGGCGCTTATTGAACGCATGCACACCGGCCGCGGACAGGAAATCCAAAGTAGTCTGTTTGAGAATTGTGTCTGGCTTTGTTCGCCACATATGCAGCAATTTGCAATGAGTGGACAAGCAGCTCCGCCTCTGGCCAATCGGGTTTCGGCATGGAGTGTTTATGATGTGTTTACGCTCGCCGATGGCGTCCAATTATTCATCGCCGCGACCAGTGACAAACATTGGCAGATTCTTTGCAGAATTTTAAATCTGCCAGAGATGGCGGCTGACCCGGCGCTACAAACCAATGCGCAGCGCGTCGTCGCAAGGCCCAGTCTTTTGGCAAGATTGGGAGAGGTCTTGAAAATGCGATCTATAGATGATCTTATCAACCAATTGGATGCTGCCGGTTTGCCATACGCACCCATTCGAAGCCCGGATCAGCTTTTTGAGGATCCACACTTAATTGGAAGCGGGGGCTTAACGACCCTAGACATAGAGGGCGGCGAACAAACCCAAATGCCTTTGTTGCCATTGTTGCTGGACAATCGTCGCCTCGGTCTGTACGGCACGATCCCGGGAGTGGGTAGTAGTACCGCGGCTGTGTTAAAGGACATTGGCTATTCCGACGAGAGAATTGCTGCTCTGCGTGTCGCTGGCGCGCTGGGTAAGGAGTAGCCAGCGATGGCGAGGCAGATCATGCAACTCCTTGGTATATCTGGAAGCCTGCGCGAACATTCGCATTGCACTGCGGTCCTCAACAGTCTTTCAACTCTTTTGTTGGGAAAAGTGGCGTTGAAGGTACACGCTTTGAATGCCGTCCCACTCTATAACGCAGACTTGGATGGGGCCTATCCACCACCGCCAGTAATTCATCTTAAAGAGGCCATCACAGAATGTGACGGCCTGGTGATTTGTTCTCCCGAATACAACTATGGAATGCCAGGTGTACTAAAGAACGCGATTGACTGGGCTTCGCGTCCTGGCTTTAGTTCCCCACTCAAAGGTAAGCCAGCACTGATCATGACCGCATCCCCCGGAACGGCGGGAGGGGTGCGCGCGCAATATCAGATCCGCGAAGCCTTAAGTGCAACAATGGCCCGCCCCATCGCACGGCAACACGTGGCAATTGCAGGTGTTCAGCACAAGATAGCTGATGGTCGACTCACGGATGACATCACTATTCAGTTCATCATGGGCGCGGTTGACGACCTCTTGGCAGAAATCGCCTTGGTTAGCTCTGCCAAGCGGATCGAATGATGATATCGGCATTCGCGACTTGCCTCGACTCGCTGCCTACAACATTTGATGGCCGCCTGCTGACGGGTATTGACACAGCACACTTGTCGGCAAATTGGCAGCGAAAGTGGATAGGTACAGCCCCGGCGGCTTGGTGTGGAACATGCAGGCGCGTTCCTGGTAACAGAAGTGTCTCTGAACCTTTTAATGCATGACTTCGTCCACGCGTTTGCAAATTCCTTTTCTGCAGAACACGGACTGGGTGTATTGCGTGGTGCTGAATCAGCGCGCGACAAGTCAGCAATCGAGTTTATGCTCGCGCGAAAGATTACGAGCGCACTTGACCCACGCCACCCCCTTATAAAACGGTTTTCCACCATACCCTGAAAGAAAGTCATGAAAGTCACAATCGTTGGCGTAGGTGCCATAGGAGGCTTCATTGGCGCCCGCTTGGCAGCAAATGGCAAATGTGATGTTAGTGCCTACGCTCAGGGCGACACCCTGGCTGCGCTTCGCACACATGGATGGCGTCTGCATCAGGGAGGGAAACTGATTCAGTCCCCAGCTCGTGCATCGGAAGATGCCCAATCCCTAGGAGTGCAGGATCTTGTCATTATTGCTCTCAAAGGGCCGGTCCTACCCAAGGTTGCCTCGGCGCTATCGCCACTTATTGGCTCCAAAACCATGGTCATGCCCGCAATGAATGGCGTCCCGTGGTGGTTCGGCATGGGCACCCCCATGGGAGACGAACCCTTGCGAAGTGTGGATCCCGAAGGCACTGTGGCTCAGCACATTCCGCTCACCAGCGTGCTGGGATGCGTAGTACACGCAAGCTCAACCCGCCCAGAGCCGGGCGTTGTCAAGCACATCATGGGACAGGGACTGATTCTTGGCGAAGCATTGGGCGGCACATCTGTTAGAGCCAGGCAGGTGGGCGAACTGCTCGAAGATGCCGGATTTGATATCACTGTTTCTTCCGACGTACGTTATGACATTTGGTACAAACTCTGGGGCAACCTCACAATGAACCCAGTATCCGCCATGACTGGCGCAACCATTGATTGCCTTTTAGCTGACCCGCTGGTGCGTGAATTTTGCTCTAACGCGATGAGGGAAGCCTCTGCTATAGGCAAACTCATAGGGTGCAACATTACTCAAGAGCCTGAAGACCGACATGCCGTAACAGCAAAATTGGGAGCATTCAAGACCTCCATGCTTCAGGATGCTCAAGCAGGTAGGGCAATTGAACTCGACAGCATTGTTACGGCTGTTTACGAAATGGGGCGACGTTTGAATTTAGCAACGCCGAACATAGATGCCTTGCTCGGACTGACCCGGCTATTTGCCCGGACACACGCACTGTACCCCCAAGCGCAGTAATCGCGCAGTGAACGCCTATTGAATTTATCCCATGACTTTAACCGTGAAGTTCTAGGCGTCAAAGTGGACTACTCGCTTACATCCGACGGTGTCATCAAGTCAGCTAATTTTGCGATTGCGAAGTTCGGCACCGTCCTCTGGTTTCAATTTTCGAAATGCAGCAATGGAAATCAGTGTCATGACGCCCACAATGGTGAATGCGCTGGCAAAATCTTCGGTGCGTAAGTCTGTAGAGCTTCGACCATACCAAAAGCTTGTCCCGGTCAATAATAAAGTTCCAATCACCACGCCCAGGCTGACAGAAACCTGATGTGCCATGCTCGACATAGTCGTCGCGTGACTCATTCGCTGAGATGGGATATCGCTAAAGCCTAATGTGTGAAGGGCCACCATGGCCATTGAATTGCAAAGACCGCCCATGAGCATCACCCCGAACATCAGCACATGTGGGGTGTTGGGTGTGAACAGGCCGTAGGCGACGTAGAACAAGCTTGTAAAGAAGGCCGACATCATGAGCAGCTTGCGAAAGCCAAGCTTCCGAATGGCGTACGCGACAACGGTTCGCGTGCTTAGTGATCCCACGGCAGTGGCCACAGTCAATAATCCGGACTGCAACGGCGACAAACCAAAGGCCAGCTGAAGCATCAAAGGCAAAAGAAACGGTGAGGCACCAATGGCGACGCGCAATGGCAACGCGCCAATGACAATTGCACGGTAGGTTCTGATGCGCAGAATTTTCAAGTCGATAAGCGGGTTGATGCAACTGCGGCTGTGGTGCACATAGAACCAGAGCATCATCGCGCCCAAACATCCAAGGGCAAAGGTTATGGACAAAGGAAGCAGCGCTCTGCCGATAGTCTCGACGGCACCGAGCAAGCATGCCAGTCCTGTTGCGAGAAGAATAAATCCGCGCACGTCAAACAAGTGCTCCTCTCGTTCGCCTCGATGCGCATCTGGTTTTATGTACTTCAAGGCCAATGCCACGCCCAGAATACCGAAAGGGACATTAATTAGAAAAATCCAACGCCAGGAGGTCATGGTCACGATGACTCCACCAAATAAAGGCCCCAACATCCGCCCAATTACACCTGGCACAGTGAACCATATCATTGAATTCACCAGTTGTGCAACGGGAATGCTGCGCAGCAGTATCAGCCGCCCCACAGGCATCATGAGCGCCCCTCCCATCCCTTGCAATAGTCGGAATGCAACAAGCTGTTCAAGCGAAGTTGCCGCGCCACAAAGGGCTGAACCCATTGAAAACAGCAGGATAGCTCCACAAAATATCCGCCTCTCTCCAAAGCGCTCTGTTAGCCATCCGCTAACGGGCAAAAAAACAGCGAGACTTAAAAGGTAGGCTGTAATGGCGAGGTTGAGATCAAGCGCATGAACTTCGAGAGATTCGGCAATTGACGGCAGCGCGGTTGACATGACCGATGTCTCGATGTTCTGAAGAAAAATTGGGCAAGCAACTACCAACGGAACAATGCGGGTATGCTGAGTGGTAGTTGACATTATTTCGGCTAGGGTTAAGTGAGGTCATATTTGTGATTAACCGTTACTTCACAGTTTTCAAAACATTGGCAAATTTCGTCCGCTCATCGGATTCAATCTGCGGAGGTCACTTAACGGCCTTTGGTTTCTGAATCGTCATCATCTCTGAAAACACGAGAAGCAGTATCGATTAGGAAAGGTGCATGTGAAATCGATCCCGTTCAGGTGCACCTCTTGACTGCGAAATAGCTGGCACCGCTCAGGACTGGGCCGCAGCAGCAGCCATTGGCTTAGCTTGGTCATGAACTGACCAGTCATGAGCCACAGTTGTTGGGATCGTTCCGGTCCAGGCCCATTCGAGCAAGGTTACTGTATGCAGCACGGGTAGATTCGATGCCTCTCCGATGTGATGGAGACACCCAATGTTGCCACCTGCGATCACGTCCGCGCGCGTCTGCTGCAGTGTCTTCACTTTTCGGTCGCGCAATGATTCGGCTGTCTGGGTGTGCAGCATGCTATAGGTGCCCGCAGAGCCGCAGCAAAGATGTTCATCTTTAGGCGACAGAACAATGAATCCGGCCTGACGTAGCAACTTCTTGGGCTCGTTGAGCAACTTCTGGCCGTGCTGGAGGGTACAGGCGGCATGGTAAGCTACTCGCAACCCAGGTTTCACCCGCGGTTCTGGCAAGTCAAGCTTGCCCAGGAATTCGGTCACATCCATCGCCAATCGAGACACTTTTTCCGCCTTTTCCGCATACACCGGATCGTCGCGCAAGATATGGCCATAGTCTTTCACCGTGCTACCGCAACCCGACGCGGTAATTACGATGGCATCCACTGTGCCTTGATCCATGATCTGACACCAATCGTCAATGTTCGCGCGTATTTGGTCTAGTGCGGCGTCACGTTTGCCGAGGTGGTAGTTCAAGGCCCCACAGCACGCGCCCGCCTCCGGCATCACCACTTCGACGTCGAAACGAGTCAGAAGATTGATCGTTGAACGATTGATCTGCGGATCGAGCACCGACTGCACACAGCCGGTGGGGATGATCACGCGACGGGCCGCCATCCCGGGTTTATCGCCTCGACCCGGGCTCACCTCCAAGCGAGGGGGCAGCCTCGAAGGAATGGAAGAGAGCAGGTTGCCGATCGCGCTAGTCGCGCGTGTCTTGCGCAGCAGGCCGGCAAGCGGCTTGACCAGACGCCCGAGCGTCACCGCGGTGCGAAAGCGGCCAGGATGGGGCAGAACCTGTGTGAGCAGATGCCTGAACATCCTCTCCCGCAGCGGGCGCTTGTGCTTGTTCTCGATATGCACCCGGGCATAGTCGACCAGGTGCATGTAATCCACACCGGAAGGACAGGCGACCGTGCAGGAGAGACATGACAGGCAATTGTCGATGTGTTGCACTGTCGCTGGCTTGGGAGCATCGCCACTTTCAAGCATCTCACGGATTAGGTTGATCCTTCCCCGGGGAGCTTCACGCTCGTCCCCGGTGAGTTCGTAGGTGGGACAGGCCGCATTGCAGCATCCACAATTAGTGCATTTGTGCAGGATGCTCTGGGCTTCTGCAACATCGGGGTCAGTCAGCATCTCGGAATTAAAATTTGTTCTCACATCACGTCCTGTCGCGCTTTCGCGCATTCAAAAAAATTAGCATCAAACACGTCTTGTGGGTCGAAGCTTCGCTTTACCGCGTTGTGGAGCGCCTGTAGTCTGGCTTGGCCTGGATCTCGTTGCGCGAGGTCCGGAGCCTGCGGTCCGACTATCCAAAGTTGGCGGCCGCACCAATCCAGCTGGACCTGATGATCGCCCAGAAATCCTGGCTGTTGCAGGAAATCGAGCTCACTTCCCTCCGGAAACTCGATGCGTCGTACCTCTGCGCCCCGTCCGGCAAAAGCCTCCAGATCGCGCACTGCTTGCCAGACACGAACTGAATCGTGCGCTCCCAACTCATAGACCGATTGTCTCGCGTCCAGCAAGGCGCGCAGCAGCAACACATGATCACGCACGCTGGACTCCCGCCCTTCGAAACGTATCAGCGTAACTTCCCGACCTGGAACAAGGCAGTCAATGCCAAGCAATTCGACTGTGCGCGGGCACAAGTAAGATCCCGCACAAGCTTGGATGCCTGCCGCCCTCACGCGCTTGAGGAGTTGCGGCAACTCCGAACAGTTGGCGTCGATAGCCAACGTACATTCTGTGTCTGGCACCGCCTCCACTTTGAAGCTCACTTCAGTGATAAGTCCAAGACTTCCCTGCGATCCAACGATAAGTTTTGCGAGGTCCAGTCCTGCGACATTCTTGATGGTTCGTGCACCGCAACGGATGATTTCTCCACGTCCATTCACCAGTCGCAATCCGACGACACTATCACGCGCAGCCCCGGAAAACGGCCGCCGCGGGCCCGAAAGATTAGCGGCTGCCACCGCACCGATGGTCGGTCTGCCTTGTGAACCAAAGAGCAATCGATAATCAGGTGGCTCGAATGCCAGGCGTTGACCGTTTAAGGCCAATTCGTTGCTGAGCTCGGAAAGCGAAGTGCCGGCGCGGGCCGTGACGACAAAATCGTTGGGCTCGTAACAGGTAATGCCGGTGAGTGAACGCGAGGATAGCAGGCTAGCCTCGCTATGCATGGCTAGGAACGGCCGAGTGCCACCACCTACTATCCTGAGCATGGCCCTGCGGGCATTGAAGTCGCGAACGATGTCGCATGCGACTTCCTCGGTGTCGGGGGCCAGAATCGCTCGCACGCCGTTGGGCAAACGTTCACCATCAACAGATCGTTCTAACACCGTGTCCGTTATCGCAGCAGTTGCCGAGCTGAGGAAAACTTTCCCAGGATTCAGCCAGTCGCCAGGCGCAAAAGCGTCTCGCGTTCGTAGCTGTTGCTCTAAGTCAGTCACCGAGAACTGTATACCTAGCAAATCGCGTCGACCCAGGCCCACGCCATATTTGGACGATATCGTGCCGCCCAGTTCGACGCACGCGGCACGGATCTCGTCACCGCACGCCACCGCGCGGTGGGTGCTCTCGCCGTGGTCCCCCGCATGCAGAAGAAATGTGTGCAGCGTTCCGTCTCCAACATGCGCCACCGTGGCATGTTCCACCCTGTGGATTGACGCAATGGCTTCGACGCGATCCAGCGCATCATGCAGCCTGGAAAGCGGAACGCAGCAGTCGAGCAACTCGAAGCTCCCAGCTTGCGACGCGGCACCGTAAATCGCATTGCGACCAGCCCATAAGTTCACGTCTTCGTCAGTCGTCATGGCGTGCCGCAACGACGAGGCACCGTGGCGATGCGCCAGATCTTGCAACAACTGAAGGTCGGCTTGGACTTCGGCACGGAAACCCTGAAGCTCAACGAGCAAAGTTGCTATTGCTTCAAGAGGGTACCCGGATGGGGCGAAGCTCTCGGTCAGGACGACCGCCTTGCGATCCATGAATTCAAGCCGGACAGGCCTCAAGCGCTGATAAAGAATTTCAGACGCACAGTTGAGCGCGCTCTCAGTGGAGGCAAAGCCCGCCACCAGGGTTTCAGAATACTCGGCGATCGGCTCAAGCCTTAGCGTAGCCTCCGTGACCAGCGCCAACTGACCTTCCGAACCACACAGAAATCCCATCAGATCGTAGGATGGAGCGCTGCACCCGCGCTCGCCCAGTTCGACAAGCTCACCGTCATGCAGCACGGCCGTGAGGCCCAGCAGGTGGTGCGACGTGACCCCGTGACGCACAGCGCAGGCGCCACTGGAGTTCGACGCAATGTTGCCGCCTATGGTGCAGGTGCGCCGGGATGAAGGGTCCGGGGCGTAAAACCAACCCGCCGGACGCACGCGCTCGGAGATCGCGAGGTTCGTCACACCGGCCTGTACCCGGATGTGGCCCAAAAGCGGATCGAAGTTGATGACCGACTTCATCCGCGAGGTGCTGATCACAAGACAGTTGCCCAGGGGTATGGCCCCACCGCAGCGCGACGTACCGGCTCCACGCGGCATGACCGGTACGCCTGCCGCTTGCGCAAGTTTCATGACTTGGCTGACTTGGAGCGTGGTTTGAGGCAGCACGACAGCCAGCGGCTCGCCGACGTCGGCGGCAAAACCATCTCCTTCGTAGGTGGTAACGCCTCCCGTACGCGCGATCACCGCATCCTCAGGGAGGATGCGCAACAGTTCCAAAAGGAAGCTGGAAGATGCGGCGGAATGTTGGCGTTGTGGTTTGCAGATCACGATGGCCTACGATCTTAGGGGGCGGCGCGAGAGTGGTCCAATCGAATCTGAATCTACTGCCATCATCAACCCGCATGCCTGTTGTGCATGCTCGAGGTTGATGCCAGCATTGCCAATCAACATTGGACCGGCGGGCGAGCGGCCCCTAGGATGCGGCCAGTTAAAAATCCCATGCCAAGGAGTGCCG
>JACCDQ010560830.1_pt1 | contig 42852 bp, 40 predicted proteins | sample 7446031 | NCBI WGS metagenome assembly JACCDQ01 (sample SAMN15323442, study PRJNA562643) | freshwater metagenome | isolation source: river surface water | place: USA:Blue River Watershed | collected 2017-08-17 | reverse complement strand
CATCTGGGCGCCCATGTTCTGCAGCTTGTCCTTGAGCTCGATTTCCTTGGCCACGGACACACCGTCCTTGGTCACGGTGGGGGCGCCGAAAGAGCGCTCGAGCACCACGTTGCGGCCCTTGGGGCCCAGGGTCACTTTGACGGCATTGGCCAGGATGTTCACACCCTCGACCATGCGGGCACGGGCTTCACCGCCGAAAACTACGTCTTTTGCTGCCATGTTGACTAGCTCCTAAATTCTGAAATTCTTGAAATGCGGGGAAAGGACTTATTCGACGACGGCGAACAGGTCGTCTTCCTTCATGACCAGCAGCTCGTCGCCATCGACCTTGACGGTCTGGCCGGAGTACTTGCCGAACAGGACGCGGTCGCCGACCTTGACGGTCAGGGCCTTGGTCTCGCCCTTGTCGTTGGTCTTGCCTGGGCCCACGGCCAGCACTTCACCCTGGTCGGGCTTCTCGGCAGCGGCGTCGGGGATCACGATGCCCGAGGCGGTTTTGGTTTCGCTTTCAACGCGCTTGACGATCACGCGATCGCCGAGAGGACGAAGTTTCATTGCATCTCCTGGATTTGAAACAAGGTTGACAGACAAAAGCACCAACAGTTGGTGCTCATTAACTTTGTGGAGCGGTGTTAGCACTCATCTCCATCGAGTGCTAATCATAAGGCCTTTTGACCCTGTTTCAAGACCCGGCGCGTCGCACCGGGCTCAGTGGTGGTTGCCTGCCGCTGATGCCTGGGGGGATGCGCCGAGGGCGAGCAGGTAACCCGCCACCAAATCTGCGCTGATGTCTGCGGGGTGCAACTGGGCCTGTCTGCTCAGGGCCAGTTGCTGTTCGGGTGAGAGGTCCTGACTGTTGTAGACGATGAACCGGGCCTGTGGCGCCAGGCTTTGCGGGCGGTGCAGGTCGGGCCAGTCCAGCCAGGCGACGTGGGCGTCCATGAAGAACACGCCATAGGCATCGCCCACGCCGGCCAGTTCCAGAGGATGGCTGACGAGGTGGATGTGCCCCATCTGTTCCAGAGTCTGTCGCAAGGGCGCGGGCAAGCTGGTGTGGTGAACGATGCACAGGCCTGGGCTGGCCGGCAGGGCTTGTGTGCCCGGCACCCCTTGGGTCTCGCAGTAATGCCGCAGCGAAGAAGCCAGGATTCGTCGGTGCCCGCCCTGTGTGGTGTAGGCCTGCAAGGCGCCGGATTCGACCATGCGCTGGATGGTGCCCACGGAAAGGCCGAGCATCTGGGCGGTTTGGCTGGTGCTGAAATAACTGCTGTTTGGACGCATGGAAAACCTCGGAATGGGGAGCTTGGTGGATTTGGATGTTTGGGATGGGCCATCCAGTGTTGGGCGGCGCCCCAGGCTTGCCAGTCCCGTTGAACCGGTAATGCCAGCGCGCAGAACCGGTAACACACGGCGCGGTGCCAGCGGTTTACGGGAGGGGCTGGCGGAAACGGGCAAAATCACGCCCCATGCAGTCCGGGTTCCGATTTTTCAGCCATTGGCCTTTGTGGGCCTTGCATGCCTTGGGCCATGCGGCCGGCTGGTTGGCCTGGTTGTTCTCGTCGGTGTACCGGCGGCGCTTCATGGACAACGCCCGCCAGGCCGGCTTGGGTATTGCCCAGGTGGCGCCGGCCATCGGCCATGCCGGGGCCATGTCGGCCGAATTGCCGAGGCTGTGGCTGGGGGCGCCGGTGCCTGTGCAGTGGCAAGGTGATGCGGTGGTCGAGCAGGCCTATGCCAGTGGCAAGGGGGTGCTGTTTCTCACGCCGCACCTGGGCTGTTTCGAGATCACCGCCCAGGCACTGGCCAGCCGCTTTTCTGCGCAGTACGGACCATTGACCGTGCTGTACCGCCCGGCCCGTCAAGCGGGACTCGCGCAGGTCATGGAAACCGCGCGTGATCGTCCTGGGCTGCAAGCCGTGCCCACCACGCTGGCGGGGGTGCGGCAAATGATCAAGGCTTTGCGCAGCGGACACGCGGTGGGCTTGTTGCCCGACCAGGTGCCGCCCGAAGGCATGGGTCACTGGGCACCGTTTTTCGGCAAACCGGCCTACACCATGACGCTGGCCGCGCGTCTGGCTTTACAGACCGGCGCTGAGGTGGTGCTGATCTGGGGTGAACGTCTGCCCTGGGGACGGGGGTATCGCCTGCATGCCAGCAGGCTGGGCCATGAACTGTCGACCGAACTGGACGTGGCAGTGGTGCAGATCAACCAGGCCATGGAGCAACTGGTGCGTCAGTGTCCGGGGCAGTACCTGTGGGGCTACGCCCGCTACAAAGGGCCGCGCGGCGCCTGAACGAACAACACAAAGGCCAGGTTTTGGTTCATCTTCTGATCGGTTTCATGCGTCTGATCGCCCGCTGGCCTTTGCCCGTGGTGCGCGGGCTTGGCGCCATGCTGGGCGTGCTGCTGTGGCTGGTGGCGAGCCGCCGTCGCCACATTGCCGACGTCAATCTGCGACTGTGCTTTCCTGAATGGCGCGATGCACAGCGCAGGCGCCAGGTGTTTCGCCATTTCGTGGCCTTTGGTCAATCGGTGCTGGACCGCGCCTGGCTCTGGCATGCGCCTGAAGCGGTGGTGCGCGCGCGCCTGCACTGGCAAGGCCATGAGCAGGCGTTGACAGCGCCTGGCCCGCTGGTGATGTTTGCGCCCCATTTTGTGGGGCTGGACGCCGGGGGGATGGCGGTGTCGATGAAGCTGGCGCCGGGGCCTGCGGCCTTCATTTTTGTGGCGCAGTCCAACCCGCTGGTGGAGCAATGGGTCCGCTCCGGGCGTGAACGCATGGGCAATGCACGACCCTATTTCAGGCATGAAGGCATGCGCAAGATTCTGGCGGGCCTCAAGCGGGGCGAGCCTCTGCACCTGTCGCCCGACATGGATTTCAACCGCGACGAATCGATTTTTGTGCCCTTCATGGGCGTGCAGGCGGCCACGGTGCCGTCACTGTCCCGTCTGGCGCGCGTGGCGGGTGCCCGCGTGGTGCCGGTGGTCACGCGCATGACCCCACAGGGTTACACGATCGAGGTGCACGAGCCGCTGGCCGATTTTCCGACCGAGGACCTGACTGCCGACACGGCCCGGATGAACGAGTTGCTGGCGGGTTACATCCGCATCATGCCCGAGCAGTACCACTGGGTGCATCGCCGTTTCAAGACCCGCCCTGAGGGCGAGCCCGGGGTTTACTGAGCTTTCAGGAAGGTGCCGATTTCCGCGATCACACGCGCGGGCTGTTCGTGCACCACCCAGTGGGTGGCCTGGGGCAGCGGCACCAGTTTCATGCGTGGCACGAAAGCGTCCAAACCATCGCACAGTCCGGGCAGCAAGGCGATATCGCCTTGCGCCCACAGCACCAGCGTGGGCTGGGGAATGTGCAGCATGTCAGGGGGCAGCTCGATGGCATGGACTGCTGGATCCTGCGCAGTGGCCGGCCGCAACGGCGAAGCCCGGTAGTAGTTCAGGCCGCCATCGAGCCCGAGATCCCACACTGCACGGTATTGATCGCGAACCTTTGGCGTGAGCCAGCCCGAGCCGATCGGCGCCCCCGGCGTACCGGGCGGCGCCGTGGCCCCCATGCCTTCGAAAAAGTTGAACAGGCGTGCGTAATCCTTTTCTGCCAGAAGCGTGGCCGCGTCGGGCCGGACCAGGAAATTCATGTAGGCGCTGGCAGCCTGCTGCGCCGGACTGGTTCGCAGTTCGCGCAGGAAGGTGCCCGGGTGTGGCGAGTTGATGATGACCAGCTGGCGCAGGCGCTCTGGATGCTGGTTGGCCAGGCTCCAGGCAATGGCGCCGCCCCAGTCGTGCGCGATGAGTGCCGCCACCGGCTCGCCGGTGCCGCATTCGGCGTCCATGAGGGCCACGATGTCCTGCACCAGGTACTTGGCGCGGTAGTCCTTGACGTCGGTCGGGGCGCTGGAGCGTTCGTAGCCACGCAGGTTGGGCGCCACGCAACGGAAACCACCGTTTTCGGGCCGGGCAAAGTGCTCGAGCAAGGCGTCCCACACAAACGCCGCTTCGGGAAAGCCGTGCAGGAACATCAGCACAGGGCGGCCGCGTTCGCCGCTGGCGCGGCAGCTCAGGGTGATGCCGTGTGGCAGGTCTTGTTGCCAGGTCTCGATCATGGCCACGCTCCGGGGCAGTGGCTGGGGAAACGGGGTCAGTCCGCCGGGGTCTCGGGGGCTGCGGGGCTTGCAGCTTCGCCGGTGGCGTTGGCGGGGTGGGTCCAGTCCCACAGCAGCTGGGCCACCTCTTCCAGGCCCTGCTTTTTCAGGGCAGAGAACAGTCTGACTTCGCCGCCACCGGCCTGCAGTCGCGCAATCGACAGGGCCTTGGCCTGCTCGGCGCGGGTGAGCTTGTCGGCCTTGGTCAGCACGATCAGGAATTTCAGCCCTTGCTCCACACGCGGGCGAATGACTTCGAGCAGGGCTTCGTCCAGCTCGGTCAGGCCGTGGCGGGGGTCACACATCATCACCACGCCCAGCAGGTTGGGACGGCTGACCAGGTAATTGGCCATGACGCGTTGCCAGCGGGCCTTGTCGTCCCTGGCCACGGCGGCGTAGCCGTAGCCTGGCAAGTCGGCAAGCACCGCATCGGTGATGCCCTGCTTGCCCAGCGAAAACAGGTTGATGTGCTGGGTGCGGCCCGGTTTTTTGGAGGCAAAGGCCAGCTGTTTTTGCTGCGTCAGGGTGTTGATGCAGGTGGATTTTCCGGCGTTGGAACGGCCCACGAAGGCGATTTCGGGCAGGTCGTGGTCGGGCAGGTGGTGCAGCTGGGCAGCCGTGGTCAGGAAGCGGGCCGTATGCATCCAGCCCAGCGGCGTGACGGGGGCGGGTGCCGCGGGGGCGGCGGGCTTGGGGGGGCTGGATGTCATGGAAAGGGGTTCGGGTGGAGCGTCAGGAAACTGACGTTGACGGCATTGTAGAATCCTCCGGTTTTGTGCCGGTTCCCGGATACCTTGCCAACGGATACATGCCCATGAAGTCGATCGCCTCTTCCCTGCTGACCGCTGCCGCCTTGCTGGCCGGCTCTGCCTTCGCCGCCGCTCCTGCAGCTTCTGCCAAGCCGGATCTGGCCAAGGGCGAAGCGTCCTACACTGCCGTGTGCGCCGCCTGTCACGCTGCCGATGGCAACTCGACCACCCCTGTCAACCCTAAACTGGCCCAGCAGCACCCCGAGTACCTGGCCAAGCAGCTGCAGGAATTCAAGTCCGGCAAGCGCGCCAACGCCGTCATGAGCGGCATGGTGGCTGCGCTCAGCGACGATGACATGCGCAACATCAGCTACTGGCTGGCTTCCAAGCAGGCCAAGCCCGGTTTTGCCAAGGACAAGGACAGCGTCGCCCTGGGCGAGCGCATCTACCGTGGTGGCATCCCGGACCGCCAGGTCGCTGCCTGTGCCGGCTGCCACGCCCCCAACGGTGCCGGCATCCCGTCCCAGTACCCGCGTTTGTCCGGCCAGCATGCCGACTACACTGCTGCCCAGCTGGTGGCTTTCCGTGATGGCGCTCGCAAGAACAGCGCCCAGATGACGGGTGTGGCCGCCAAGATGAATGACCGCGAGATCAAGGCCGTTGCCGACTACATTGCCGGTCTGCGCTGATCGCCGGGTCGGCCCGGTCCGCACCTGATCACGCACATCCAAAGCGGGCTTTGTCCCGCTTTTTGTTTTTCTGGTCCCAAAATTTGTCCTTGCAATGACCTCGTTCACCGAAACTTCTGACGCTGACACTGCAACCGGATGGTGGAAGGCCTGGCAGGAACTGCTGGCTTCCATGCGCTTTGCCATTGCGTTGCTGACGGTCATCTGCATTGCTTCGGTGATCGGCACAGTGCTCAAGCAGCACGAGCCCTTTCCCAACTACGTCAATCAGTTCGGACCGTTCTGGGCCGAAGTGTTCAATGCACTGAACCTCTACAGCGTCTACAGCGCCTGGTGGTTCCTGCTGATCCTGGCCTTTCTGGTCACCAGCACCAGCCTGTGCATTGCCCGCAACACGCCCAAGATCCTGACCGACCTGAAGGTCTACAAGGAAAGCATCCGGGAGCAAAGCCTCAAGGCCTTCCACCACAAGGCCGAGGGTGCGGTGGCCGATGCGCCCGAGGCGGCGGCGCACCGTCTGGGCCAGCTGCTGGCCACCGGTGGCTGGAAGGTGAAACTGCAGTCGCGTGAAGCCCAGGGGGGAACAGGGTGGATGGTGGCCGCCAAGGCCGGCGCCGCCAACAAGCTGGGCTACATCGCGGCGCATTCGGCCATCGTGCTGGTGTGTTTGGGCGGCTTGCTCGATGGCGACCTGATCGTGCGCGCCCAGATGGCGTTCGGCGGCAAGAGCGTCTACAACGGCGGCGGCCTGATCGCCGATGTCCCGGTGCAGCACCGCCTGTCCGAGCGCAACCCGACCTTCCGCGGCAACCTGATGGTGGCCGAGGGCACGGCATCCAGCACGGCCATCCTCAACCAGTCCGACGGCATCCTGCTGCAGGAGCTGCCCTTCACGGTGGAGCTGAAAAAGTTCATCGTCGAGTACTACTCGACCGGCATGCCCAAGCTCTTTGCCAGCGACATCGTGATCCACGACAAGGCCACTGGCGACAAGCAGGAGGCGCGGGTCGAGGTCAACAAGCCGGCCAGTTACAAAGGCATCGAAATTTACCAGTCCAGCTTTGACGACGGCGGCTCCCGTGTGAAGCTGCAAGCGGTGCCGATGGCGGCGGCCAGCAAGCCTTTCGAGGTGGAAGGTGTGATCGGGGGTAGCACCGAGCTGACCAACGGCAACGACAAGCTGCGGCTGGAGTTCACCGGCTTGCGCACCATCAACGTCGAGAATTTCGCAGGTCAAGGAAGCGGTGCCACCGATGTGCGCGCGGTGGACCTGCGCCAGAACATCGAAAGCCGTCTGGGCGCCGGCCACAAGACCGCCACCAAAAAGGAGCTGCGCAACATCGGCCCCAGCGTGAGCTACAAGCTGCGCGACGCGGCCGGGCAGGCGCGCGAATACAACAACTACATGCTGCCGGTGGACATGGGCGACGGCCAGTCGGTGTTCCTGCTGGGCGTGCGCGAGAACCCGGGCGAGTCTTTCCGCTACCTGCGCCTGCCGGCCGACGAAAACGGGGCGATGGATGGTTTTGTGCGCCTGCGCGAGGCACTGCAGTCGGCGCCGCTGCGGCAGCTGGCGGTGCAACGCTACGCCCGCAACGCGGTGGACCCGAAGCGTCCAGAGTTGACGCAGCAGTTGGCCGACTCTGCTGCCCGCGCGCTGGGCCTGTTTGCCGGGCTGGAGCAGGTCCAGGGCAAGCCGGTGGCGGGCCTGCAGGCGGTGGCCGATTTCATGGAAGCCAATGTGCCCGAGGCCGAGCGCAGCCGCGCTGGCGAAATGCTGATCCGCATCCTCAACGGCGTGCTGTTCGAGCTGGATGCCGTGGCCCGCGAGCAGGCCGGTGCCAAAGCCCTGCCGCAGGACAAAATCCAGGGCTTCATGAGCCAGTCGGTGCTGGCCCTGAGCGACGCGCCGCTCTATACCGCACCCATGGCCCTCATGCTCAAGGACTTCACCCAGGTGCAGGCCAGCGTGTTCCAGGTGGCCAGAGCCCCCGGTAAAACCGTGGTTTACCTGGGCTGCGCCCTGCTGATCCTCGGCGTTTTTGCGATGCTCTATGTCCGCGAACGCCGCCTGTGGATCTGGCTGGCGCCTGCGGGCACCGGTTCGACGGCGCTGATGGCGCTGTCGTCCAACCGCAAGGCCATGGACACTGACCGCGAATTTGAACAACTCAAGGACCGCCTGCTGCCCACGCCACAGGCGCCGGAGAACGCTGCATGAACACGACCACCGTGACCCTCAACCCGGGCTTTTTCTCCCGCCGCAGCGCGGGAGACTGGGGCTTTGCCGCACTGACCCTTTTGGGCATGCTCTGGGCCCTGAGCCAGTACCGCCACGCCATGGACGGGTACGAGCAGGCCATCCTGGTCGGCTCCTGGCCCGCGGCCGTCTGGCTGGGCTGGTTCTGGCGCCCGGCGCGCCACCTGATGCTGGGCGTGGCGGCGCTGTCCTTGCTGGCCATCACCAGTTACCAGGGCGATCTGGCGCGGGCCGACAGCGTGTTCTGGCTCAAGTATTTCCTCTCCAGCCAGTCGGCCATCCTGTGGATGAGCATGGTGTTCTTCATCAGCACGGCTTTTTACTGGGCCGGCATGTTCATCCGCGGCCAGAGCGATGTGTTCGAAGCGCTGGGCTCGCGCATGGCCTGGACGGGTGTGACGCTGGCCTTGGTGGGCACCATGGTGCGCTGGTACGAGAGCTACCTGATCGGGCCGGACGTGGGCCACATCCCGGTGAGCAATCTGTACGAAGTCTTCGTCATGTTCTGCTGGATGACGGCGGTGTTCTACCTGTACTACGAAGGCCAGTACCAGACCCGCGCCCTCGGGGCCTTTGTCATGCTGGTCGTCAGTGCCGCGGTGGGCTTTTTGCTCTGGTACACGCTGGTGCGCGAGGCGCACGAGATCCAGCCGCTGGTGCCGGCCCTCAAGAGCTGGTGGATGAAGCTGCATGTGCCGGCCAACTTCATCGGCTACGGCACCTTCGCGCTGTCGGCCATGGTGGCCTTTGCCTACCTGATCAAGCAGCAGGCCCATGAAACCCGCTGGTACAAACTCGCACCGCTGTGGCTTTTGGGGGCAGCTTTGTGCTTTGTGCCGATCGCCTTCCGTCAGCGTGGCGTGGCCGAAGCAGGCGGTAGCTACTGGGTGGGTTATGCCCTGGTTGCGGCCCTGATCGCGGGTGGCATCCTGCTGGGGCGCAAGCGACTGACCGAGCGCCTGCCAGCACTGGAGGTGCTCGACGACGTGATGTACAAGGCCATTGCCGTGGGCTTTGCCTTTTTCACCATCGCCACTGTGCTGGGCGCCCTGTGGGCGGCCGAGGCCTGGGGCGGCTACTGGAGCTGGGATCCCAAGGAAACCTGGGCCCTGATCGTCTGGCTCAACTACGCGTCCTGGCTGCACATGCGCCTGATGAAAGGCCTGCGTGGCACCGTGGCGGCCTGGTGGGCGCTGGTGGGTCTGGGCGTGACCACCTTTGCCTTTCTGGGCGTGAACATGTTCCTGAGCGGCCTGCACAGTTACGGCACGCTCTGAGTGGTTTTCGCGAGCAGGGGCTCGCTCCTGCAAAGGCGAAATCGATGCAGGAGGCCGCCCCGCGGCCGAAGCTGTTGTTGTGATGGAGGCTTACCATGCTGATCCGTTCTTCCGATGCCGGTTTTGACCATCCCGTCCCCAGCGAGATCACATCGCGGGCATTGTTCGAATCACGTCGTACCCTGCTGCAGCAAATGGCAGCCGGTGCCGCCGGCCTGACGCTGGCCGGCTGGGCGGCGCGCGATGCGCGTGCTCAAATGAAGGGCCCGGGTGTGCTGCCGGTCTTGTCTGCAGTGCCGTCCACGGTGGCGGGTGCCCAGACGATGGACAAGCCCACGGCCTACAAGGACGCCACCACGTACAACAATTTCTACGAGTTCGGTACCGACAAGTCCGACCCGGCCCGCCATGCCCACACCCTCAAGACCCAGCCGTGGACGGTGGAGGTGGAAGGCCTGGTCAAAAAGCCCGGCCGATACGGTCTGGAAGACCTGATGAAGTGGTCCGCAATGGAAGAGCGCATCTACCGCCTGCGCTGTGTCGAAGGCTGGTCCATGGTGATCCCGTGGGTGGGCTATTCGCTGGCCGAACTGATCCGTCGCGTCGAGCCGCAGCCCGGTGCGAAGTTTGTGGAATTCGTCACCCTGGCCGACCGTGCCACCATGCCGGGCATCCGATCCAGCGTACTGGACTGGCCCTATGTGGAAGGCTTGCGCATGGACGAGGCCATGCACCCGCTCACGCTGCTGGCTTTTGGCATGTACGGCGAGGTGCTGCCCAAGCAGAACGGTGCCCCATTGCGCCTGGTGGTGCCGTGGAAATACGGCTTCAAGAGCGCCAAGAGCCTGGTCAAGATCCGCTTTGTGGACAAACAGCCGGTGTCGTCCTGGGAGAAAGCCGCGCCGCAGGAATACGGTTTTTACTCCAACGTGAACCCGGTCGTTGACCACCCGCGCTGGAGCCAGGCCAGCGAGCGCCGCATCGGTGAAGACGGCCTGCTGGCCAAAAAGCGCAAGACCTTGATGTTCAATGGCTACGAACCGCAGGTCGGCCAGCTTTACGCCGGCATGGACTTGAAGAAATTTTTCTGATGCTGTCTGCGGTCGTTCGGTCTGAATGCCATATGCCCGTTCGGGCTGAGCCTGTCGAAGCCCCAACCTCATGAGCACATGGCTGCGAACCCGCACCGCCTGGTGGGTGCTGCTGGCGATCGGCCTGTTACCGCTGGTTTCGCTGGTCTGGCGCACGCTGACCGACCAGCTCGGTGCCAACCCGGCTGAAACCCTGATCCGCGCCACCGGCGACTGGACCCTGCGCGGCCTGTGCCTGACGCTCGCCATCACCCCGCTGCGTGTGCTGCTGGGCTGGCCCGAACTGCTGCGCTTTCGCCGCCTGCTGGGCCTGCTGACTTTCGGCTACGCCAGCCTGCACCTGCTGGGCTACGCCGGTTTCGACATGGGTTTTGTATGGGCCGACATCGCACATGACATTCCCAAACGCCCCTTTGTGCTGGTGGGCGCGCTCGCTTTTGCGCTGCTGCTGCCGTTGGCGGCCACCTCATGGAATGGCGCGATCCGGCGCATGGGAGCCAAGCGCTGGCAAGCGCTGCACCGCAGCGTCTATGCCGTGGCCGTGCTTTCCATCCTGCATTTCTGGTGGATGCGATCAGGCAAACGCAACTTCACCGAGGTGTGGGTCTACGGCCTGATTCTGGCCGGATTGCTGGGCTGGCGGGTGCAGAGAGGACTCAAAAAACTGCTGTAGGAGCGCGCCCCTGCGCGCGAAATGTATTCGGCCGCAGGGGCGGCCTCCCACAAGATTCGACAGCAGCTTTGGCCCCTGATCGCAAAGGGTGTTATCCCCGGATCAGCCGACCAGCTGCTCCAGCGCAAAGGTGTCAAACGCCGATTCGCGTTGACGGATCAGGTGCGCCTTGTCGCCATCGACCAGCACCTCGGCGGCACGGCCACGGGTGTTGTAGGTGCTGGCCATGCTCATGCAATACGCGCCCGTGGACAGCACGGCCAGCAGATCGCCCGACTGCACCACCAGCGAACGGTCGCGGCCGAGCCAGTCGCCGCTTTCGCAGATGGGGCCAACCACGTCATACGTGACGGCTTCACCCGCGCGTGGCACCACCGGCACGATCTGGTGGAAAGCCTCGTACATGGCCGGGCGTGGCAGGTCGTTCATCGCGGCGTCGACGATGCAGAAATTCTTCTGTTCCCCCGGCTTGGTGAAGATCACCTCGGTCAGGCACACCCCGGCGTTGCCCACCAGCGAGCGGCCTGGCTCGATCATCAGCTGGCGCTGGCCGTAGCCGCGCGCGTCCAGCTTGGCCAGCAGCTGTGCCCACAGGGCATCGGCCGCAGGCGGTGTGTCGCCGTTGTAGTCGATGCCCAGACCTCCGCCGAAGTCGATGTGGTGGATCGCAATGCCAGCGGCTTCGATCTCGGCCACCAGGTCCAGCACGCGGTCCATCGCGTCCAGATAAGGCGTGACCTCGGTGATCTGCGAGCCGATGTGGCAGTCGATGCCCACCACCTGCAGACCGGGCAGGCTGGCCGCGTGGCGGTAGGCGCGCAGCGCGTGTTCGTGCGCGATGCCGAACTTGTTGCCCTTCAGGCCGGTGGAAATGTAGGGGTGCGTCTTGGCGTCCACGTTGGGGTTGACGCGCAGGCTCACCGGCGCCTTCAGGCCCAGTTCGCAGGCCACGCTGCTGAGCACATCGAGCTCGGCTTCGCTCTCGACGTTGAAACAGCCGATGCCGGCCTGCAGTGCCTGCTTCATCTCGGCGCGGGTTTTGCCCACGCCCGAGAAGATGACCTTGGCCGGATCGCCGCCCGCGGCCAGCACGCGCAACAGTTCACCGCCGGAGACGATGTCGAAGCCGCAACCGGCGTTGGCAAACACCTGCAGCACCGCCAGGCTGGAGTTGGCCTTCATGGCGTAGCAGATCTGTGCCTTGCGGCCGGCAAAGCCGCGCTGGTAGGCGGCCAGGGCCGACAGCATGGCGGCTTTGGAATAGACGAACAGGGGCGTGCCGTGTTCGCGGGCCAGATCGACCAGGCGCACACCTTCCATGTGCAGTTGCTCGCCCTGGTAGGCGATGAAGGGCTGGCCGGGCAGGGATGCGGTGGTGGTCATGTTCAGCGTGAGGGTTCGGAGGCGGCAGGCTTGGCTGCGGGCGCAACCTGATGCCAGGGGTTGAGTGTTTGCGGCAGTGTGGCGCGGCCTTGCGATTCGGGTGTGGTGGGCAAGACCAGGGGGCCTTTTTGCCCGCAGGCCGCGAGCATTGCACCACAGCCGGCAAGGGCATGGCCGATGACTAGAATTCTTGCAATTCTCAACATCCGGCGATTGTAATGACCGACCTCGAATACATGGACCAGGCCGAGCGCCTGCTGGCACAGGTGGAAGCCTCGTGCGACCGCATCAACGACGAGACCGACGCCGACATCGACAACCAGCGCGTGGGCGGCATGGTCACGCTGACCTTCCGCAACCGCAGCCAGATCGTCATCAACCTGCAAAAACCGCTGCACGAGGTCTGGCTGGCCGCACGGTGTGGAGGCTTCCATTACAAATTCGACGCTGGCCTCTGGATGGATACCAAGGGCCAAGGCGAGTTCTGGGAAAGCCTGTCGCGTTACGCCAGCGAGCAGTCAGGCCAGGCCCTGCGTTTCGGGGCCTGACCGCTCAGTTGCGAAACAGGTCCAGAATCCGGCGCTTCTCGTCACCTGCGGGCAGGGGTGCAGGCTTGTCATCGCTGCGATCACCCAGTCCGAGTGAGCTGACACCGCCGCGGGCAAATTCTTCAAAAACCCATTCATTGCCCACATGGACCAGGCCTTCGGGAACCGGGTATTCCGATACCGGGACCCCACGCAATGCGGTGTCCATGTAGCTGATCCACACCGGCAGGCTCAGGCCGCCACCGGTCTCGCGGTCACCCAGCTTGCGAGGGGTGTCGTAGCCGATCCAGACGATGCCGGTGACCTGCGGGTTGTAACCGGCAAACCAGGCGTCCATCGAGTCGTTGGTGGTGCCGGTCTTGCCGTACACATCGGGGCGTTTGAGCAAGGCCTGAGCGCGCGCTGCTGTGCCCGAGCGGGTGACTTCCTGCAGCAGGCTGTTCATCACGTACGCGTTGCGAGGGGTGATCGCGCGCTGTGATTCTTCCGGCTGTTCAGGGGGAGGGCTTTCGACCAGGACCTTGCCCTTGGGGTCGGTGATGCGCGTGATCAGGTGGGGCTGCACCAGGTAGCCACCGTTGGCGAACACCGAATAGCCCGCAGCCATCTGCATCGGGGTCACGGAGCCTGCCCCCAAGGCCATGGTCAGGTAGGCAGGGTGTTTGTCTTCGTCAAAGCCGAAACGGGTGATCCATTCCTGTGCGTTGCGGGCGCCCACCGCCTGCAGCACGCGGATGGAGACCATGTTCTTGGATTTGGCCAAGCCGGTGCGCAGGCTCATCGGGCCATCGAACTTGCCGTCGTAGTTTTTGGGCTCCCAGGGCTGACCGCCGGTCACGCCGCCGTCAAAGAACAAGGGGGCGTCGTTGACCACCGTGGTGGGGGTGAAGCCTTTTTCGAGGGCGGCTGAGTAGATGAAGGGCTTGAAACTCGAGCCTGGCTGGCGCCAGGCCTGGGTGACGTGGTTGAACTTGTTTTTGGCGAAATCGAAGCCGCCGACCAGGGCGCGCACCGCACCGGTTTTAGGGCTGATGGCGACGAAGGCACCTTCCACTTCGGGTTGCTGTGTGATCTCGTAGCCTCCCTTGGCCATCTGCACGATGCGCACCACAGCGCCGCGGCGCAGACGGACAGCTGGTGCGGCCTTGTCAGACAGCCCCGATTGCACGGGCTTGAGCCCATCGCCGGTGATCTCGATCGTGTCGCCATTGCCACGGGTGACCACCACCTTGCGCGGGCCGGCTTCGAGCACCACGGCAGAGAGCAGGTCGCCGTTGTCGGGATGGTCGTCAAGCGCATCGTCGATGGTGTCTTCGAGTTTCTTCGGGTCGGTGGGCAGGTCGATGAATTTCTCGGGGCCGCGGTAAATCTGGCGGCGCTCGTAATCCATGATGCCCTGGCGCAGTGCACGGTAGGCGGTGCGTTGTTCTTCGGCCACCAGGGTGGTGGTGACGTTCAGTCCGCGAGTGTAGGTTTCGGCGCCGTACTGGGCATAAACCATCTGGCGCACGGTTTCAGCCACGTATTCGGCGTGCAGGATGTTCTTGTCGGCCGAGGTCCGCAAGTGCAGCGGTTCGGCTTTGGCGGCCTTGGCTTGCGCCGCCGTGATGAAGCCGTTGTCTTCCATGCGCTCGATGATGTAGAGCTGACGCGCTCGGGCACGTTTGGGGTTGGCGAACGGGTTATAGGCCGAAGGCGCTTTGGGCAGGCCGGCGAGCATGGCGGCTTCGGCAATCGTGATGTCCTTGAGCGATTTGCCGAAGTAGGTTTCGGCGGCCGAGGCAAAACCATAGGCCCGGTTGCCCAGGAAGATCTGGTTCATGTAGATCTCCAGGATCTGGTCCTTGGAGAGCATGTGCTCGAGTTTGTAGGTCAGCAGGATCTCGTAGATCTTGCGGGTGTAGGTCTTCTCGGACGACAGGTACACATTGCGCGCCACCTGCATGGTGATGGTCGAGGCGCCCTGACTCTTCATGCGGCCGATGTTGGCAATGCCGGCGCGCAAGATGCCCAGATAGTCCACGCCACCGTGCTGGTAGAAGCGAGCGTCTTCGATGGAGAGCACGGCATCCTTCATGACCTTGGGGATCTCGTTGATCGGGGTCAGGTTGCGGCGTTCTTCGCCAAACTCGCCCATCAGCACGCCATCGGCGGTGTAGACCCGCAGAGGCAGCTTGGGCCGGTAGTCGGCCAGGTCAGAGATGTCGGGCAGGTTGGGGTAAGCCACCACCATGGCCACACCCGCGACGAACACGATGCTCAGCACAGCGGCGACCGCCAGCCCCCCCAGCCAGAACACCAGCTTGAGCAGCCATTTCCCGGGGCCTGCGGGCGTTGAGGGGGTTTTGGAGGAGGGCTCGCGATCGGCGTTGGACTTGGCGGACATAGGACCTTTATCGGCAGCGCCGAAAGGGCGCGAGGCAGGCCCGCATTATAAAAATCCGCGCCCATGACTTGCTTATGAAATTGTTTGAATTGAAATCCTAATTACTCATTTATAGATTGAAACAAGATGTTCTCTTCTCTACAAAGGTGATGCACCAGCCCGCAAGAGGTTGGTCAGGGAGGAGACCCGGCATGCAATGGATCAGGCGGATGGGGGGTCTGGTGGCCTGGCGACAACAACGCGCCAGTGCCTGGGGCGCCTTGCTCGGCCAGCAGGACATCCTGGTGGCCGCCTTGTCTGTGCAGCAGACCGGGAGCTTTCGCGTGGTGGTGTTCGAGCACCTGCACGCATCTTCGGCGCTGGTGCACCTTTCCGAACGCGAGGAGGACTGGGTTCAGACCCTGAGGACTTTGGGCAAGCCCCTGCCCAAACGTTGGCGCACCATGGCCTTGGCTGTCAGCGAAGAACGTTGTCGCCAGGGGGTGCTGGTGTGGGATGGTCCGCTGGACACACGCAGGCTCGAGGCTGAAGTGCAGCTGGAGGCTGCCGCTGCATGGGGCGTGGCGCCGGCGGAGGTCGGTTTCGATTACCGCCTGCAGGAAGCGCCGCCTGCCGACGGTCTGCGGGTGCAATGGGCCTCCTGCCTGAGCGAGCAGCTCTTGCAATGGCAGCAGCATGCACGCCGTGCCGGCTGGCGTTTGCCGGTGGTGGAGCCCGAGCTTCAGGCCGCGCAACGGGCAGCGGTGTACTTGCGCGGCGCTGACCTGCAGCACTGGGCCCAGTCTCCCCAGGACTGGCAGTTTGCGCGTGGGCCTGAACGCAGTCTGGCTGAAGTGGATTGGCTGGCGCTGCAAAGCGGCCCCATGTGGAAGCCGCTGGTGGCCTGTGGTGCCGCATTGGGGGCCTTGTTGTGAACGCCCGGCCATTGAACCTGCTGCGCCATCCCCGGCGCGTGCATGCACTGGCGGCCGGGGCAAGGCCTGCTGTGCTGGGTGCTTGGCTTGTCGGCGTGCTGCTGGGTGGTGTTTGGGGTTGGTCGCAGCAGGTGCAGATGGACCGGTTGCTGGACCAGCGCGTGCAGCTGCAGGCCCAATCGAGTGCCTTGCGCGAACAGCAGGCTCGTCAGACGGCCGCTCAGGAAAAGGCGCAGCTGCAGTCGAAATGGGGGCAGAGAGCGCAGTCCTGGCGGGCGCAGCGTCAGCACCTGATGGAGCTGCATGCGGCATTGATGACGCAGGCCGCAGAAACAGGGCTGCGTGTGGAGCGCTGGCAGGGCGACGGCCGTCAACTGGTGCTGCAAGCTTGGTTGCCCCGTGCCGACCATGTGCCGGTGGTGCTGTCGGGCCTGTCCCGCTCATGGGCAACGGCTTGGACTTTGCAAAGCATGGGTGATCGGGCTGGCTCAGGGGTGGATGTGGTGCTGCAGGCCCCATGGCCTGCTGGCATCAGGGACGATGGGCGGCGAAAGCCATGAAGGCTCAATGGTCCAAGTTCCGCCCGGACCTGCGGCGCCATCTGCTGGTGCTGGCGGGGGCTTGTCTGTCCGGAGTGGCTTTGGCCTGGTGGTGGTGGCCGCTGGACACCGAAGCACTGGACGTCTTGCGCCAGGAGGTGGCTCAATTGCAGGCCCAAACCCAGGTTCAGGTACCGGACCAACCACACAAGCAGCAGAGGCCGGCTGCGGACGCTGTGGCTGGAGACGAACAGCTTGTTTTGGATGAGCCTGCGCTGGCCGAGGCAGACATGGTCTGGCCCTGGTTGCAACAACGGATGCAGGCACAAGGGCTGCAGGTCCTGCTGCTGAGGCCGCAGGCGGTGAACATGGACAAGGGCTTGCCCGAGCAGGCGGTGGCCCTGCGCCTGCAAGGACGCTGGCGCGATTGGCTCGTGTTGGAAGAGGCTCTTCACGAGCATGCCCCCTGGTGGGTCATTGACCAATGGCAGGTGATGCCTGCGGCTGCACAGTCTGAAGACGTGCGCATCGAACTGCAGGCGCGGCTGGGCTTGCAGCCACCAGGATGGAGGCGGGAGGAGAGGCAACGCGTCTGGCCGCTGTGGCCACAGACTTCTGTTTCGCCGCAAACCACTGGTGCCCCTTTGTTTGCATCGGCGCAGACGCCTGCTCCCCTTGTATCCGCCAGCGAGGCTGCGGGCGGTCTGTCCGCTGACCCGCGTGGGTGGCCGATGGATCAACTGCGCCTGCTTGGGGTCTGGCGGCAGGCCGGGACCGCACACGCGGTCGTGGCGGTGGGACAAGACCCGGTGGTGTTGCGGCTGGGCCAGCAGATTGGACGAGAGGCTTTCCGTGTACGCAGGATTGGCGATGACCATGTGGATCTGGCCACTGCCCGCACATCTGGGCCGTTGTTGCACCTGACGCTGCGAGAGGGCAAGTGATGAAGAACCTGATTTGGCGAAACACCGTGCCGATGGCGCTCGTCGTTGCAGTCTGGGGCTGGCCTGCTTGGGCCCAGTGGCCCGGGCGCCTGCAGGAGCCTGCCAACAGTGACCCGATCAGCCTGAATTTCCAGAACACCGAAGTGCGGGCCCTGATGCAGGTGTTTGCCGATTTCACGGGTCTGAATTTCGTGACCACCGACAGCGTGACGGGTCAGGTGTCGGTGCGTTTGCAGGAGGTGCCCTGGCCGCAGGCCCTGCAGGTGGTGCTGCAGGCCAAGGGGCTGGCGGCCCGGCAGGACGGTCGGGTGGTCTGGATTGCGCCGCATGACGAGTGGTTGCAGCGGGAAAAGAAATCGCTGGAGGCGCAAGCCGCCCTGGAGGGGGTGAGTCCTTTGCAGATGGCCTCGGTGCGCCTGCAGTACGCGCGAGCCAGCGAGGTGGCACAGCGCCTGCAAGGGCTGGCGCCCACCGGGGGTGTGGCCAGTGGTGGCCGCTGGTTGTCTGCCCGGGGCAGCGTGATGGCCGAGCCGCGCACCAACCAGTTGTTCATCAGCGACGTACCGGCGCGCGTGGCCGAGTTGCAGCAGATCGTGGCGAAACTGGATGTGCCGGTGCGACAGGTGCTGATCGAGGCGCGCATCGTCGAGGCGGATGACCAGTTTGGCGAGTCGCTGGGCGTGCGGCTGGGGGTGGGCGTGGGTCGCAACGTTCAGATCAACGGACAGGCCACCAGCGTGGGCCAGCTGGGCGCGACCAATGCCGTGACGGGTGCAGGCGCGGTCAGCGGCAACCAGGTGGCTTTTCCTGCGGGCGCGGCGGGTCAGACGCTGGTGAATCCGGCCAGTGTGGCGGTGTCGCTTTTCAATGCGGCGGCTGACCGCTTCATCAATCTGGAGCTGTCGGCGCTCGAAGCCGATGGCCGTGGCAAAGTGGTGTCGCGTCCGCGGGTGATCACCGCCGATCAAACCAAGGCCCTGATCGAGCAGGGGACCGAATTGCCTTACCAGACCGCCGCCACCTCAGGCGGCAGCACGCTGACCAACATCACCTTCCGCAAAGCCAACCTCAAGCTGGAAGTCACGCCTCAGATCACACCCGAGGGGGCGGTGGTGCTGGATGTGGACGTCAACCGCGACAGCGTGGGACAGCTCACCACGGCCGGTTACGCCATCAACACCAAGCATGTGAAAACCCAGGTCCGGGTGCAGGACGGTGGGACGGTGGTGCTGGGCGGCATCTTCGAGGACACCGACAAGAACGACGAGGCACGCGTTCCCGGTCTGGGCGAGGTGCCGGTGCTGGGCTGGCTGTTCCGCAATCGCCAGCAGGTGCGCCGCCGCAGCGAGCTGCTGGTGTTTCTGACCCCGCGCGTGGTGGCCGAGAACGCCAGCGTGGCCGAGATGGTCGGTCCGGTCTTGTCCAAGCCCGATCCACGCCCCTGAAAGCGAAGCTTCTCCCACACGGCGGCCCAGCCTGCCGAGGGACCGATTTCATGGTCGCAAACGAATGCCTCGCTCGCATACACTTGAGGGTTTTCGGCGCCAGCCGGGCAGGGGTCCGGCATCGCCTTCGTGTGTGAGACGGTCTTGAGCATCATTTTTGTCGGTCTGCCGGGTGCAGGCAAAACCACCATCGGACGCCAGCTGGCCCGGCGTCTGGGGGTGTCTTTTGTCGACTCGGACCATGTGATCGAGGAACGCCTGGGCTGCTCCATCCGTGAATACTTCGCCCGCGAAGGTGAAGAGGCCTTCCGGGATGTCGAGCAGGCAGTGCTCGATGACCTGAGCCTGCACCACCACGGCGTGCTCTCCACCGGTGGCGGCTCGGTGTTGCGAGAGGCCAACCGTCGCCACCTGCATGAACGCGGGTATGTGATCTACCTGCGCACCTCGCCAGAAGACGTCTACCGCCGCGTGCGGCACGACACGGGTCGGCCGTTGTTGCAGGTGGACGATCCCCTGGCACGTCTGCGTGCCCTGTACGAAGCACGTGACCCCTTGTACCGCCAGACCGCCCACTACGTGCTGGAAACCGGTCGCCCGTCGGTGGCGGCGCTGGTCAACAAGATCATGATGCAGCTCGAACTGGGCGGGCAGCTGCCGCTCAAGGCGCCAAGCCCGGCGGCCTGACGTCTCAGGCTTCTGCCGCTTCGATCAAGAAGCGCACCCGCTTTTGTCCCTGCCATTCGTCGGCATCGAGCCGGTAGGCCACCTTGACCCGGGCGGGCAGCGGTTCTGCCCGGTTGAACCAGATGCCATCGACGGGTTGGCCCTGGTGTTTGAGTTTGAGCGACAGGTGTTTCTCGCCCACCAGTCGCTGCGACAGCACTTCGACCTCTTCGCTGAAGACAGGCGGCGCAAAACCCTGGCCCCAGACTTCCGCGTGCAGCATGTCGACCAGTTCGGTGCGCCGGTACTCGGGGGGCAGCGGGCCATCGGTTTCGAGGCGGCGTTGCAGTGTGGCCGCATCCAGCCATTCCATGGCCACCCGGTTCAGGGTTTCCTCGAAAACTTCGAAGTGCTCTTCGGCGACCGTGCAGCCGGCGGCCATGGCGTGGCCGCCAAAGCGCAGCAACACGCCCGGGGCACGCTTGGCCACCAAGTCCAGCGCGTCGCGCAGATGAAAACCCGCAATCGACCGGCCTGAGCCCTTGAGTTCGTGTTCCTTGCCTGGCGCCGTGCTGGCCGCAAACACGAAAGTGGGGCGGTGCAGCTTGTCTTTCAGGCGGGAGGCCACGATCCCAACCACCCCTTCGTGGAAGTCCGGATCGAAGACGCAGATGGCTGGCGGCGGGGTTTCACCCTCCTCGAACAGGGATTCGGCCATTTCCATGGCCATCTCACGCATGTCGCCTTCGATCACGCGGCGTTCGCGGTTGATGGCGTCGAGCTGTCTGGCCAGTTCGTCGGCGCGTGTGGGGTCGTTGGTCAGCAGGCATTCAATGCCCAGCGTCATGTCCGACAGGCGTCCAGCGGCGTTGATGCGCGGGCCCAGTGCGAAGCCGAAGTCGAACGTTGTGGCGCGGCTGGCCTCGCGGCCAGCGGCGCGAAACAGTGCGGCCATGCCTGGCGGCAGCGCACCTGCACGCACGCGTTTGAGGCCCTGGGCCACCAGGCGGCGGTTGTTGGCATCGAGTTTGACCACGTCGGCCACGGTTCCGAGTGCGACCAGCGGCAGCAGGGCGTCCAGTTTGGGCTGGCTGGCCTGATCGAATTGGCCCCGCTGTCGCAGCTCGGCGCGCAGGGCCAGCAGCACATAGAACATGACGCCCACCCCGGCCATGGACTTGCTGGGGAAATCGCATCCAGGCTGGTTGGGGTTGACGATGACTTCTGCGCCGGGCAGCTGCTCGGCGGGCAGGTGGTGGTCGGTCACCAGCACCTTCAGGCCCAGGCTTTGTGCGGCGGCGACGCCTTCCACGCTGGCGATGCCGTTGTCGACCGTGATCAGGACATCGGCACCCTGGTTCTTCACTCGCTGGGCAATCGGTGGCGTCAGACCATACCCGTCCACCACACGGTCGGGCACCAGATAGTTCACACGGCGTGCGCCGAGCATGCGCAGGCCGCGTACGGCCACGGCGCAGGCGGTGGCACCGTCGCAGTCGTAGTCGGCCACGATGCACAGCTGCTGGTCAGCGGCCATGGCATCGGCCAGCAGATGGGCGGCCTTCTGTACGCCTTTGAGACCACCCGGCGGCAGCAATTTGCCCAGCGCATCGTCGAGTTCTTCAGGCGTGTGCACACCGCGGGCGGCATACAGCCGCGCCAGCAGCGGGTGGATGCCGGATTGTTCCAATGCCCAGGCACTGCGGGGTGGGACGTCGCGGGTCAGGAGTTTCATGAATCGGAGTGTTCTTGCAGCAAGGCGCGCAGCGCGCCGTCGGTGTCAATCGGTTTCATGCGCCGCAGCAGACGCTGGTGCCAGGCCTGAGGCACGCTGCGCCAGGTGTGCGCAGCCGTTTCGCTGCACAGCGTGAGAGTCAGGGTGGTGTCGGTCTGGGTCAGTGGTGCCAGCAGTTCGCGGTCGATTTTCTGCCAGGTGCTTCGCCAGGCTGAGGCGTCGCCTTGCCGCGCGCAGCTCTCCAGGTCCAGGATGCAGCGCACCTCGGGCTGTTCGGGTGCGCAGGGGGTCTGTCCGGCCCCGTGCAGCCAGAAGGCGTTGACCGTGAGTTGGCCGCGGGCCACTCGCGCGTCGTTGACCGGGTGGTTGTAGAGCAACATCTGCATTTCACTTTGCAGGCGCTGCAAAGGAGCGGGCAGGCTGCCGTCGGTGATCCAGGGGCGGATGTTGGTGCCCGAGACGCGCGAGAGCGATGCAGTGGCGATGCCGGTCAGTGCGTCACCACGGGCGAGCCAGCGCAGGGCGCCGTGCCACTGCAGCTGCAGACCGTCTTCGGCCATGTAGGGCTGCATGGCCTGCAGCAGTTGGCGGGACTCCTCGACGCCGAGTGCCAGGGCCTCTGGGGGCAGCATGACCACCTGGTCCATGCCGACTTGCCAGTGGCAGGGGGTGATCCAGGCCTGAGGGCCTGCGCTGCCGGTTTCCCGGGCGGCCCAGGGCCATGGGCCTGCATCGGGCCAGCCCAGGGCCTGCGCCAAAGCACGTTCATGAGGCATCAGGGGGTGAGGGCGTTCCCACTCGAGGTCGGTCAGGGTCTCTGCGCGACGCATGCGGCCCAGCAGTTGCTGCAGGTGGGGCAGCTGCAACGGGGGTTGGTGGGCATCGGGCCAGCGGTGGCTGGCGGCATGGGACAGGATCAGGTGCATGTGGGACAGAGTGACTTCAGGCAGGCAACGGTGGTCTGGCCATCGGACCTTATTGTCAGGGATGCCACAATTGGCCGATCTGCTTTGTGGATGCCATGTCGATTCCCTACGAACTTTTGCTGGGCTGGCGCTATACCCGCGCCGGCCGGGCCAGCCGCCGCAACGGCTTCATTTCCTTCATTTCGGGCGTGTCCATGCTGGGCATCGCCCTGGGGGTGGCGGCACTCATCATTGTGCTGTCGGTGATGAACGGTTTTCAGCGCGAGGTGCGCGACCGCATGCTGGGCGTGGTCTCGCACATCGAGATCTATGCCGCCAGTGGTGGGGCCCTGCCTGATGCCGAAGGCCTGCGGGCGCGTTTGCTCGCGCACCCCGAGGTGCTTGGCGCCGCGCCCTTCATCAGCGCCCAGGCGCTGCTCGCCCGGGGCGAGGACATGAAAGGGGTGCTGGTCAGGGGCATCGACCCGGCGCTTGAACCCCGGGTCAGCGATCTGCAGGAGGGGCAGGCCAGTGTGCTGGGTGCGCTGGTGCCGGGGCAGTTCCAGCTGGTGGCCGGTCGCGATCTGGCCATGGCGATCGGCGCGATGCCGGGCGAACAGGTCACGCTGATTTCACCCTCCGGTCAGGTCACGCCTGCGGGCGCCATGCCGCGGCTCAAGCAGATGCGGCTGGCCGGCCTGTTTTCGTCCGGCCATTACGAATACGACTCGGCCCTGGTGCTGATGCATGTGCAGGACGCGGCCCGCCTGTTCCGGCTGGAAGGGGCCACAGGTCTGCGGGTGAAGCTGCGCGATCTGCACGAGGCCCGCACCGTGGCGGCCGAATTGCAGCAGGAGCTGGGTGGTGAGTTTTATGTGCGCGACTGGACGCAGCAAAACCGCACCTGGTTCGCCGCAGTGCAGGTTGAAAAGCGCATGATGTTCATCATCCTGACGCTGATCGTGGCGGTGGCAGCCTTCAACCTGGTCAGTACGCTGGTGATGACGGTGACCGACAAACGCGCCGACATCGCCATTTTGCGCACCCTGGGGGCAAGTCCGCGCAGCATCATGGGCATTTTCGTCGTGCAGGGTGCGACCGTGGGCGTGATCGGCACGCTCAGCGGTCTGGCGCTGGGTCTGTTGGTGGCTTTCAACATTGATGTGATCGTGCCAGCGCTCGAGCGCCTGTTCAACGCGAGCTTCCTGCCCAAAGACATTTACCTGATCAGCCGCATGCCCAGTGAACCGCTGGCCAGCGACATCGTGCCGATCGCGGTGATCTCGCTGGTGCTGGCCTTTGTGGCCACCCTGTACCCCAGCTGGCGTGCCAGCCGCGTCAACCCGGCGGAGGCCCTGCGTTATGAGTGAAACCAAGACACCGGTGCTGCAGGCCCACCGGATCTACAAAGCCTATGCAGAGGGATCGCTGAAGGTTCAGGTGCTGCAAGGCGTGGACCTGGACGTGCGCGCAGGCGAGACCCTGGCCATCGTGGGCGCCTCCGGTTCGGGCAAGAGCACCTTGCTGCACGTGCTGGGCGGGCTCGATGCGCCGACCTCGGGCACGGTGCAGCTGATGGGCCATTCGCTGACCGTGCTGCCACCGGCTGAACAGGGCGCGCAACGCAACCGACATCTGGGTTTTGTCTACCAGTTTCACCATTTGCTGCCGGAGTTCACGGCCCTTGAAAACGTGGCCATGCCCCTGTGGATCCGCCGCATGCCGCGCGAGCAGGCCATGCAACAGGCCGCCGAATGGCTGCGGCGTGTGGGCCTGGGCGAACGACTGCAGCACCGCCCGGCCGAACTCTCGGGCGGCGAGCGACAGCGTGTGGCCATTGCCCGTGCGCTGGTGACCGAGCCGGCCTGCGTGCTGGCTGACGAGCCCACCGGCAATCTGGACCGGACCACCGCGGATGGCGTGTTCGACCTTATGCTGCAGCTCGCGCGCGAGCGTGGCATGGCCTTTGTGGTGGTGACGCATGACCGCAGCCTGGCGGCACGATGCGACCGTCAGCTGCAGCTGGTTCAGGGGCACCTGTCCGCCTTGCCCGACTGATGTGGATCGACACCCACTGCCATCTGGATGCCCCCGAGTTCGCGCTCGACCGCGAAGAGGTGCGAAGCCAGGCCCGTGCAGCGGGGGTGGCGCTGTGTGTGCTGCCGGCGGTGCAACGCCGTGACTGGTCAGGGGTGCAGGCGCTGGCTTCGCAGCATGGCGACGCGTACGCCCTGGGCATCCACCCTTTGTATGTGCCTCAGGCTGACGCACAAGACCTGCAGGCGCTGGACGAGGCACTGGCGGCGGCCCAAGGTGACCCGCGCCTGGTGGCGGTAGGCGAAATCGGTCTGGACTTTTTTGTGCCCGAGCTGTGCGAGCCTGCCATGCGCGAGCGCCAGTGGCAGTTTTACATCACGCAATTGTTGTTGGCCCGAAAGCATGGCCTGCCGGTCATCCTGCATGTGCGGCGCTCGGCCGATCTGCTGCTCAAAGGCCTGCGGCAGGTGGGGGTGTCCGGTGGCATTGCTCATGCTTTCAACGGCAGTGCGCAGCAAGCGCAGGCCTTCATCGACTTGGGCTTTGCGCTGGGCTTTGGCGGTGCGATGACCTTTGAACGGGCCACCGCCTTGCGCGAGCTGGCGCGCACCCTCCCGCTGGATGCGTTGGTGCTGGAAACCGATGCGCCCGACATCCCGCCGCAGTGGATTTACCGCACGGCCGAAGCGCGGGCCAACGGCCAGCCGCAAGGGCGCAACAGCCCCGCCGAATTGCCGCGCATCGCGCAGGTGCTGGCCACTTTGCGAGGCATTGATCCTGATGTACTGGCGCAGGCGACTGGCCGCAATGCTCGGCGTGTGCTGCCGGGGCTGGAGCAGCTGGCATGACGCGATTGACCGGTTTACCGCCTCTGGTGTCCGCGGCCACGCGGGTGCTGGTGCTGGGCAGCTTCCCGGGGGTGAAGTCGCTGCAGCTGAAGCAGTATTACGCGCACCCGCAAAACCAGTTCTGGCCGATTCTCCAGCGGCTGTGGCCACAGGACGGTTGGTCGACCGATGGGGACTACGCGCGGCGCTGCGCCTGCGCGCTGGCGCAGGGCTTGGGCATCTGGGATGTGTACGCCAGCTGCGAGCGTGAGGGTAGCCTGGACAGTGCGATCCGCGAAGCGCAGCTCAATGATTTTCCCGGTCTGCTGCGCCAGTGCCCTTTGCTGACCGGGATTGCCCACAACGGGGGTGAAAGTTTTCGGCATGCACGTGCCGTGGAACAATCGCTGGCCCACGCGGGTCTGGCGGGCCGGGTGCAGTTGCACAAACTGCCCTCGACCAGTCCGGCCAATGCCTCGTGGCCTTTTGAACGCAAGCTCAGCGCCTGGACGGCGGTGATGCACGAACATGGATTGCTGGCATGAGCCGAAAGAAAACCGTTGAACTGCCCGAGGTGAATTTCTCCGAAGACGGTGACATCCGCTACCTGCACCTGGCCTCGCCGTGGATCCAGGGTTCGATGCTGATCAAGAAGCCCTACGACATCGAGCTGGAATACGTGCAGCGCATGATGGCCTGGCTGCTGTTCATGCCCATGACCGAAGTGGCCGGTGCCCACGCCATGCAGCTGGGCCTGGGGGCGGGCAGCATCACCAAGTTCTGCTACAAGAAACTCAAGATGACCTGCACGGCCATCGAACTCAACCCGGGCGTGCTGCATGCCTGCCGTGGCTGGTTCCGTCTGCCGCCGGACGATGAGCGCTTGCGTGTCGTGATCGCCGATGCGGCCCAGGAAATCCGCTCGCCTGAATGGACCGGTGTGGTCGATGCGCTGCAGGTGGACCTGTATGACCATGAAGCGGCGGCCCCGGTGCTCGACAGCGAGGACTTTTACCGCGACTGCCGTGCACTGCTCAGTCCGAATGCCTGCATGACGGTCAACCTGTTCGGTCGCTCGTCGAGCTACGAGGCGAGCCTGCAAAAAATCAGTGCGGCCTTTGGCGAGGAAGCGGTCTGGGCTTTCAAGCCTACGCGCGAGGGCAACACCATCGTGTTGGCCCAACGCACGCCGTCCCGTCCCAAACGCGAGCAACTGCTGGAGACGGCTGAAGCGATCGAGGCCAGCTGGGGCTTGCCCGCGCCCAAATGGCTGCGGGTGTTCAAGCCGGTCCTCAAGTAAGGGCTGCTGGGCCGCGCAAGCCCGATGAATATCAGGGTTTACCCTTGGAGGTCACTCCCGGGACATAGGTGGAACCCACATGGGGAGGGCTGAAATCCTCCAACACAATCGCGGCATCCAAAATTCTGGAGGAGTTTTATCGTGCTCATCAAAAGTCAGAAAGACTTTTTCTCGGGGCTGATGTTCACCGTGGTCGGTGCAGCATTCGCCTATGGCGCCACTGGCTACAGCATCGGGACAGGCGGCCGCATGGGGCCGGGTTATTTCCCGCTGCTGCTGGGGGTGATCCTGGCCATCCTGGGCGGCATCATCATGTTCAAGGCCCTGGTGGTCGAAGCCCCCGGTGGCGACAAGATTGGCAAGTGGGCCTGGAAGCCCCTGTTCCTGATCATCGCAGCCAACGTGCTTTTCGGCGTCATGATTGGCGGTCTGCCCAGCATCGGTCTGCCGCCCATGGGGCTGATCGTCGGCATTTTCGCGCTGACGATTGTGGCCAGCCTGGCGGGTGACAGTTTCCGGCTCAAGGAAGTGCTGATCCTGTCGGTGATCCTCTCGATCGGCAGCTACGCGGCTTTCATTCTGCTGCTCAAGTTGCAGTTCCCGGTCTGGCCCACATTCATCGCAGGTTGAGGAGAAAAACAACATGGAACTTTTCGACAACCTTGCTCTGGGTTTTGGCGTCGCCTTCACCTTCCAGAACCTGATTTACGCCTTCGTCGGCTGTCTGCTGGGCACCCTGATCGGCGTGCTCCCGGGCGTGGGCCCGGTGGCCACGATCGCCATGCTGCTGCCCGCCACTTATGCGCTGCCTCCGGTGGCTGCGCTGATCATGCTGGCCGGCATCTACTACGGCGCCCAGTACGGCGGCTCCACCACCGCCATTTTGGTGAACCTGCCCGGTGAAGCCTCGTCGGTCGTGACCATGATCGACGGCTACCAGATGGCGCGCAAGGGCCGTGCCGGTCCCGCGCTGGCCGCCGCCGGTCTGGGTTCGTTCTTCGCCGGCTGCGTCGGCACGCTGATCCTGGCGGCCTTTGCTGCGCCGCTGACCGAAGTCGCCTTCAAGTTCGGCCCGGCCGAATACTTCTCGCTGATGGTATTGGGACTGATCGGTGCGGTGGTGCTGGCCTCGGGTTCGCTGCTCAAGGCTGTGGCCATGATCGTGCTGGGTCTGCTCATGGGGCTGATTGGTACCGACGTGAACTCGGGTGTCGCCCGCTTCAGCTTCGACATCCCCGAACTGACCGACGGCATCGGCTTCATCGTGATTGCGATGGGCGTCTTCGGCTACGGCGAGATCATCCACAACCTGTCGCACAAGGAAGAAGACCGCGAAGTCTTCACCGGCAAGGTGACTGGCCTGATGCCCACCGCGACGGACTTCAAGAACATGGTTCCGGCCGTGTTGCGTGGTACCACGATTGGCTCTGTGCTGGGCATCCTGCCTGGCGGCGGCGCCTTGCTGGCCGCCTTTGCGGCCTACACCATCGAGAAAAAGACCAAGCTCAAGCCGGGCGAAGTGCCTTTCGGCCAGGGCAACATCCGTGGTGTGGCTTCTCCCGAATCGGCCAACAACTCCGGTTCGCAGACCTCCTTCATCCCGCTGCTGACGCTGGGCATTCCGCCCAATGCCGTGATGGCGCTGATGGTGGGTGCCATGACCATCCACAACATCCAGCCTGGCCCGCAGGTGATGACCAGCAACCCCGAGCTGTTCTGGGGCCTGATCGCCTCCATGTGGATCGGCAACGCGATGCTCGTCATCCTGAACCTGCCGCTGATCGGCATGTGGATCAAGCTGCTGACGGTGCCCTACCGCTGGCTGTTCCCGGCCATCGTGCTGTTCTGCGCGATCGGCGTGTATTCGACCAACAACAACACCTGGGACATCTGGATGGTGGCAGGTTTTGGTGTGATCGGTTACCTCTTCATCAAGCTGGGCGTGGAACCTGCGCCGCTGCTGCTGGGCTTCATCCTCGGCCCGATGATGGAAGAAAACCTGCGCCGCGCCATGCTGCTCTCGCGCGGTGACTGGAGCGTGTTCGTCACGCGTCCGCTGTCGGCCAGTCTGCTGGCGGCTGCCGCGGTGCTGCTGGTGATCGTGATGTTGCCAGCCGTCAAGTCCAAACGCGAAGAAGCCTTCGTCGAAGAGTGATCTTCGCCTGATGGCTCCTGAAGACGGCCCCGCAAGGGGCCGTTTTTCGTGGTGTCACCATGCGGACGCACCAGGGGGACCCCTCTGCGACAATTTCAATTCATTTCGCATTGCCCATGACTTTCGATTTCAGACACCCCTACACCAGCACCCGTTTGCCGCTGTTTGCACGCAATGTGGTGTCCACCTCCCACCCTCTGGCGGCGCAGGCGGGCCTGCAGATGCTGCAGCGTGGCGGCAACGCCGTGGATGCCGCTATTGCGGCTGCGGCGGCCATCACACTGACCGAGCCCGTCAGCAACGGGCTGGGGTCCGATGCCTTTTGCATCCTCTGGGATGGACAGAAGCTGCACGGGCTCAATGCTTCCGGGACCGCACCAGCGGCCTGGACACCGCAGTACTTCCAGCGCAAATACGGCGACACGGTGCTGACCCCGCCCAAGCGGGGTGTGGACAGTGTCACCGTGCCGGGCGCAGTGGCGGGCTGGGTGGCCATGAGCGAGCGTTTTGGCAAGCTGCCGTTCGCCGATCTGCTGGCGCCTGCCATTGACATCGCCGAGCGTGGCTACCTGGTCCCGGTGGTGGTCCAGCAGAAATGGGCCGCGGCCACGCCGGAGCTGCAGTCGCAGCCCGGTTTTGCCTCGAGTTTCCTGCCCTGGGGGCGCGCGCCCCAAGTGGGTGAGTTGTTCCGTTTCCCGGCGGCGGCCCGTGGCTTGCGGGCGATTGCCCAGACCCGAGGTCAGGCTTTGTACGGGGGGGAGATTGCCCAGGCCATCGAACGGTTTGTGGCCGAACAGGGTGGCAGCCTCAAGGCCAGCGATCTGGCGGCTTTCCGGCCCGAATGGGTGGAGCCGGTGGCACAGAACTACCGCGGTTACACCCTGCACGAGATTCCTCCCAACGGCCAGGGCATTGCGGCCTTGATCGCGCTGGGCATCCTGTCGAATTTCGATCTGGCTTCGCTGCCTGTCGACGGTGTGGCATCGCAGCACCTGCAGATCGAGGCCATGAAGCTCGCGTTTGCCGACGTCTACCGCTATGTGGCCGACCCGCGCAGCATGGACGTCACTCCGGCCCAGATGCTCGATGCGCAGTATCTGGCCAGCCGCGCCAAGCTGATCGACATGCGGCGTGCCCAGTCCTTCGCACCCGGCAATCCGGTCAAAGGCGGCACCATCTACCTCACCGCTGCCGATGAGAACGGCATGATGGTCAGCTTCATCCAGAGCAATTACATGGGCTTTGGTTCTGGTGTGGTCGAGCCAACCTATGGCATCAGCCTGCAAAACCGGGGGCATGGTTTTGCCGTGCAGCCGGGCCTGAATCCGGCCAATGTGGTGGCACCGGGCAAGCGGCCTTTCCACACCATCATCCCGGCGTTCCTGACCAAGGATGGCCAGCCGGTCATGAGCTATGGCGTGATGGGCGCCAACATGCAGCCGCAAGGCCACATGCAGACCCTGGTGCGCATGCTGGACTACGGGCAGAACCCCCAGGCCGCCTGTGATGCCCCGCGTTGGCGCTTCAACGCGGGTCTGAACATCAACGTCGAAGCAGCCATGGATCCCGAAACCGTGCAGGGCTTGCAGTCCCTGGGACACCAGCTGGACGTGATCAACGACTCCTACCAGGACTTTGGAGCCGGCCAGTTCATCTGGCGCATGGGCGACCCCCGAGTGCATGGCTACCTGGCTGCAAGCGATCCGCGTCGCGACGGCCAGGCGGTGGGCTTCTGATGTCGGGCACGCGTCCTGCACACCTTTCCTCCGGTCTGCTGCTGGCGGCGGCAGGCTCGATTGCTTTCAGTGGCAAGGCGATCATCGTCAAGCTCGCCTACCGCCATGGCGTGGACGCGGTCACACTGCTCATGTACCGCATGCTGCTGGCCCTGCCGATGTTCCTGACCATGGCCTGGTGGGCTGGCCGCGGCCAGCCACGCCTGCAGATGCGCGACTGGCTGGGCATTCTGGGTCTGGGTTTCAGCGGCTATTACCTGTCGAGTTTTCTGGATTTCTGGGGGCTGGAGTACATCAGTGCCTCGCTCGAGCGGCTGATCCTCTACCTCAACCCCACGCTGGTGCTGGTGCTGGGTTGGGTGCTGTTCGGCCGCAAAATCAGCCACCGCCAGGGGGTGGCCATGGCCATCAGTTATTCGGGGGTGCTCCTGGTGTTTGGCCACGAGGCTTCATTCAGCGGTGCGAATGCCGCCCTTGGGGCTTTGCTTGTGCTGGCCAGTGCCATCACCTATGCCACCTACCTGACTTACAGCGGTCAGCTGGTGCAGCGGCTTGGTTCCCTGCGTCTGGCGGGGTGGGCCACGTCGGTGGCCTGTGTGTTTTGCATCGCCCAGTTTGTGGTGCTGCGGCCGCTGTCGGCGGCGCAGGTGGCCGAGCCGGTGCTCTGGCTGTCCCTGCTCAACGCCATCGCCTGTACCGCCTTGCCCGTGGTGCTGGTGATGATGGCGATCGAACGCATCGGCCCCGGCCTGACGGCGCAAACGGGCATGATCGGGCCGATGTCCACGCTGCTGATGGGCGTGTTCATCCTGGGCGAGTCGTTCAACCTGTGGGTGCTGGCCGGTACGGCCCTGGTGCTCAGCGGGGTGTTCTGGGTCACGCGTCCGACAACGCGTGTGGATTGAGTCAACAAGAGGAGTTCAACATGGATCTGGGAATCGCAGGCAAATGGGCGCTCGTGGGTGGCGCCAGCAAAGGACTGGGCTGGGGCTGTGCCCGCGCGCTCGCGCTCGAAGGCGTGAATGTGGTCATGGTGGCGCGGGGCGCCGAAGTGCTGCAGGCCAGTGTGGACAAGCTCAAGGCGGAGACCGGTGGCAAAGTCAAAGTGCTGGCGGTGGCCACCGATATCACCACCGTGGCTGGCCGTGACGCCATCTGGAATGTGGCAGGGGGTCCTGGCAAGGACTATGACATTGTGGTCACCAACGCGGGCGGTCCGCCGCCCGGTGATTTCCGCGAGTGGGACCGCGAGGCCTGGATCAAGGCGGTGGATGCCAACATGCTCACGCCGATCGAACTGATCAAGGCCACGGTGGACGGCATGGCCGCACGCGGCTTTGGCCGCATCGTCAACATCACTTCCAGCGCCGTGAAGGCACCGATCGATGTGCTCGGCCTGTCCAACGGCGCGCGCAGCGGCCTGACGGGCTTTGTGGCTGGTGTGGCGCGCAGCAAGATCGCGGCCAGCGGCGTGACCATCAACAACATGCTGCCGGGCAAGTTCGACACCGACCGCATCCGCTCGACCTTGCCGGCCATGGCCGAGAAGGCCGGCAAGACGGTGGACGAGATGCGCGCTCTGCAGCAGGCACAGATTCCGGTGGGCCGTTACGGCACCCCCGAGGAGTTTGGTGCGATCTGTGCGTTCCTGTGCAGCCAGCAGGCCGGCTACATCACCGGGCAGAACATCCTGCCCGATGGCGGATCGTATCCAGGTACGTATTGAGGGTCAGTGCCGGGATGACACCCAGATCCCGGCGACGATCAGGGCAAAGGCGGCCGCATGGTAGAGGTGGGGCATCTCGCCCAGGAAGGCGGCCGACAGCAAGGCCGCAAACAGCGGCGTGAGGTTGGCAAAAAAGCCTGCAACGGCGGGCCCGGCCTGCTGGATGCCCAGACCCCAGCAACGGTAGGCCAGCACGGCCGGCCCTGCAGCCACGAAAGCCAGCGTGGCCAGCAGCGGCCAGCCCCAGGTGATGTGCGCATCTGTCAGGCCCCATTCGAATGCCGAAAACAAGCCCGACCAGCCCAGGCCAAACACCACCTGGCCCAGCAGGAAGGCGGCCCAGTCGCTGCGGATTGTTTCGGGCTCGTCGCGGCGTGACAGCAGCCAGCTGTAGAGCGACCAGCTGGCCGTGGCCAGCAGCATGAACAGATCGCCGACGACGGGTCGCACCGAGAGCAGCTGCTGCCATTCGCCGCGCGAGAGCACGATCAGCACGCCGAAGATCGACAGCACGGCACTCACGGCCTGATGCCGACGCACCGGTGCGTGGAAGAACAGCGCGCCAATGACCAAGGTCCAGAACGGACCACTGGCTGCGACCAGCGTCACGTTGAGCGGCGTGGAGGTCTGCAGGGCCAGGTACTGCAGCGCGTTGTAGCAGCCCACGCCCAGGAGGCTCAGCAGCGCAAAGCGGCGCCAGTGCGGCCACAGGCCCGAGCCGCGGCGCAGCACCCAGGCGGCCAGGGGCAGCAAAATGAAAAACGCGATCGCCCAACGCAGAAAGTTGAGCGTGATGGGGGGAACCAGGGCACTGACCATGCGGCCGACGACCGCATTGCCTGCCCACATCAGGGGCGGCACGGTCAGCAGCAGGGCCGTGACCGGCGAGAGTTTGCGAGACATGGCGTGACTGTAGCGATGTTCGGGTTTACCCCTTGTCACGCACGGGTCCGATGGCCGGCCAAGCGCATCGCAGGGACATGCGAATCGTGGCAAAGTTCCGCCCACCACTTCATTTGACAACCCGCAGGAGAACGAACATGAGCCTGGCCGTCCAGATTGACCAGAACGGTGGACCCGAAATGATGAAACTCGTCGACGTGCAGGTCGGCGAGCCTGGCCCTGGCGAGATCCGCATCCGCCACAAGGCGATCGGTCTGAATTTCATTGACGTTTACCAGCGCACCGGTCTTTACCCTTTCCCCATGCCGCTGAGGCTGGGCATGGAAGGCGCCGGCATCGTGGAAGCCGTGGGCGAAGGAGTGACCCATCTCCGGGCGGGTGACCGCGCCGCCTACGCCAGCGCGCCTCCGGGCAGCTATTGCGAGGTGCGTGTCATGCCTGCCAAGAACGTGTGCAAGCTGCCCGACGGCATTTCGTTCGAGACCGGTGCGGCCATGATGCTCAAAGGGCTGACCGCCCAGTACCTGCTGCGCCGCACCAAGCCGGTGGAAGGCCTGGAAAAGGGCGACTTTGTGCTGTTCCACGCCGCAGCAGGCGGTGTCGGCCTGATTGCCTGCCAGTGGGGCAAAGCCTTGGGCCTGCGCATGATCGGCACAGCAGGCAGCGATGCCAAATGCGACCTGGCCAAGGCCAACGGCGCCGAGTTCTGCATCAACTACAGCACCGAGGACTTTGCGGCCCGGGTCAAGGAGATCACGGGCGGCCAGGGCGTGAAGGTGGTGTATGACTCGGTGGGTAAGGACACCTGGGACAAGTCGCTCGATTGCCTGCGCCCGTTCGGGCTGATGGCCAGCTTTGGCAATGCATCCGGCCCGGTGCCGCCTTTTGCCCCCGGCATTCTGGGCAACAAGGGTTCGCTGTATGTGACGCGCCAGACCCTGTTCACCCACATTGCAACGCGCGAGGCGACCCAGCAGATGGCCGACGAACTGTTCGAGGTGGTGCTGTCGGGCAAGGTCAAGATCCACATCGACCAGACCTTCCCGCTGGCGCAGGTGCAGGAGGCGCACCGCGCATTGGAGGCCCGCAAGACCACGGGCTGCACCATCCTGACCTTGTGATGCACCCGACCCGGTGTGGGTCTGTGCCTGCTCATCGCATCGGGTACATGCCGGGGTGGACTTCTTTGAGCTTGTGGCCCGACTCGTCGTTGGCGGGCATGTCTCCTGTGCGAATCGCTTCACGCAATTCTTGCTGGACCTGCTCGCGGGTTTTGCCTGTGCCTGCGGCAGGGGCAGGGTAGCGAGAGGGATGGATCTCCCGCTCGAGCATGCCCGATTCCTCGTCACCAACGACATTGCCAGTCCGAACAGCTTCCTGCAACTCCGCCTTGACCTGTTCGCGTGTTTTGGGTGTCATGTTGGGCGCTGGCGGATAGCGGGAGGGGTTGATCTCGCGCAACAGGCGCCCGGACTCGTCGTTACTGGGCATGTTGCCGGTGCGCACGGCTTCCTGAAGTTCCTGGCGAACTTGCTCGCGCGTTTTGGGGGAATCCGTCTGAGCCGTGGCCGACGTGCTGGCCAACCATGCCGCGAGGGCCAGGCTTGTGGCGGTGAAGATATGTGACGTTTTCATGTTGACTTTCCCTTCGAGGACAAAACCCCGAGCCTGAGACCGTGCGACCAAAGTCGTGGGTCACACCCCGCTCGGGGAGGAAAGTCAATGTAGGCAAAGCGCCTGATGGGTTCAGTGCTTTGGCGTACCGCGATGCCGTTCAGGCAGGCTGTGCGGCCTTGGGGGCCACTGTCTCCAGTGCCTGGCGCAAGTGTTGCAGGGTGCGCGGCACGTTGTGCCATTTCTCCAGGCCAAAGAGGCCGATGCGGAAGGTGCAGAAATCGGCGGGCTCATCGCACTGCAGCGGCACCCCTGCAGCGGTTTGCAGACCTTGGGCGAGAAACTTCTTGCTGTTCTGGATGTCGGGGTCGGTCGTGTAGCTCACCACCACACCCGGTGCTTCGAAGCCCGGTGCGGCTACGCTGGCAAAGCCATATTCGCGCAGCAGCGCACGCACTGCCCGACCCAGGACCATTTGCTCTTCTTGCACCTTGGCAAAGCCGTAGGCTTCGGTCTCCAGCATGGCCTGCTGCAGACGCTGCAGCGCGTCGGTGGGCAGGGTGGTGTGGTACATGTGGGCGCCACCCTCGTAGGTCTCCATCACCTGCAGCCACTTCTTCAGATCCATCGCAAAGGTGGTGCTGGTCGTGCTGTCGATGGCCTTGCGGGCACGCTCACTCATCATCACCATGGCGCAGCAGGGCGAGCTGCTCCAGCCCTTTTGCGGCGCGCTGATCAGCAGGTCCACGCCGGTGGCCTGCATGTCGACCCACATGGCGCCGGACGCGATGCAGTCGAGCACGAACAGGCCGCCCACAGCATGCACCGCGTCGGCCACGGCCTTGAGGTAGTCGTCGGGCAGGATCATGCCGGCCGCGGTTTCCACGTGCGGTGCAAAGACCACGGCGGGCTTTTCTTGCGCAATCGCGGCCGTCACTTCGGCAATCGGGGCGGGTGTCCAGGCGGCCTGGGGCGCATCGCTGACGCGGCGGGCCTTGAGCACCGTGTGGCTTTTCGGGATCTGGCCCATGTCGAAGATCTGCGTCCAGCGGAAGCTGAACCAGCCGTTGCGGATCACCATGACATGCTGTCCGGTGGCGAACTGGCGCGCGACCGACTCCATGCCGAAGGTGCCACTGCCGGGCACCAGCGCCACCGAATGGGCTTTGTAGACCTGCTTGAGCATGCGCGAGATGTCGGTCATCACGCCGCCAAACCGTTTGGACATGTGGTTGAGCGCCCGGTCGGTGTAGACCACCGAGAATTCGAGCAGGCCATCGGGGTCGATGTGGGGCAGCAAGCCGGGCATGGTGGGTCTCCGTTTTCAGAAATCAGGCGCAAGAGCTTACCTGAGTTGACCCAAACGGGGAGGAGGAGAGGCTGGCGCAGCGGGGCAGCGCACGGCCTCCTCAGTCGCTGCGCGCCAGCAAGTCGGCCAAACGCTGCCCCGCTCCGCCAGCCCGGGAGCCCGGTTCAGCGTCCGCGCCTGACCCTCAGCAGCTCGTCCAGTATCAGCAGGCAAGCGCCCAGCGTGATGGCGCTGTCGGCGAGGTTGAAGGCCGGGAAGTGCCAGCCCGCCCAATGAAAGTCGAGGAAGTCGACCACATAGCCGTGCAGCAGTCGGTCAATGACGTTACCAACGGCGCCGCCCAAAATGAGGCTGATGGCTGAACAGAACAGGCGCTGACCCGCGTGCGAGCGGAGCATCCAGACCATGACCAGTGCGGCCACCAGCCCCAGGCCTGTGAAGAACCACCTTTGCCAGCCGCCAGCATCGGCCAGAAATGAAAATGCCGCGCCGAGGTTGTGTACCCGCACCAGGTTGAAAAAGGAAGTGACGGGCACGCCTTCGCCGTACTGGAAGCTGCCCAGGACCAGCACTTTGGTGAACTGGTCGATCACCACGATCAAGGCCGCAATGCCGATCCACAGCAGCCAGCCGCTGCCTGCGCGAGTGCCTTTGCCTTTGGCCATGGTGATCAGGCCACCGTGCGGGCTTCGCCCGTGCCATACAGGTTGCTGGTGCAGCGGCCGCACAGCGTGGGGTGCGCGGCATCATGGCCCACGTCATCGCGGTAATGCCAGCAGCGCTCGCATTTGGCGGCTTCGCTCACGGTCACCTGCACCGCCAGTGCGTCACCAGCCTGCAGCGTGACCTGGGACGTGATGAACACGAATTTGAGGTCTTCGCCCAGGCTGGCCAGCAGCGCGTGGTCGCCTGCAGGGGCCGTGACGGTGATGTTGGCCTGCAGCGAGGCACCCACCTTGCCTTCGGCGCGCACGGCTTCGATGTCCTTGTTGGCGATGTCGCGGATCTCGCGGATACGCGACCACTTGGCCAGCAGGGCCGCGTCGGGCGTGCCCAGATCGCTGAAGGTCTCGAAGAAGATGGACTCGGAGGTGCCGAAGGTCTTCCATGCCTCTTCGGCCGTGAAGGACAGGAAAGGTGCCATCCAGCGCAGCATGGCGTGGGTGATGCGCCACAGGGCGGTCTGGGCGCTGCGGCGTGCCAGGCTCTTGGGCGCGGTGGTGTAGAGGCGGTCCTTGAGCACATCCAGGTAAAACGCGCCCAGATCTTCCGAGCAGTACACCTGCAGCTTGCCGACCACCGGGTGGAATTCGTAGACGTCAAAGTGGCGCAGGATCTCGGCCTGCAGCTCGGTAGCGCGGGCGAGGGCGTAGCGGTCGATTTCCAGCAGCTGGTCATCTGCCACGGCATCCTGGGCCGGATCGAAGTCGCTCACGTTGGCCAGCAAAAAGCGCAGCGTGTTTCGGATGCGGCGGTAGGCGTCGACCACGCGGGCCAGGATCTTGTCGTCGATGTTCAGGTCGCCCGAGTAGTCGGTGCTGGCCACCCACAGGCGCACGATCTCGGCGCCCATCTTGCTGGTCACGCTTTGCGGGTCCACCGTGTTGCCCAAGGACTTGCTCATCTTGCGGCCCTGCCCGTCGGTGGCAAACCCGTGGGTCAGCAGGCCACGGTACGGCGCGCGACCTTCCAGGGCGCAGCCCAACAGCAGCGAGGAGTGGAACCAGCCGCGGTGCTGGTCGTGGCCTTCGAGGTAGAGGTCGGCCTCGGGGCCCTGCTCGTGATAAGGCGCGCGGGCGTAGGCGTCCTTGTGGCTGCCGCGCAGCACATGGCGGAAGGTGGAGCCGGAGTCGAACCAGACTTCCAGAATGTCGGTGCTTTTGGTGTACTGGGGGGCATCCTGCGCGCCCAGAATCTCTTCGGCCGTCACGCGGCTCCAGGCCTCGATACCGCCCTTTTCAACAATGGCGGCGGCCTGGTCCAGGATCTCCAGCGTGCGCGGATGCAGCTCACCGCTGTCCTTGTGGATGAAGAAGGGCACGGGTACGCCCCAGCTGCGCTGGCGCGAGATGCACCAGTCCGGGCGGTTGGCGATCATGTCGCGCAGGCGGGCGCGGCCGTTTTCGGGGTAGAACTGGGTCTGCTCGATGGCGTCCAGCGCGATCTGGCGCAGGGTCTTGGCGGGTTTTTGCGCGGGGTCTTCGAACACGCCCGTGCCTTCGTCCATGCGCACAAACCATTGCGGCGCGGCGCGGTAGATCACGGGCGTCTTGTGGCGCCAGCAGTGCGGGTAGCTGTGGGTGATCTTTTGCGTGGCCATGAGTCGGTCACTCTGGGCCAGCACTTCGAGCACGCGCGGCACAGCTTTCCAGATGTGCAGGCCGCCAAACAGCGGCAGCTCGTCGGTGTAGACGCCGTTGCCCTGCACCGGATTCAGGATGTCGTTGTAGGCCAGACCGTGCGCCACACAGCTGTTGAAGTCGTCCACGCCGTAGGCGGGCGCCGAGTGCACGATGCCGGTGCCGTCGGTATCGCTCACGTAGTCGGCAAGGTACAGGGGTGATAGGCGCTTGTAGCTGTAGGGGCCGGTGGCGTTGTCGACGTCGTAGAGCGGGTGGCGGAACACCAGGCCACGCAGGGCCTCGCCCTTGGCGGTGGCGATCACCTGGCCTTCGAGCCCGAAGCGTTCCAGGCATTTTTCAACCAGGCTGGCGGCCAGCATGTAGACGCCACGCGGGGTGTCGACCAGGGCGTAGTCCAGCTCGGGGTGGGCGTTGAGCGCCTGGTTGGCGGGAATCGTCCAGGCGGTGGTGGTCCAGATGACGGTGAAGGCTTTCTTGTTGCCGTCGCCCGGCAGTTGCGAAAGACCGAAAGCCTTGGCCAGGGCCTCCGCGTCGTTGGCTTCAAACGCCACATCCAGCGTGTCGCTTTGCTTGTCCTGGTATTCGATCTCGAATTCGGCGAGGCTGGAGCCGCAGTCGAAGCACCAGTACACGGGTTTCAGGCCGCGGTAGACAAAGCCACGCTCGATCACCTGCTTGAAGGCGCGGATTTCACCGGCCTCGTTGGCAAAGTCCATGGTGCGGTAGGGCCGCTCCCAGTCGCCCAGCACACCCAGGCGCTTGAAGTCTTCGCGCTGCTGGTCGATCTGCTCGGTGGCAAAGGCGCGGCTCTTGGCCTGCATGTCGTCTCTGGAGAGGTTGCGGCCGTGCAGCTTTTCGATGGCGTTTTCGATCGGCAGGCCGTGGCAGTCCCAGCCGGGGATGTACTGCGCGTCAAAACCGGCCAGCTGGCGGCTTTTGACGATCATGTCCTTGAGCACCTTGTTGAGAGCGTGGCCGATGTGCAGCTTGCCGTTGGCATACGGCGGGCCGTCGTGCAGCACGAACAGGGGCTGACCGGCGCGGGCATCGCGCAGCTTTTTGTAGAGCCCCTCCTTGTTCCACTCCTGCACCCAGGCAGGTTCGCGCTTGGGCAGGTCGCCCCGCATCGGGAAGGGCGTGTCCGGCAGGTTCAGGGTGGCGCGGTAATCCGCAGTGTGTGCGGCGGCGGTTGCGGGGGATTTTTCAGACATGGTGCGGTGCGACAAAGGCGCGAAGGGGCTTCGACAGGCTCAGCCCGAACGGGCTGGGTGTTCGGCTGACGGGAAGAGGGGCCGCTGGACCGTTCGCCCTGAGCCTGTCGAAGGGCGGCAAACGGCGGGCCGGAGCTTCAAATTCGGTCGCGGGTGGTCTGACGGTGGGTCTCGCCATGGCGCGAGGCAAACCAGGAGCGAGCATCGTCACAGTCCTTGGCAATGCCCTTTGTCAGGGCATCCAGACCGTCGTATTTGAGCTCGTCATGGAGTTTGTGCAGCAGATCCACGCGGATGATTTTACCGTAGCCCCCCTCGCCCCCCAGGGCGGCAGGCCAGTCCAGTACATGGGTCTCCAGCAGCACCCGCCCGCCATTCACATCGCCCGGGTCCAGCGAGGGGCGGATGCCCAGGTTGGCGACGCCGGGCAGGGGCTCGGGCGTGAGGCCATGCACCTCGACCACAAAAATGCCGCTGGCCGCCGGTTTCCAGTGCGAAAAGCGCAGGTTCAGGGTGCGAAAGCCATCGCCAGCCCCCTCTTGCGTGGCCCCCAGTTCACGGCCGAGCTTGCGCCCATGCACCACATGGCCGCTGATGCTGTAGGGTCGACCCAGCAGGGCAGCCACATCCTGCATGCGGGCGTCACCCAGCGCCTGGCGCACCGCCGAGCTGGACACGCGCAGACCATGGACTTCGTAGCTGTTCATGCGCGCCACATCAAAACCGAGTGTTTGGCCGGCCTCGTCGAGCATGGCGTAGTCGCCTGATCGTTTGGCACCAAAGCGGAAATCGTCGCCCACCAGCACATAGCGCACGCCCAGGCCCTTGACCAGCACCTCTTCAATGAAGGCCTGTGGAGGCTGGCTGGCGAGGCGGGCGTCAAAGGGCAGCACCACCACCTGGTCGACGCCGCAGCGCTCGAGTTCGAGCAGCTTGTCGCGCAGGGTGGCGATGCGGGCCGGGGCCAGTTCGGGCTTGTTCAGCGCTTTGGCGAAGTAGTCGCGCGGGTGAGGCTCGAAGGTCATGACGCAGCTGGGCACGCCCCGGTGCGCGGCTTCGTTGCGCAACAAGGCGAGCATGGCCTGGTGCCCCCGGTGCACGCCATCGAAATTGCCGATGGTCAGGGCGCAGGCGGGGGCCAGATCGGGGTGGTGGAAACCGCGGAAAACCTTCATCCGGTGTGTCAACAAACTGAGAAATTTAACGGTTATATTGTGACCGAGCCCAGAAGACAGGCGCTCGCCGCCTGCCAACTCTGCGACTCACGAATTCGTGTCAGTGGTTTTCGACTGTTGATTGGAGGCGTGTGTGAAGGTTCTCAAGCTGTCGGCGCAAGGGCTGCCCCAGTCCTGGATTTCTCTGGAAGAGGCGGTGCTGCACTACGCGGCCGATGAGGTGCGCTGGGAAATGGGCCAGCAGGTGGCCGTCTTCCGGGGTGGCCACAACGCCATCACCGGCGAGCAGTCCGTCATCACCGTCAACAGCATCATCGGCACCAAGGGCGTGCCCAACATCAATCCTTTCGACCTGCGCCCGAGCCTGACCAACGCCAAGCTGTTTGCGCGCGACCGCAACGTCTGCGCCTACTGCGGCGACCATTTCCACGAAACCGAACTCACGCGCGAGCACATCGTGCCCTTTGCCCAGAAAGGGCAGGACCACTGGATGAACGTGGTCACCGCCTGCAAGTCCTGCAACCACCGCAAGAGCGACCGCACGCCCGAGCAGGCCCACATGCCCTTGCTCTATACGCCTTATGTCCCCAGCCTCTGGGAAGACTTCATCCTGCGCAACCGCCGCATCCTGGCCGACCAGATGGAGTTCCTGATGGCGCATGTGCCGCGCACCTCGCGCCTGCTGATGTAAGCCCCTCTTGCCGCGCCGCTTGTGCAGGCGCATCATGTTCCCCACAACACAGGCTGCGCCCACGCAGGCGGCGGCGATCAGGGGGACACATGAACCAGTTTGCTCCATGGGCCTTGCGCCCCAACCATGGCCTGTTCACACGCAGGCGCAGTCTGCAGTGGTTGGCCGCCTTCCCTTTCCTTCCCAAGGCACAAGCGGCGCCATCGGGCGTGCAGCTGGCTTCGGATTGGCCGCCAGACCGTTCGCCGCAAGGCTTTCTGGTCAGCGAGAAATTCGATGGCGTGCGCGCCGTCTGGGACGGGCAGCGCCTGCGCTTTCGCAGTGGACGCGATATCGCGGCACCCGACTGGTTTGTCCGTGCCTTGCCCGATCACCCGCTCGATGGCGAGCTGTGGTTGGGCCATGGCCAGTTTGACCGTCTCTCGGGCGTGGTGCGCCAGCAGCGACCGGACGACGCCGGGTGGCGGGCTGTGCGGTATCTGGTGTTCGATGCGCCGTCGCAAGCCGGGACGTTTGAAGCGCGCTGGCACGCTTTGCAGTCGGTGATCGAGGGGGTGAATCGGCCTTGGTTGCAGCGGGTGGCGCAATCCTGGGTGGACGACAGGGCCGCCTTGCAGCAACGTCTGCAGGCGGTGGTCAGTGCAGGAGGCGAGGGGCTGGTGATGCACCGGGCCGATGCGCTTTGGCGCTCGGGCCGCAGCGACGCACTGTTCAAGTTCAAGCCCGAGCCGGACGATGAAGCGCAGGTGGTGGGCTACCTGCCCGGCAAAGGCCGCCATGCCGGCATGACCGGTGCCCTGCAGGTGCGGACAGCGGATGGTCAGCAATTTGCCTTGGGCTCGGGCTTGAGCGATGCGCAAAGGCGCAACCCGCCCGAGCTGGGCAGCTGGGTCACTTACCGTTACCGCGATAGGACGCCCAAAGGCGTGCCCCGCTTTGCAACTTTCGTCAGGGTGCGGTCGCCCGAATGACGCATGTTGCTGTAGGAGGCCGCCCCTGCGGCCGAAGGGATTCGCGCGCAGGGCGCGCTCCTACAGTCAAGGATCAGGCAAACACCCCGGCCGTGTCCTGCATCCGGTTCGACACTTCACCCAGGTGGTGCAGCGTGTCGCCAAAGGTCATTTCCAGCTGCGTGAGCTTCTTGAAGTAGTGGCTGACGATGTACTCGTCCGTCACGCCGATGCCGCCGTGCAGCTGCACCGCCGACTGACCGACAAAGCGCATGGCGTTACCCAGCTGGTAACGCGCGCGCGCGATGGCCTGGCGACGCTCGGCTTCGGGCGTCTTGAGCTTGAGGCTGGCGTAGTAGCTCATGGAGCGGGCCAGTTCCAGCTGCATCTTCATGTCTGCGATGCGGTGGCGCAGGGCCTGGAAGGTGGCGATCGGCACGCCGAACTGCTTGCGTGTGTTCATGTACTCGGCAGTGATGGCCAGGGTCTTGTCCAT
>JACCDQ011397123.1_pt1 | contig 42890 bp, 30 predicted proteins | sample 7446031 | NCBI WGS metagenome assembly JACCDQ01 (sample SAMN15323442, study PRJNA562643) | freshwater metagenome | isolation source: river surface water | place: USA:Blue River Watershed | collected 2017-08-17 | reverse complement strand
GCTTCTTCTAATTCTTTTTTCAAAGCTTCGAGCTTTTGCTCTTTGTCCATGTCTTTTTCGTTCAACATTTGTTGGTACTTAACCAAACCAGAACGAACAACGTTAGCCAAAGAACCGCGCTGTGCGTCGCAAGCTTCGATAGCGCCATTGAAATCTTTGGCAGCCATTAATTCTTTGATTTTTTCGATGAATTGGTTGGCTTTACCTTTACCGTTAGCCAATAATAAAGTCACTAAACGCTCAATCGTGAAAATTAATACGATAAGGTTGATAGCTACCAAACCTGGTACAATGAACCCACCTTTGTAGATGACCCCTAATAGGTTACCTTCTACTGGTTCTGCTTCTGGATTTCTGTCCACAAAGTTTCCTGGATCACCAAAAATGTATTTGTAAATCAAGATACCTGCAATAAGTGCAAGTGCAATAGCCAAGAATGCGATAATTGCTGAAAAGCCCCCGGCGGTTTTTTGTTTTTTGTCCATAATGATCGTTTTTAATTTTTCATTTTTACAATTGAACGCCAAATATAAAAAAACTTTAGCCCCTTTTCAAAACGAAATTTACATGTTTGCGCTAGCCTAACGTATAATTATTGTATTTCTAACACAAAGTCGGCTATATTGAGTCCATTATCAAATTGTTTTCAATCTATACCGCACAAAAATTAATATAGATTTAACATATGTTTGGAGCCTAAAAATACCTACTTACGGTCTACTTGCGAAAAACCAAACTGCGCTTCTTGGTACTTGCGAATATCAGTACGGGTTTCTACTTCTCAAACTCTAGATTTGCCTTTTGAGCATATAAATCTTTGGGTTTTTTCTAAAAAATATATATCTTTTGCTTTGCTATGCGATTTTATTTAGTTGACAGAATTGAGGAGATTATTCCAGGACAAAAGGCCACTGGAATCAAATGTTGGACTTTATCGGAAGATTATTTTGCGGAACATTTCCCAGGGTTTCCTATTGTTCCGGGCGTTTTACAAATAGAAACGATGGCCCAACTAATGGGCATCCTTATTGAACATTCATATGCTGCAGCCTATCCAGAGAAAGGGAGGTGTTATCCAATCCTAAGTATTGTTCAAAAGGCAAAATTTAGAGATGTCATCATTCCCGGCGACCAAAGTCACATAGAAGTTGTTTTAACCTCTCTCGATACGATGCGTGCTGCCGGTAGTGCAAAATTGCTTGTGGAGGGGAAAGTCCGCGCGGAAGCGGATTTGAGTTTTACTATTTTGGAAGCCCAACAAGCAAGTAATAACCCTTTTATAGGTCAACGCGACGAATATTATTTGTCTTTAAATGTTCAACAAACGCTTAAAAAGCGCTAATGCTCGCTACCATAACAGCCATCGGATTTTGGGAAAGTGCTATGTTTTCTGTCGACGGTACCTTGGAGCCAAGGTCTGAGTTGTTGCCTAATGAGGCTATAAATCAGCGTCAGTTACCTCACTTTAACGCTGCGTTTCGCCAAATTCAACTCGATCCCACACACCCTAATTACCCCAAACAGAGCGATCTTAAAATTTTGCGCAACGATACAATTGCAGCACTTGTGCTGAGCCAGCAGATGCAGGCTTTACATCAGTGGGGCACTACATTTAAGGAACATGGCGCCCTTTTGGTTGCGAACAGCAATTTTATCGATGACGACGTACTCGATTTTGAGTCCATAACTACTGCAGTGAGTCAGTTACAAACGGCGCTTGATCCTGCAACTGAAAACAAATTGTTTGGTTCTACTATTTCACCTTTATTACCACTCAGAACGCTAACCAATGGCGCACAGAGTTTTATTGCGCAATATTTAGGATTTTATGGGAGTTCTACCACTTACGGGAGTACAGGAATTGCGAGTGTTCAGGCCTTACGAGATGCCTGTAACTTAATCATTATTGATGCAAGCCGCTTGATTTTAGTTGGCGGTTGTCATTTCGCCAATTTGTTCTCATTTCTAAATAATTGCTTGTTGCTTCATGATACCGAAGGATATGCAGAGGCAAGCGCTGCTAGTTTTTTCATGTTAACAGCTGCCAATCCAAAGGTGAGCGGCAAGCACAATTTACACATCCTTCATTTTTATCAAAATCTAGAAGAGCTGCAAGGAGAACATGTAGATTGGTTGTTTTACGGAGGTGCATTTACGCCGCTTGAGGATGCAAAATTGCTTGCGCGCTGTCAGCATTTGCAATATCAAGAAGCATTTAGCTGGTTTGCTCATACGGGTAATCTTGGCGCGGCCGAACTCGGCATGCTGCTTGCGGCTGCGGGCAACTGGCTCAGAAAAGGTCAAACTGCAGTTGTGTTGATTCAAGATGCATTTGGCGTTCTAGAACTTTTCAAAGTGGAGCACGCATGAGTTCAGCAAAAGTTTATGTCCTTCACACACATTCGGTGAGTCCGCTAGGGATGGGTAGCGCTGAGTTGTTGGCAGCCCTAAAAAATCAAAAGCAAGCTGCCGCTGACATCACACAATTTGACCCTGCTGGTTTGGCCCAAACCAAAGCCTGTGAAGTGGCGCCTGCATATTTGGCGGGTCTTGACCTTCTTCATGAAGCTTGGCAAATGGTGGCAGCCTATGACCGTAAATTTGCACTTTGGGCCACCGCAGTGCAAAGCGAGCAAGCGCAACTTCAAGCGCTTTTTAGCAAAACTTCAACACAGCGAACAGCATTATTTTTGGGCTTGGGAGCCAACGCGATCCCCGTCCAACATATCGCCAAATCCGTTTCTGATTTTACCGCTTTTGGATTGAATCAAGCCATTGCCCAACTAAATGTTCATGTGGGTAAAAAAGCCAATTCGATTTTCAATCATGCCGATTTATACGGTAACTATTTTCGCCAAGAAATTGCACCATTTGGCTTTTGTAGGAATTTAATGACGGCATGCTCGAGTAGTACGCAAGCCATTGCTTTTGGTGCTGCACATATTTTGTCCGGACAAGCTGATTTGGTTTTAGCAGGCGGCACCGACTCTATTCTCAATCAGTTTGCCTACATATCTTTTGGCAAATTAGGCGTATTGAGCCCTGAAGAATGTAAGCCTTTTGATACAGGACGCAACGGCACAATTGCTGGTGAATGTGCCGGATTTACATTGTTGGCATCTGAGCAATTCGTTCGGGAAAACGGTTTGCAACCCCAGATTGCACTTCTAGGTTATGGCAACAGCATGGACGCTTACAAAATCACTGCGCCAGATCCAAATGGGGCCGGCGTTGAACGCGCGCTGCGTTGCGCACTACAGATGGCTCAACTATCGCCAGAGGCATTGGATTACATCAATGCCCACGGAACCGGAACGCGATCCAATGACGAAGCAGAGTTGCGCGCCATTGAACGGGTTGTTGGTTCGGCTGCAGCTAATATTGCCGTGAGCTCGACCAAAGACCGACACGGTCATGCTATTGCAGCCGCGGGTATTCAAGAATTTCATGTGCTCACTACCTGTATGTCAAACGGACTCGTACCAGCAAACCTCAATTGTAACAATCCAATTCAAACGCCGCTTGAGCTGCCCCTACAAACCAATCAAAATCGAAAAATCAAATATGCACTCACCAATAATTTTGCTTTTGGTGGTGTCAATTGTGCTTTAGCACTTGAAAACTTAGCCCTATGATCCTCGAATTAAAAGATAAAATTGTGTGTATTACCGGTGCCTCAGGTGGGATTGGCTTGGCTCTGGTGAGTGCTTTTTTAGATGAGGGAGCTATTGTTTGCGCTACGTATCATCGCAACCCAGATAAAATTGAGCAGCTGCGCGCCACGCTCGATCCAATGATTGGTTCTCATTTATTTGCGTACCCACTCGATCTTCAAAACCAAGCAAGTCAAAGCGCATGTGTTGCTGCAATGTGTAACGCACATCAGCGCATCGATGTCTTGGTCAATTGTGCAGGTTCGGCCTTAGAAAAACCTTTCTTGCTCTTGACACCCGAAGAAATTACGCAGCAAATCACCACTAATTTTAGCCAACAAGCACTTTTCACACAGCAAGTAGCTAAGGTCATGCTTGCACAGCGCAAAGGCAATATTGTCAATATTTCGAGTTTATTAGCCAAACGTTTGGGTAGGGGAGTGGCTGTATATGCTGCAGCCAAAGCGGCTATTGATCGCTTTACACAAACACTTGCTCTAGAGGTAGGTAAAAAAGGCATTCGTGTCAACAGCATCAATCCAGGCCTCATTGCCACCAAGATGAGCAAAAATATCCAAGCGAATATGCCAGCGGAGCTCATGAATATGAGTCCGATTTCGAGGCCGGGCACACCAGAAGAAATTGCACAAGCAGCCTTGTTTTTAGCTTCAGACCGAGCAGCTAGTTACATCACTGGCGTTTGTTTATCTGTAGATGGAGGCCTCAGTATTTAATTCAAATTTATATTTCAAAAATGACACAGAACGAAGAAATTATCGAACAAATCAAGCAAATCATCCACCAGTCTTGTGGTATTGACCCTGCCGTCATGCATGCGCATTCAACGATTTTTGATGAATTGAGCATCGATTCTATCGATATGGTAGACATTTTATTTCAATTGGAAAGACACTATAATATTGAGCTCAAAATTTCTGAAATTGAGCAGCAATCTAAAGTTGAAATGGGAGAGGAACCTTTTGAAGTAAACCAAATCATTACGCCAAAAGGACTTGAAGTTTTGCGCCGACGCATGCCTGAGATAGATCCCAATCTACTCAAGGAGGGACTGTCTATGTTCGATGTGATCAAATTGATCAATATCCAAAGTTTGGCAAATATGGTAGCGCATCAACTCGCTAAAAAATAATGGTATGCCCGGCGTAATCTATCGCATTGCCGCACAGGAAGCACTTTATGGTTTTGGAGATCCTATTTTGGATGTCCCGATCCTAAATGAAAGTTTGGGGACCTATCAAGCGCGCATTTGTGCACAATGCGGTATGCGTATTGTGGATGTCTCATCAATTGAAAATTTACCTCAAACGGATATGCCCTTGTGGTATTTCCACGCCAAAATGATTTTCACGCTTGACTTTCTAAAGGCGGCAATTCAAGAAACAATTGCGAATCCGAGTGCATTTATTCAATTTGGTTTAAAAATGCAGCCCTCGGCTCAGCAGCATTCTTTGCCGATCGCGTTACATGAAACCGAACTCACTTTTCCCTTGTTCTATAAAGGTAGTGTGGTTGCCCAACAAGCCCAACGAATTGAATTAGCTGGAAAAGAGTACGAGTGGCAAATTCAAATGCCCGCTCAGGTAATGCCTGGGGGCACCTACCGCTTGAATCAGAATGCGGTTTTTGCAGCCATGTTATTGTCTCCATTTCATTTGCATGGTGCCAATATGGCCCTGAATTTGAACAGGGGTCTTCGGATCCAGGCCCTGCTTCCGGATTGGCTGCGCATGCGCATTTCCAAACCTTTTACCAAACTGACTTCTTTTGGATTAAAGCGCATGAATCGAAGCGGTAAGAATTGTCGAATACACCCGAGCGCTGTGGTGGAGGGTTGTGTCTTAGGCGACAACGTGACCGTTGGAGCCAACGCTGTGCTCCGCATGAGTGTCATTGGGAGTGGAACCTTCATTGGCGATACCGCAGTTGTGAGTTTTTCGGTGCTGGGGCCAAATAACTTTGTAAGTACGGGTAATCATTTGGTCAACAGCCTCACGTACCCCTCTGTTTTTACGATTCATGGCCCTTATCAGTACAGTATTTTTGGCCAGAACACAGCGGTTTTTGCCACCATTAATTCAGATATCCGACTCGATTCAAAAACCATCAAAATACCCACAGAAATAGGGATCTGTGACTCCGGTCAAATTTTGCTTGGGGTGGCTTACGGACACCGTTCTAAAATTGGCGGTTCAAATATCATTGGCGCAGGGCGATTGGTCCCAAATGACTACGTTTTAAATCCGCCAGATTTCATCACACTTCAATTTGAATGATGGCGCAAAATACTTTTTTAATTGGGGCTTACGGCTATACGGCGCAACTCATTGCTGCACAAATGGCAGCAGCGGGATTGGCTTTTACCGCGGTGGGGAGGGATCAAACTAAACTTGAGCAACTCCAACAAGAGTTTGTAAATTGTTATGGGTATATCGTTGCGGATATCCAAAATGAAGCCATGCTCGATTTTTTACAAAAAGGAGCGGTGGTGATAAATTGTGCGGGCCCATTCAATTTGCTTGCGCCTACCTTATTGGCTAAATGTATTGCTGTTGGCGCACATTATATCGATATCACCGGAGAACAAGAAATCGTAAGGCAAAGTTATGAGCGCTATGCGCGTACGGCTCGGCAGAATGAAATTTGTGTGCTGCATTCAATGGCTTTTGAATCTGCTCTGACCGATATTTTATTGAGCCATTCCTTGCAAAAGGTAGCGCAGGACGAAATAGAAGAGGTACAATCGTATTATCATATTGGTAGCCAGCAAATGAGCCCTGGCACCAAACTAACAATGAAGTTGGCCAATTATCATTCCAATTATATAGTTGAGAACCAGCGTTTGTTGCCTTTTGCAAATCAGTTCGCAAATGTGCCGAAAGGTTTGCCCTTTGAAGCCGCAAGAGTGGTGCCTTATCCAGAGGTAATTTTTGCCTATGAACGACTTCAGCCAAAGCGCGCGGCGTCTCATTTTGTTGTGGAGCAAGGCAGCAATCTATCGTTTTCCGGCCACTTCATGAGGCCAGCTCAAACAGACGAAGCGCAACTTCATTCCATAATTGAACGATTTAAAAAGGTGCAACATGTGGGCCCAGCAGCCACAGACCGGGAAAAGCAACATTTTGAGCTTTATTTGCTGCTGCATACCCACAACGTGACCCATGTGGCCTCAATAAGCGGGTACAACATGTATGAAATTACGGCAGCGCTTGTCGTATTGACGCTGCAGCAACTCCAATTACGGCCTACTCATTTTGGCGTCTTGAGTCCTGGGCAATTTTTAGATCAGGCAGGCTTATCATGGCTTTTAGACAACCCTTATTTTACCTTGAATAGTCCAATAACACTTAAAAATGATGCAAAGATTTAGGTTTTCATTGCATTTATTGATTTTTCCTGTCTTGCAAATGCTTGCCATGTATGTGCTGTTTGCCGGACATTTTTCAACGCTTTGGTTGCTATTAATCGCATGCCTTGCGGCATTTTTACTCAATTGGAACTTACATGTGAGTGTTCACCACTTGGTGCATCATCCACCAAAGCACAAAGTCATCCGCAATTTGTGTTACCTGATTTCATCTTTACTACTAGGTCTTCCATTTCATTATTACCAGCTCATTCACCGCAATCACCACAACTTTAACAATGAAGAGGGTGATTTTACCAGTACGTGGTCATTTCAGAATGGCACAGCAGCACCCCGACCTTTTTGGTTTTACATTCTTTTTTGGTGGATCCCCAAGGTGCCTTTGTCTGTGCAAATTCAAAAGGCCCGCTCAACGGGTTGGCTGAATGCAAATGGAGCGCGATGGTTGGGTATAGAGCTGTTGTTGCTTGTCTTCTTTTATGTGCTATTGTTCCTCATTTTTGGTTGGAAAGGATGCTTGTATGCGCTACTCGTTTATGTAGGATGGGTCCTGATAAGTGCGCAGAATTATGGCCAGCATTTGCCTGTCAATGGGCAGGAACAAACCACGAGTGTTTACGCAAAATGGTACAATTGGCTGACGCTCAACAATGGTTTACACCACGAACACCATCAAAGACCACAAGTACAATATGACTGTTTGGAGCCAGATCCAAACATAAACGACTTACAAAAACCGCATTTAACGGCAGGTTTGAGGCTTCAAAAATGGCGTGGCAGTTTTGTGTTGACTTTGCTCCTCATGGTTGGGTTGCTCTCTCAACTCCCGCATTTACAAATGACGGGTAGCCTCGATGGTTTTGCTGCCGGAGATTCAGCAGTCTTTCAAGATGCCCGCAGTTATGATTCCATTTTCGGCCAAAGCAAGTTTCGATATTACTGGAGCATAACACCTCAAGCAAATGCAAAGCTTGGCTTTCTAACTTCCTGTACGCAGTTTGAGCAAGCGCTCAAAAAGCAGACACCCGCGCTGGAGTTCCTTAGCTCATCGGGTCAGTTGCGCAAATTTGCAAGGCTGCGGCTCTATCCCAAACAAATGTCGGCACGTGATTTTTTGAAGATTGCGGCTCAGCACCCACAACTCGGCAAACTCATTTCAAAAGACGGCAAGTCTTTTTTACTCATTGCCGACTATAAGGGGGCGTCTGTTCCACTCAAAAAAGTTGCGGCATTGCAACAAATGGAGTTTCCTCAAATCAGTCAAATTAGAGGCTTTGGCATGCAAGGGCTGGAGGCGGCGATCGCTAGCTCAATGCAAGAAGACATCTTAACGATTACCGGGCTTATATTTATTTTATTTGGAGGTTATTTGTTTTGGCGTTATCGACGGCTTAGTGCAATCATTTATTTAGTGAGCAACATGCTTTTGTCTATTCTACTCACTGTTTGTTTGTTCCCTCTTTTCGGTTACCAAATGACGGTAGTGAGTGTACTTGCCCTTCCAATAGTATTGGTGCTTTCTTTGAGCGATGCGATTCATTTACTCGGAGGAATTGCCAAAGGTCAGACAAGCGCGGTTACTTTACGTAAAATCTGGATTCCATCCTTACTGAGCAGCCTGACCACCGCTATTGCCTTTTTTAGCTTTTACTTCAATGATGCACCGAATATGGTACAGCTTGGAATGGTGACCGGAACCGCCGTTTTATTGGAATTTTTGGTATCTATGGCGCTAGCACAGCAGTTCTTACACATGGTGAATTTGCGCAAAGCGGAAAGTCAGGTTATTTTAAACACCAGTCATTTTTTAGAGCGTCGTCAAAAACAAATAGGTTGGGGGCTTTTGGCTTTGGTGCTTGCTGCACTTTTGCTTTTGCCAAAGTTGCGCTTTGAAGCAGCGACCGACGACTTCTTTCCAGACGGCCATCCTGTGACCAAAGAACACGCCTTCTTCAGAAGTCAGTTTGATGCACAAAAAGTACTACACCTTTGGTTTGATGCGACTCCTGACGACTCCTTGAAACGCATACAAATTGCAAATTGGCTAGACCAACAACATGCGGCGCATTTGTTGCATTGGGAATTCAAGCCGCAGCAGGCTCAGAAACCATTAGCAGCAAGTATTTATTTTACAGATACCAAGGCAATCGGTGCCTATTACCGACAACTCGAATACAAAGGTGATTTCAAGCGCGAGGGGCTGGGCTTGCATGCATATAGTCCGTTTGTTGTTTTTGATGTTGTGAACCAACAGGTTGCGGCTTCCTTATTTTGGAGTCTGCTCACTGCGAGTGCAGCTATTGTATTGCTCATGTTATGGTTGACAAGAAATCCGCTTGAAGCATTGCTGGGCTTTATTCCCAATTTAGTGCCGTTGGCAGCAGTAGTCGTATTTTTCGTGGTTTTTGACCAAGGCCTCAATATGCTTACTGCGCTCACATTGGTGGTTTGTGTGGGCTTACTCGATGACGACACCATTCACGTTTTGTATCAGAAGTATGTGTTGCGCGCTCCAGTAGCGCAGATGAATCCGATCATTATACATGCAGCCATATTACTTGCTTTAGGTTTTGGGTGTTTTGTTTTTAGCAATTTCAAGCCAACCCGCATATTTGGGGGCGTGAGCGCGCTCGTTTTTGTTATCGGACTCTTGGGTGAACTCACCTTATTTCAATGGATATTAAATCAGTTTAATCGAGAAGTTCATGATTGATGCCAAGGCAAGTTCACTCGCTCAAAAAGTATGGGCGCTCAATGGTAACGAAGCGCTTGCTTATGGCGCTTTGCATGCCGGAGTCGCTTATTTTGCGCATTATCCAGGTTCTCCGGTAAATGGAATCGAACCCGTTTTGAAGCAACTCAACACACAACATTCTGCCCAGATTACCTTTAACGATGCGCTCAATGAGCATATAGCGGCTTGCGCTGCAATAGGAGCGAGTATGACAGGCGCGCGCGCTATGTTGGTCATGAAACATGTTGGGCTCAATATTGCTGCTGACCCATTGAATTATGTGGGTTATGCGGGAATCAAAGGTGGAATGCTCATTGTGGTGGGGACGGACCCCGGGGCAAATTCAAGTACGGGAGAAGAAGACGTACATTGGTATGCCAAGCAATTCAATTTGCCCCTATTTGAGCCTACAAGCCCACAAGAACTTTATGATTGCTGCCATAATGGATATGCACTTTCTGAAGCGCTCGGTTTGCCAATCCTTGTATATGTAACAGGACTCATTTGCCATCAGAGCACCCGCGTCAATACCAGACAGGTGGCAAATGAACCACGCCACTATTATTTTGAGAAAAATAGAGATCGGTATATCAATGTTGGCCAACGCGCCGTTCAAAATCACCGCTTACTGCTGGAAAAAATAGCTGGTTTTGCGCAGACCCATGCTTTTTTGAAAGTGGACGGACCGCCAAATGCTCCGTTGGCGGTAATCACAAGAGGTAATACAACATTACACTTTCCTGAAATACGCACCTACATCCCGCAATTAGCCAATTGCACCTGGATTCAGCTGACTGGTGTTTATCCTCTGCCAAAGAATGCCTTGTTGCCACTGCTTGAAGACAAAACAGAAATCATCGTGATGGAAGATCAAGATGGTTTTGTAGAGCACCTCATCAAAATGGAGTTGTACAATGAGCTCAGTGCAAAAATTCAAGGAAAAAATCTTTTTCCGGCATATGGTGAATTGCGCGTTAACGAGCTACTAGAAATCATGTGTCGATACTTTGGCGTTGTGTATCCGTTTGCAGGTTTACCAAGCTTCCCTATTCCGGAGCGTTTGGGTACTTTTTGCGAAGGTTGTCCGCATACGGGGAGTTACTTTGCTATTGAGCAAGCCTTACCCGAACAAGAACGTATCATTGGTGGCGATATCGGTTGTTCGTCTTTGCCTCCTTTTCGAGCAGATTGGTTATTGTGTATGAATGCTGGAATTGGACTTGCACAAGGAATGGCCCCGTTTGTACAAGCTCAAAAATTAGTCTCTACAGGAGGTGATGGTAGTTTTTTTCACGGTGGTTTATTGGCCGTATTGAGCGCTATTCAAAATAAAGTCAATTTGGTACACCTCGTTTTTGACAACAAAAGTGTTGCCATGACCGGGCATCAGTTATCTGCCTCCACGCAGGTAGCTTATGCAGATTTACTGCGCGCACTCGGCGTTGCTTCCTTTTCTGAAGCCAGCGCATTTCATCCAAAAGCGCTTGAAGCACTTGTAAAAGAAAAAGAACAGCTCGAGGGGGTTCATGTCATCTGGGTAAGCGGGGCCTGTGCACAAATACCTGATGCACGTGCTACTTTTAGAAGGGCGCATTACGCACCTCAGATCGATGCCAGTAAATGTGCTTCATGTACCTTGTGTTATGAATCATTGGCTTGCCCCGCAATTGATCGGGATGAGAAGGGGCAGTTTCAGATCGATTTGGCGCGCTGTATGCGCTGTGGTGTGTGCCATGAAATTTGTCCGAACGACGCCATTGACTTAGGCGCAAAAACAGGTCAAGCATGAAACAAGAACTGCGCATATTAATAGCCGGGGTTGGCGGGCAGGGCATTCATGGCTTTGTGCGCGTGCTGCAACAAGAGATGTACACTCAAGGTTATGAACTGATTTGCGCGCGCTATAAAGGTGGGGCCCAAAGCCTTGGCTCAGTTCATGCAGAAATAAAGATCTTTTTAAGCCCAGCGCAGGCTAGCGAACAGCAGAGTAGCCAACTGATTCCGGGCACCATCGATATCTTGCTTGGGCTCGAACGCTGGGAAACCCTCCGTTTCTTGCCTTTTTGTCACAACCAAACCCTCATTGTCTGCGATACCTACACAGAATTTCCGCCAGGAACCAAACGTCAAGATGACCTGCCTTCAATTGATACGTACTTTTCGAGATTGACCAATCCAATGATAAGCAAAGACTTTGTAGCATTAGCCCACGCTCGGGGCTGGTCAAAATCAGCAGTTCCATTCTTACTTTTTAATGAGGCTATCGAGGCGCTTGGCCTAACGACAACTATTCAACAACTAAAACCTTAACCACATGAATTGGAAAGAAAACTCTAGAGTAGCCATGCATTGGCACACCAATGAACAAGGCAATAAAATTGTTTGTGACCTTTGTCCAAGACATTGCCAAACGCAACCTGGCCAGATGGGATTTTGCAAAGTCAGAGGGAATGTTGATGGAACCTTTCATACGTTCAATTTCGGTAAATCGGTGACGGCAACCCAAGAGTGTATTGAAACGGAAGCTGTCAACCATTACATGCCGGGTGCCCGTATCTTGAGTTTGGGTAATATCGGTTGCATGATGGCTTGCTCTTATTGTCAGAACTGGCAAACTTCTCAAATTAAGCATCTCAATGATGCAAATGTATTTGAGTACACGCCAGAACAAGTAATTGAACTTGCGCTTTCCAACGATATCAAAGTCATTTCCTGGACCTACAACGATCCTGTAGTTTGGCACGAATTTGTGCTAGAGACCTCCAGGTTAGCTAAAGCGGCAGGCCTCACCACCTTATATAAATCTGCGCTATATATTGAGCTTGAACCTTTGCGAGAATTAATTGAAGTGATAGACATTTTCTCGATTTCACTCAAGTGCATGGACGATGCGATTTACCGCAAGGAAAACAAAGGGAAATTGCAACCGGTCCTCGATGCTATTGAGCTCATCGCTGCTTCTGAGCGCCATCTGGAGATTTCACAATTGGTTGTTACGGGCCTCAATGACGATGGCACAGATGCCATTAAAACTGCACGTTGGATGCGCGAAAAGCTCAAACCCGAAGTGCCTTTACATTTGGTGGCGTATCACCCTAGTTTCAAGTATAAAAAGCCGCGTACTGAACTGTCCACCTTACTCAAGCTGAGAGAACTTGTGATCAAGGAAGGCTTGGAGTATGTCTATTTAGGAAATGTCTATGCCGACGACATGAGCAATACCTATTGTAAGTCTTGTTCGAATTTGCTTGTAGAACGCTTTGGACTCTCTGTTCAAGTCCCAGGCCTCGATACCGATGGAAATTGCAAAAATTGCCATACCCCGTCTGTAATCAGAGATGCTTTGGGTGGGCAGCCAACAGAAAAGCCTGTTTTGGTACCATTTGTTGCCGAGCAAACGCATACTTTTGAGTGGAACGACGAAATCAGATCCGTTCATATTTTCCTGGACAGTCCGCAAAAAGATACGGTACGTATCCAATTAAAGCGCATGCCTGCCAATACCATCCATTATCTCGAACTCAATGAAGGGCTCGAGCGCATTATTTTGTCAAAGAGTAGTGCGCAAGAGCAAGCGCTCATTATTTCAGCCGCATGTCAAACGCCACTACACATTTTGCCGGTGCTCGACCGCGCACACTTCCCTGTTATTGATGAAACCAAAGCATCGAGCTATGCATAAACTGACCCAAATTTTAAAACAGCGCGTAGATACAACCAACGCTGCGCCTGTTGTTACGCCTATCTATCAGAATAGTGCATTTGAAGCGCACTCTCCTTTTTTTTATACGCGTAAGAACAATCCAAATGTCGAAGAACTAGAGCAAGTTTTCTGTGCTTTAGAGGAGTCCGCATTTGCGGTGTGCTGCTCGACAGGAATGGCTGCCATTTCAAATTCGCTCCTGTTATTGAAGCCAGGTGATCATTTGGTGATCAATCAATTGATTTATGGCTGTTCTTATGTGCTATTTGAGCGTTTTTGTCAACAGTATCAAATTGAGCTCACTGTGCTCGACCTCACTTCTGATGAAGGAATAAACGCCATGCCGCAAGATGTCAGTATGGTCTTATTCGAGACCCCAACCAATCCTTTTGTGCGAAGCATTGCTATTGCCGCTGTGGCCAAGCAGGCTAAAAAATGCAATCCGAATTGTGTGGTAGTTGTAGACAACACTTGGGCCACTCCGTTATTCCAACAGCCTTTAATGCATGGCGCTGATCTCTCGTTGTATTCTGCAACAAAATACTTTTCGGGACACAGCGACGTGATGGGTGGCGTACTCACAACAAATGATCCTGTTCTTGCGCAGCATTTAAGAGAAGCGCGGTTTTATCATGGCGCTATTCTGGATCCAAATAGCGCTTGGTTGTTGCGCAGAAGCATGCAGACATTCACTATTCGGATGCGCGCACATGGACAGGCCACCACACAAATTAGAGACTGGTTACAGCAGCAAAGTGGGGTGGAAGCGGTTTTTTATCCTCAAATCGATGGCAGTCAATTGAAAGGCTATGCCACATTATTGTTTTTCACGTTAGCGGAGTCTTTGAGTGAGCGCTATGATGAATTTGTGGCCGCATTGCAACTTTTTGATACCGGCACCGGAATGGCATGTGTAACCTCTATGGTGGCCCGGCCATATTCTGGTAGCCATGCCTCCATGAACGAGCAGCAAAAACAGCAAATGGGGCTTACCCGTCAGCTCGTCAGGCTCAGCATTGGTTTGGAGGAGGTAGATGACCTTATTACGGATTTAAGCCAAGCTTTTGAACAAATCGGCGCCAATGAATTGAACGCCTAAAGGGCAAACTATGCAGGAGCAGGAAGCATTCATATTATACCGATTAAAAGCACTTGCCATTTGCGCACTTCTTGTATTGCACCTTTTACTGAGCTTTACTTGGATACCACAACTCTACGGTATTTGGCCAATCAGTGTGGAGGCACCAAGTATAAGCCTGACTGGTTTTGCGTCATTTTTGAATCTTTTTGGACTGCTCTTGTTTTTTATTTTGTCGGGCTACACACTCCGAAAAAAAGCGTTCAATCAGGAGCGCTACTTGCTGCAAAAAGCAAACAAAAACATGTGGCGCTTCTTCAAGTATTATACTTTACTTTCGCTCATTTTTTATTTGTTGTTGTCTTTTTCAGAGGGGCGCTTTTTAGCTTTTGATGAATGCACTTTTTTAGTTTCATTTTACCATTTGTGGTTTATTGTTGCCTTGGCCGGGTTCCAATTGTTATTATTTCTTGTGCAGCGATTGAATTCAACCTTAATTAAGAACCTGCGGATACCCGTTGCGCTTCCGCTCTGCATTCATGCGCTTGGATTATATGGACAAGGAGGTGTTTTTTTGAAAACGCCGACCCAGTTAGCTGCAGCAACCTTACTCTCTATTGTGGTGTATTTCTTTTGGTTTCTGTACGGCTTCTCACGTCCAAAAGGCCCACTCCATTTGTGCAGTAGATTTAGTTTGCAGCGCTTATTGAGTTGTATACTGGTGCTTGGAATCTATTTCTTAGCAAAAACGGCGCTCATTTTCTCTTGGAATTTTACAACTTTTTGGCAATTGCTTTCATCGTGCATCGATCCTTTGACATTTATCGCTGCGCTAAACATCAGTTTGTGGCTTTTTGAGGTAGCAAATAAAAAGCAATATGCTATTGATTCAACGCGGCTCCAATATTTTTTACTGCGTTTTCAACTGCCAATTTATGTGTTTCAGATTCCCCTGATCTTCGTTCTTATTTCGATCCAAGAGATATTTGGATGCAGGCTGTTTCTAACTGAAAAATACAATTCTCAAGTGCCCAATTGGCAAGAAGCGCCCAGCACTTGGATATTGTTTCACATCCTTTTGATCATTTTTGCGCTGCTTATGTGGCTGCTCTGGCACTTTAGCAAACAAAAAACCCCTCATTCAAAAGAACAAGGGGTTTAGATGAGGTCTCAAGCAGATTCGAACTGCTGTAGACGGTTTTGCAGACCGGTGCCTAACCGCTCGGCCATGAGACCATCAGGTTTGCAAAGATAAGCAATTTTACACTTTCAAAAAAGCGTCAGTTAGAACTTGATGATTTTTTTTGACAATAATTGACCATTCACCCTTGCAGAAACAAAGTAAACACCTTTGGGTAGGCCGAGCCATGCGTCATTTTCAGACCCCAAATGAACTTGGGTGGTTCCGGCGTCGGGTGAAAGTTTCATTTTGAGCTGGCCATTGGCATCGTAGATGAAAATCAAGTCGGAGTTGTTCAAGGCGAGTGGGAAAGACAAAGTGAGCGCCTCCTGTGCAGGATTGGGATAAGCTACAATAGAACTATTGTCGTTGAGCGGGTAGCTATCCAAGGATGCACTAATGAGGGCTTCTAAATCATAGGTTTCATCTCCGGGCTGGTACGGCAGGTAATGAAAATAAGTGAGAAACATTTCATCGGTTGTATTGAAGCCACTGTAGATGGTTTGAGGTGGTGAATGTGGGTTGTTGGGATTGTTTGATGTGTTGTCGTAGGTACCTTCGCTTTTGAGCTTGTAGCCTTGGGGTACTTTTTGAATATACCTAAAGAAGTAGAAGTCTTGCCACATGAAATCCCATTTAGGGACATTCACAAACTTGATGGTATCTGCGCCGGCCTTGTAGGCGTAGGCCTTGATATTCGTGCCGAGTAAGTGCATATGTGGGAAAACGGATAGCACGGAGTACGCTGTCGGAATTGTGGCTCCGCTTGGCGGATAAAAAGCGTTGAGATCCGTAATTTGGTTAGCCGGAAGACTGAAATTGTAGTCTGCTAAAAGGGGGCCCGCACTTATTTGCCGCACATTGGTGGTGCCTACTGGATAAAAATGGATAATGACCTTGGTGGAGTCATACTGTCCGTATGAGCCCATTGGGTAGTGCATGGCAAAATAAATTGAAGAACCTGGGCCAATATCCAGCCCCAACTTAATGGGGTCTGTAGAGGGTAAAATCATGGGGGTGGCCCCTGGAGTGTAGCCGGTAATCAGTTTGGTTGTGCCGTTACTTGGGCTTGCGCAATTACTACCAATTGTGTCTGTTGCTTCTACACTCGTTGGATCGAGGTAAACCAAACAGTGGTGTACAATTTCTCGGTTACCTGGCACAACTTCAACTGCTTTGATGATGCGGTTTTGAGTCAGGTTTGTGGGGATATTGAAACAAACGTAGTCGTCTTGGGTTGTCGCCTTTGACATGTAGGTTGGTATTTGGACTTGCAAATCACCGTTTCCTAAAAAGGTATTTGATGTGTATACCGGTGGCGGAGGCGTTTGATTGGCATTGCCTTCTTGTGCGCCGTTGTTGAGCCAGCTGATAATAGTGGTTTTCTCAGCAGTGGAAAGTGCGCGGTTGTGTTGGTATTGCTGGTAGTTGTTGTCGGGTGGCCAAGGTGGCATTTCGCCTGTATTGACACACTGATAAACCGCTGCAGCTAGTGGGCTTACCTCGGCGTGTGTCATGAGTGAAAACGGAGCGGCCCCACCCGGATGATGGCACTGCGTACACTTATTGTAAAAAATTTGAGCGACATCACTGCTCCAAGTTTGGGCTTGAGTAATGGAGCTCGATAGGATAAAGAGGTAAAATAAAATCTTTTTCATGGTAGTTTTAACGCAGGAGTTGAATTTTGGTTCGAGTGGTGTGGTGATTGATCGTTTCAACTTCCAACATATAGATCCCATTAGGTAGTGTATCTAAATAGATGTCATGATGGAAAGTAGGGGGCATAGATGTAAGCTTCAGTGTTTTTCCATCGAGACCAAAAATTTTTATACTAGAAAGTAGGTCGCTGGCTTCAACACTTACCTTGCCATCGGATGGGTTTGGATAAACATTAAGTTGCAGTTCAGGAGTTTGCTCAGCCAATCCATTGCTGCCGCAAATTTCATTACTTGGCGAGCCGTTGCAATAGCTCGTAGGGTATAAAATGGCTTGTTCTTGCATCTCGTTGGCCGCAAGAAGCGTTGTTTGGGTACAGCCCATGACATCGACGAGAAAATCGCGGATAAAGCGCTCCGTGCTGTCCATGTAGGCGGCGTTGCTAATGTAAGGCACGTGTTGGGCGTTGTTGAAAGTATAAATTTGATTGGTAACGCCAATTGCACAAGCGCGCTCGTGCAGCATGCGGCTACCGTCCAGGTACATGAGTGGCGTGCCCGGGTTCACTAGGCCACGGTTGTAGGTCACGGTGCCGTCGTTGGTGCCGTGTACAGAGCAAAGCGGCACATCACCGGCCTCGAGCCAATTGTATTTTGCCAAGGCCCCGCAACCGTTAATGACGGCGTGTACTTTGGTAGCATATCCCGGATTGCCCGAGTTGCCTTCTAGGCCACCAAGATTTGCCAAGGCGCTGGCGCTCATGTAGTCACTGAATTCGCAGTCGTTGTTGAGGTAAGCTACGTGTAGTGCGGTAATTGCCCCAGCCGAACTCCCGCCTATGAAAATGTGGTTGGTGTCGATTTTGAATTGGTTGTTGGTTTGGGCGTCTTTGTAAAAGTAACGAATGGCCGCTTTGAGGTCCTGCACGGCGCGCACAACGGCCTTGATAGCGTTCGTGGAGTCAAATGGAAAAAAGCCAAGTCGGTAATCGATGCTCGCACAAGCATAACCTTTCATTGCAAAACGCTCAGATAGCGCCTTCACATCAGGATCCGTTTTACTGCCACCAATAAAACTACCGCCATGAACCCAAATGATCAAAGGACGCGCGGCCAATGTGTCATTTGTAGGTTCGTAAAAATCCATTTTAAGCACAGTATTGCTATTTGCCCAGTTGCTATTTTGTCCGTAGGTAAGGTTGCTTGTGAGGGTAAATTGTGGGAATACAGCCTCGGCATAGCGCCCACTTGAACAAGGGTCTTGTGCAAGAACTTGTAATTGAAGTCCAAAAAGCAGGAATAAAAAGGCGCGTATATGTTTTGTCATGGGTTTGATTTTGTTTCTAAATTATGAAAATTTCAGATTTAAGACCTGAAAATCACTTACTTTGCCAAAAACAACAATATGTTCAGGTCATTTTTGCTACTCCTCATCTTTGGATGCCAATATTTCAGTGCTCAGGATTTGCCAGCATACAAAATTTACAATGCAAAAGGAAAAGTGGTCTCCTTTAAGTCAATGGCGAAAGCGGCAAATGACGCGCAAATCGTCTTATTTGGCGAATTTCATGACAACCCAATAGCCCATTGGTTGCAATTGGAATTAACCCAACAAATGTTTGCAGCACATGGCACTAACTTACAATTGGGCTTTGAAATGTTTGAACAAGATCAGCAGGCTATACTCAGTGCTTATTTGAATGGATCCATACCTGCCGATAGCTTGAAGGACACACTCAGATTATGGCCGAATTACCCTACCGATTATGCGCCATTGGTCAATTTCGCTAAAGAAAAAGGACTTTCTTGTGTGGCTACGAATATCCAGCGCAAGTATGCGAGTTTACTTTTCAAAAAGGGTAGGGCGGCATTGGATACGCTTCCCGAAAGCATCAAACAACAAATGGCCCCGCTCAACTTTGCTTTTGACACTACGCTTTCGCAATACCAAGACATGAAGCAAATGGGCGCACACATGGGGCCCGGAATGGGCTGGCGCATGGTAGAAGCCCAAGCCATTAAAGACGCCACTATGGCTCATTTTATCTTGCACAATCCGTGGCGAACCAACCAAACGGTGCATTTACATTTCAATGGTGCGTATCATTCTGATTTTTATCAAGGAATCATGTGGTATTTGCAACATGAAGGAGTTGCTTCGGACATAATGACCATCAGTACAGTGAGTCAAGACAACGTGCACAAATTAGAAAAAGCGCATTTGGGTCAGGCAGATTTCATTATATGCGTTCCGAGTAATATGACCTCAACGCATTAGGCTATTTGAGTGGTATTCCTCTTGAACTAACAGGCCCAGTCGCTTTGCTTTTTTCAAGACTAAATGTAAATGTTGTACCCACGCCCACTTTACTTGCTACCTGAATTTGTTGTCCGTGTGACTCAATTATGTGCTTGACAATCGCGAGCCCAAGGCCTGAGCCACCTTCGTTGCGGTTGCGGCTTTTTTCGACGCGATAAAAACGCTCAAAAAGTCTTGGAAGGTGTTGGGGTTCTATACCAGCGCCGTCGTCATTGAATTCGATATTATAGGTGTTGTCAATTTGAACAACACTGACCCTCAACTGACCGCCTTCTTTTCCGTATGAAATGGCATTGCTAGCCAGATTCAGCAAGACCTGAGAAAGTTTATTTCTATCTGCATTGACATAACAGAAAGGATCGGAAGCATCAATACTGAGTCGGAAATGTTTTTCTCGGGCAATGAGTTCAAGTGTTTCATACGTTTCTTTGACCAATTCAAGAAAGTCAAAGCTTCTGATATCTAATGGAATGCGCTCGAGTTCAAGTTTGGTGAGCTGATCGAGGTCGTCTAAGATGTGCGTCATGCGCTCAGTAGATTTTGAAGCGCGCTCTAAGAAGGTTTGAAGAATGGCAGGGTCTTCCATGCCGCCATCGAGCAGGGAGTCTATGTAGCCTTGAATGGAGAAAACAGGTGTTTTGAGCTCGTGGGCCAAATTGCCCAAAAATTCTTTTCTGAAAGCGGCTTGCTCTTTGAGTTTTTCAATTTCTTGGTTGCGCTTTTGTTTCCATTCTTTGACATCTTGCTCGCCTTGTGCAACGAGTTCATCAATAGATTGGTCCTTGCGCTGCTCGCTTTCTAAAGTTTGGATGCTGCGGTAAATCAAGCTCATGCGGTATTGCAAAAAGCGCTTGATGATGTAGTAAAAGATCGTGTAAGCAAAAATCCCGGAAACGAGCGGGATTAAAAAAAGCAAGGTGTTGCTTAGGGTAACAATTTGTAAGTGAACAAAAAGGGTAAAGAGAAAGGTCAGTATGTAAAATAAAATACTGCCACTTAGGATCAAGAAACTGGGTCTCGCTTTTCTCACTTGTCATTGAAGGTATATCCGACGCCTTTTACGGTACGAATATACGCATCTCCGAGTTTTTCGCGCAATTTTCTGATATGAACATCAATAGTGCGTTCTCCAACAATGGTGTCATTGCCCCATACAACAGCTAGGATTTGATCGCGGTTGAAGACCTTACCGGGTCTGCTGGCCAAAAGTTCGAGTAATTCAAATTCTTTTTTGGGTAATTGCAATTCTTTCCCATCGAGTTCAACCACATAACGATCGCGGTCAATGATGATGTTTAATGCACCTTCAGCACCTTCTTTGCTTTTGAGTCGGCGCAAAAGTGATTCAATTTTGCTAATGAGTAATCGCGGTCTGATTGGTTTGTTGATGTAGTCGTCTGCACCTGCCTCAAAACCGGCAATTTGCGCGTAATCTTCTGTTCTCGCGGTCAAGAAAGCAATAACAGGCTGTACCATGTTGAGGTCTTTTCTGATTACCTGACAGGTTTCAATGCCATCCATTTTTGGCATCATGACATCGAGTAAAATGAGCGAAGGATTGATTTGTTGTACCAATCGGAGTGCTTCAATGCCGTTACTTGCAGTAAAGACCTTGTAGCCTTCTTTGCGCACATTGTACGATAAAAACTCTAAGATATCTGGTTCGTCGTCAACGATCAGTATGGTATGTCCTTTTGTGTTTTCCATCGTTTTCAGCGTTTAAAAAAAGAGGGGGCCGAAGCCCCCTCTTTGTGCGTGAGCTAATTATTTACGAATCAAGAGGTGTTTTACGCCCACTTGATTTGCATTGATCAGTTGAACCGTATAGCTTCCTGAAGCAAGTTCGCTTACATCCACAGGAAGAAGCATCGCACCAACTTCATTGATTTGCTGTGTGTAAACCAAACGACCAGTTGCATCTAGGATATGCAATGAAGCACTTGTATTGTTTTCAAAAGCTACGATTACTTGTTCTGAAGCTGGGTTAGGATATACCTCAAAGCTCATTTTGTTTGCTTCTTCGATACCAACTTCAATAGCAATTTCGAAAGTTGCAGTAGATGAGCAGTTGCCATTGATTGCTGTTAGAACAACACTGTAGTTACCGTTTGCAGCGTAAGCATGTGCTGGTGCAGTTGCTGATGAGTTGGTGAAATCACCGAAATCCCAAGAGTAAGAAGTAGCACCAGTAGAAGTGTTGGCAAAAGTCACGACATTACCTGCTGTTGTGAAAGAACCTGCGGCTGTTGGCGTTGCTGTAAAGGTAATGGTAGAAGTTGCAGATTGGCCTACACCATTACAAGCATTCGTGTTTGTTACGGTTACAGAAACGGTAGCATTGTCGGTAACTTGGATACTTTGGGTAGTCTCACCTGTAGACCACAAATAAGAATCAGCTGCAGATGACGTAACCGTTACGACATCACCAGAACACGCTTGTGTGCTAGATGCGCTGATAGTAGGAGTAGGAGCGTTAGAAACGTTCACAGAAATTGGAGCAGAAGTACTTGTACAACCGTTTGCATCAGTTACTGTAACTGTGTAACTACCTGATGTAGAAACGGTAATGGTTGCAGTTGTAGCTTGTGTTGACCATGAATTGCCAGTTGAAGCGCTAGAAGTAAGGTCTACAGAACTACCTGTACAAAACGATGTTGAGCCGCTAGCTGTAATCACTGGTGTTGCAGGAAGTGCATTGATCACTACTGTAATAGCTGCACGCATACTTTCGTCATTACCTACGTTTGCTTGAGAAACGTAATACGTGTATGTTCCGGCTGTTGTGGTGCTTGGTACTGGAGCCGTAGTGGTGTAAGTTCCACCAGTTGCTTGTGTATACCAACGAAGTGAATTTCCAGTTAGGGCAGTAGCACTTAAAGCAGTTGCAGTTGCACCCTGGCAATAAGTAAAGTTAGTTGTAGCCACAACAGGCGTAGCCACAGAGTAAAATTTCGCATTCATGAAGTTACCGTTTGCAGCTGCAGCTGATCCTGCGCCCAAACGCGCATCTGGTGTAACACCAAGTGCTGGAAACAAATTCACCCAATTGATTTGAGCTAAAGTAGCTGTGGTATCATTGCCATCCGGACCCATGAAAGAAAGGTAAAAAGCTGCAGTTGATGCTGCGCCTGTTCCTGTTCCGGCGTTGTAAATCGTATTTGTGTTTGCTGCGTAGTTGCTCAACGTGTTGTGACCAAAAACAAGGGTGTCGCCATTTACGTTGTTTACAACAGCAGTTCCTTCAATTGACAAGCCTTTTTCCCAACCAGTGGTAAGTGTATTGAAAACTGAAGTAGCCGTATTTCTTCTCAAGCGGAATGATTTTTCAAATTTCTCACCGACAGGAAGTGCTGTTGTACCGTCTCCTTTTGGCCCTACGATTGTGCCGTTCGAGAAGATTGGAGCAGTTTTTGGTTGTGCTGTAGAGCCAGCTGCATCGTTGTCAGATTCAAAAGAGTTAGAGTCACCAGCGGCATCAGACATGTCTTTGTCGCGAATAGAAAGGAAGAATTGAACTTTTCCTCTGTAACCAAAATCGGTATCGAAATCGTCGTCCAGACCGCGGTAAGCGATGATGTGCTTACAGTTGACTGTTCCACCAAACCACTCATAAGAGTCGTCGCCAGAGAAAGAAACTTGCGTGTAGTCTACAATAGTTTGATTCCCTACAGAACCAAAAGTGATGCCATTGATTTCTTTGTTCGGCTCGAGTGCAATACCTGCAAACTCTACGCGCACATAGCGGAGAATACCTGAATTATCGTTATCGTAGTTACCACCAAATTGCGTATCAGTTGTTGGTACAATACCTTCAATATTTGCTACGCCACCCGGTTGGTTGTTTTTAGCCAAACCTAAAAGTACCAAGCCACCCCAGTCACCTTCGTTGCGCGCACCTACGGCTTCGTTAGAGGTGAAAACAATTGGGTTGGCAGCAGTACCGTCGGCAATAATTTTAGCACCACGCGTGATAATCAAAGAACCTTGCGTCAATTTGTCTCCGCGGATGATTGTTCCTGGTGCAATTGTTAATGTCGCGTTGTTTTTGACATAAACTTTGTTCATCAGCTTTACCACACCACTCCATGTTGTGTTTGTAGTGATATCAGCTGAAACAGTAGTGATGGTTGCAGGATAAACTGTGTTTTCTGGATCGAAGTTTGTCCAGCCGGAAGTCCAGTCTGTAGCTGGAGTGTTGTCAGTTACTGGAAATGCGCCACGATAAGTAGTGGGTGTCCAGAAAGCATCCTGAGCCATGGCAAACGAACCAAGGCAAAGGGCAGTCAAGAGGGTGTAAAGTTTTTTCATCTTTTTTAAATTTTAACTGAGGCAAAGTTCTTGCGTATTCAGTTGGGTCAAGTTATAGCTCCCTTAAGTTTGCTTTAAATGTGTGTTAAGCATGTGGAACAATTCCTTAACATTGGCTTCTAGAATTTGTATTTGAAGTTCAAAGTGATGGTCTGACCAAAGGTGATTTCTTGCCAAGCACTGTCCACACCTTTGTCGTAGCGCTTGTTTTTGTTGATGTCTTGGAAGAATACGAGGTCTTGTGCAAGAAGGTCAGCACAATTTAATTTTACTTCGTATTTGTCTTTCCAAGTTTTAGCAATTTGGAAATCGAGTACGTGGCGTCCATTTTCCCAAACACTTGGTTCTTGGATACTACCTGCAATGGCAATTCTTTGACCAACATAGTTGTAAGAGAAGTTGACCATTAAATCTTTCTGACTTTCATAGAAGAGGCCAACGTTGAGGATGTACGGCGATTGACCTTGAAGTGGTCTTGTAGAGCCAGGATATTCTTCTAGCCCTGCAAATGCGCTGAGGTCAGCAGCAGACCGGATCAAAGAAGCATTCGTGTAGAAAGTTGTTCTAGAAAATACGGAGTTAGAATCTGTACGATTCAACCAACCGAGATTCATGCGGTATTCCAATTCAGCACCATAGCTTGTCGCTTTATTGATGTTGTTAAAGTAGAGTTCGGGTGTACCAGAGGTTCCGGTTCTAAGCAATAACTCAATTGGATTCTGGAAGGTTTTGTAAAAACCAGACATACTGATCACCTGACCCTTTCCAGGAAAGTATTCCAAGCGCGTATCATAATTGTTGATGGTCGCACGCTTCAATTGTGGATTACCAGAAGCTAAATTATCGTTGAGAAAGTTATAAAAGGTGAAAGGAGCCAATTCGCGAAATTCCGGACGGCTAACGGTGCGTGCAGCACTTGCTCTCCATTGAAATCGCGTTGTGATTTTGTAGGTCAAGTTCAAAGAAGGCAATAAATCAAGTACAGTTGTATCGAGGTATTTATCTGCATTAGAACCAAATTCAACATAATGGAATTTTTGCTGGTAAGCCTCTGCACGAACACCGGTCACCACACGAAGTTTAGTAAACAGTTTGGTATCGATCATGGCGTATGCAGCGTTCAACAAAGACGACGCATCGTAACTATCGTCCACATTGGTTCCTTCTTCTAGTTTGAAACCACCTTGTCCATCGGCCATTTGACCAAGGTTTTCTGTGGCAAAAATTTGGTCTTCAGGTAAGAGCAACAAGTTAGAGTTGAATGAAGAAGATCCGGCTGGGTCATATTTAGAAAAACCGAGGTTGCGGGCAGCGAAGTCACGACCTCTGTACTGATGGAAACCGCCAAATTTCAGGTAGTTTTTAGAATTGTCACCGCCAATTTGTTTGCTTAGATCGTAACGCGCACTTGAGATATTTTCAGACATAGTAGACCAAAACATGTTCCCGGCCCCAAGTGTGGAGATGTCGTTGTTTTGAATGACAGCAAAATAGGGCAAAGTGGTATCTACTTGTTGGTAAACCATGCGACGCAAGAAGGGAATATCGCGCTTGACGTTGCTGTAACCAATTGTCCAGTTGAATTTCCAGTCGTTTTTGAAATCGTGCTTTCCGATCAATTGTGACGTGAGCAAGTTATTTTGGGTATACCAGATATTGGTCGAGCGTTCGTTGTACATCGATTCGATATCCATGTCGCGCTTGCCCTGACGGGAATTTACTTTGTCGTCAGATGAGATAGAGTAAAGTGTTTTGAGTTGTAATTCTGTTTTCTTTCCAAGATCCAATTTCAAATTGAGCAATCCGGTGTTGAGAATTGATTTTGTATAGGCAGAATCTTTGAGTTCGTTCTTTGTCACGACACCTGTTGCTTGCTCTTCAAACTCACGGCGTGTCACTAAACTAAAGTTATTGGCATTGCTGTAAGAATAAGCAAACACATAAGATAGACTCTTTTTGTCCTTGAGGTCAACTTTATTTCCTACACTATATTGAAGGCTACCATTTGGCAAGGCAGTTCCACGAGATGTAGACCAATTTGAAGGAATCAGTTTAGCAAAGTCAGCTTTTTGTTGGGCGCTAAGTGCATTGAATTCAGCTGTACTTGGCAATCCGTCTGGAATGGCTCTTGCATTGGTTCCAAAACCGAGCAAATCTGTTGCGCCGCCGTTATAAGTTTTGAAATCTTTACCTGTACTAATGGTGTTGTAGCCCATTCCGATTTGAATGTTTTGAAATTTTTCTGATCTAGGCTCCACTGTTTTAATGTCGATGACCCCACCGGCAAATTCTCCTGGTAGTTCTGGTGTGGCACTTTTCATGATGAAGAGATTTTCGAGCATGTTTGAAGGGAAAATATCAAATGAAAAGGCTTTGCGGTCACTTTCTGTACTTGGTAGTGGCGCACCGTTGATCAGAGCAAAGTTGTAACGGTCAGAAAGACCGCGCACCACTACAAATTTGTTGTCTTGGACACTCGCTCCACTTACGCGCTTGAATACTTGAGAAACTCTTGAATCTGGTGTCTTGATAAACGTGTTTTTATTGATACCATCAACAACTCCAGCTTGGTTAATCTGCATTTTGGTTACCTCAAGATCCCCTTTGTTCTTGTCTGATTTGCGCTCAATGCGAATGTCACCAGTTGTTTGTGATTTGGTTTTCAAGATAGCTTGAGTTGTGGTTGTTTGACCTTCTTGTACCGCAAGAATTGCAGATTTAAAGGTTTCAAATCCTGGTGCTTTGATTTCAACTGTGTAGGTACCTGCAGGGAGTGCACTGAATAGAAAGGTGCCTTTTTCAAGGTCTACAGTAGCTTTGTTGGCTATAGATAAACGGACGGTAAATTCTTTGACTGGGTTGTTGTTGTCGTCGAGAACTGTGCCAGAAATGGCTCCTGTTTGAGCGTTTACTTGGCTTGAAAATAGACCAACGACGAATAGCGTAAGGGCAAGGGTAAAATACTTCATTTGTTATCTTTAAATAATAGTGCAAAGGTCAATTTGTATCTTGACGATTACATTAATCAAAGATTAATAAAGCATTAATAAGCCATTCCTATTTGTTAACATTGACATAACATAGAAAAGGGAGGCTTGTGGGCCTCCCTTTCTTTTTGAGTTGTATTTGCTTATTTATTCAAAAACGATTTTCATCTCGACGCGACGGTTTTTCTGGCGTCCTTCAGGTGTATCGTTCGGAGCAATTGGTTTGGTTTCGCCGAAATAAAGTGTAATGATACGAGATGCATCAACACCTTGACTGATCAAATATGCTTTGAGCGCTTCGGCACGTTTTTTAGAAAGTACTAGATTGAGGTTGTCGTCTCCGACGTTGTCTGTGTGGCCGGAAATTTCGAGCTTCCAGGTCGGTTTTTTCTTGAGTACTTCTGCAAGCTCGTTGAGCGATGGTTTGGAGCTTTCAAAGATGATATCTTTTGCCGTTTCAAACTCGAGGTTATTGAAAGCAGTTTTAAGTACTTCAATGACTGCTTGTTCAATCACTGGGCAACCTTTGTTGGATTTAGGTCCTGGTGTATTCGGGCAGTCGTCGTCTTTGTCGAGCAAGCCGTCTGCATCGGAGTCTTTGTAAGGGCAGCCTTTGTTGGCTTTTGGTCCAGCGAGGTTCGGGCAGTCGTCGTCTTTGTCGAGTAAGCCATCTGCATCGGTGTCTGGCCACGGGCAACCTTGGTTCTCTTTCGGACCTGCTACTTGAGGGCAGTTGTCCACAAAGTCAAACAAGCCGTCTTGGTCTTGGTCTGGGCAGCCTTGGTTTTCTTTCGGACCCGCGTTTTGTGGGCATACATCTTCTGCATCAGTAACGCCATCTCCATCTTGATCCGGACAACCTTTCAAGGCTGCAATGCCGGCAACGGTTGGGCAAGCGTCTTCGGAATCGATGATTTTATCTCCATCGGTATCCGGGCAACCTTTGAATTCTTTGAGGCCGGCAACGGTTGGGCAAGCATCTTCGGAGTCGATAATTTTATCGCCATCTGTGTCGGGGCAACCTTTGAATTCTTTGAGACCAGCAACAGTAACACAAGCATCCTCTGAATCCGGAATTCCATCGCCGTCTGTGTCAGGGCAACCTAAGAATGCCCAAGTTCCTGGCACGTTTTTGCATTCGTCCATTTTGTCGGAAACTTTGTCTTTGTCTTTGTCTTTGACGCGGTGATACAAAATGGGCAAGCGCAATCCGGCATAAAAGTCTACACCACTGATTTCACCTTTTGCACGCAGCAAATGCATGTCGTTCATCCCTAAGATAACTGGGCCAATGCGCGTGGCCAAGCCTGTGCGCAAACCGCTGTATTTGTTGTAGGCAATCGGGAAATAAAGTCCAAAATATGGGCTGTCAAAGCTTGGCGTAAGTGAGAGCTGGCTGGCAATATTCACTTTCGTATCCTTGTTCTTAGGAATCATGTTGAGCATGGCTGTAGCGTTCACATAAAAGTAACTCCAGATATGGTAGTCTAGTTGCAAGCTCATGGCTGTCGGTGTGCGCATGCGGTAGGTTTGTGCGGGATCTTGAAGTGAAACCCATTCTCCGTTATTGGCCGCCGTAGATTCGTTAATGAGCGTATCGATAACCATGTCGAATGTTTCTAGATCGGTTGCATTTTCAAAGCGGTGTAAATTAAACAGCGAGCTTGAATTCACAACGAAGTTGCGGCTCAAGCCACCTTTAGTAAATTTCATGGAACCCATATCGAGCATGGAAAACCCGACGCGCGCCTTGTATTTGTTTTCATTGCGCATCCAGAGGTCGGTTTTGCCGTCCATATCGTATTTGTATTTTGCGTAATTCGGACGCCATTCGTAAACCGCACCTAAATCCAGTCCAAAACCTATAGAACCTGGCTTGAGGTAGCTGCCTATGTTGTTGCTATTGATGTCTCCGTTTACTCCTGCGGTGATAAAATCACCAACTTCTTTGGAATAACCGTAGTCAAATGTGCCGGCTAAATATTGGGAGGTGTCTTCGTTGATGAGGTTGTAACTAAAATCTTTGGTGTGTACATAGGCACTCGCAAAGCCAAGTAATATTTTAGGACTGATGCCGATTTTTAAGAAATGTTCTTTGTTGTCGATGAGGACTTGGCTGTAATTGAAGCCAATTTCGCTCCATGTCATGTGGTCCACATTGACGAGCTCTTCATTGAGCTGCATGTTCCAGAGTGCTGGGTATTCCAGGCCTTCTTCGGATAATACGGCCAACTTCGGATCCATGTTGTCTACATTGGTAATGGAGCGCAAATTGGCATAAAGGCCCAAAGAGCGTTTTTCGCCAATATGGAAGGCCAAATTGAATAAGTCGAGTCTGAAATTGATATTGGCGCCTAATACACCATTGGAGCTAGCATTGTAATTGTGTACAATGAGGCGGTCAATAAAAGTAGATGATGGATAAGCCCAAGAATTGAGAATGGCCGTGTCTGTAAGGGATTTGGCCCACCAATAGCCGCCGTTTCCTTGTTGGTTGCGCATGGCATCTGCAGAGAAGTACCCAAAATTTTGATAGGTAAAAAGGTTCAAAGCGGGTAATGCCAAGTCCATTTTATAACGGCCGTCTACAAAAGAAGCCGGGTTGACTAAATTGCCCATCGCGCCAGCGTAGTTACTCGAGCTCACCCCTAAATAAGCCTGTGCTTGTACTTGAAAGGTGCTGAGCAGCAATAGAAATGACCAGATTGATTTTCTCATTGTTTGTTGTATTGGATAATGTAGTTTCCTAAAAATGTGGTAATCGAATAGGCGTTGTTCCCAAAAGAACTCAGCTGTACTTCTTGTTGTCCGTGACGCTTTTCGGTGTCGAGGTCTCGTCCTAAGTCGTCGAGCAGATAGATTTGGTTGCCTACTGAATCAAGAAGACTTAAAATACTTTGTTTGTTGGGGCCATAGAAACTTGAGAATTGGGTGAGCTCAACGGCATCAATTGTTTTTTCCCAGACCCGCTGCCCTTTGGCATTGAAGGCATAAAGACTGTTGTTGCGTTTAAAGACAATTATTTGGTTTTCAGCTTGCATATACGATCCGACACAAAGAACGCGCGCAGGTACCTCAAATTGTTTTTGACCATTCAAAGATAGGAGTGTGGCGGTATTTTTTTCAATTTTCACGGCATAGCATGCGCTTGCATTACCAACCAAAACGTAAGTTGTATCAGCATTTTGCTTCATATCAACTTTGCGCTTCGACAAATCAATAATTTGTTGCTGTGTGTCCGTTAAAATACTGACATATGCCTTTCCACTTTGCTTGTAGCTGTGAATGGAACGCACTTTACTTCCCAAACTAAATTGTTTGATGAGCCCTCCCGTCTCGGAATACAACTGTACGCTATTTGCATTTCCTGCACAGATGAATTCCTTTTTGCCTTTATTTTCAATCACTTGTATGCGTTTGCCCGCATCGTGGGTTAGGCGGTAGACCAAGCGTCCTGTTTTGTCGAATAGTTGGGCTTCATGCGCAAGTTGCACGCAAATAAGTTGCGGAAACCCGCTCATTTGATAGAGTTCAACAACTTCTTGCGTGAGGGCTTTTTCCCATTTGCGCAGACCATTGATGTAACCGACCAATTGGTGGTTTTCTGTCAGGGCGATCACATTACCCCGTTCGGCAAACGCTGCAAATTGCAACACTCTAAAGCCCGGATTCATTACAAAGTAGTCTCTTATTTTGTCTTGTTGCTGTAACGTTTGCGCATTGAGTTTTTTATAACTCGTCTCGATAATTTGCCCTCCGAGTAGTGTAATCGTTTTCTTTTGACCCGCATCTACCCAGCGCGCACTTACTTTTTGTGGCATTTGGGCGTAAATTCTACTAGAGAGGTTTTCGTCTTGAGAAAGGGTTTGGCCTAAACTTGCTGCGGCCAAGGCTTGGTTTAATAGAGCTTGGCTTGGACTCGCAAAAGCGTACTGTCCGGAAACCGCTAAATGCCAGGTCGTCTTTTCTGAGCTGATCAGTTCACTGAACTTTATTTGATCGTAAGAAGCACTTTCTGTATTGAGTTCTTCTTTTCTGAAATATTCATTAAGCGTTTGGATGGGGTTGGAGTTCTCTTGAAAATCAAAGATGACTAGGCTAGCACTATCTTGTTTGAGGTGCACAAAACCATGGTCTACACATTTAAACCAAGGGCTTTTGGCAAAAGTAGGGTCGAGTTGTTGGGCATATGATTTTTCATAAAAATAGTAGCGCTTGAAGAAATCGGGAATCACATCCGAGAATAGGGCTTGGTCGTCAAGTTTGCGAAGTCTTGGGTTGGGATTTTTGTATTTCACATAACGGTATTGCGCGTCTTTTTTACAGTAAGTTTCTGTGAGGCGCAGTTGCTTATCCGGTGCCCATTTGATCCGGGCATAACTCGCTTTGGCACTTACGTTGATGCGCAGCGCTTCGGCAGTAGGTAAATCACCTTCAAAAAGGAGCAATTGATTGCGATTGTATCTGCCGTGTAACTGACCAAATTCAAATTGCTTGAGCTGACCGAGTTGCAGTGCAAAGAGTCCGTTTGAAAAAAGGTCTTTGATGTCTTTTTGTGTCCAATTCCCCTTTTTTTCGATGAGTATTTTCGTAGATTTAGCGCTAAAGAACAAGGTTACAGGCTCTTTTGCTCTTTTGACGATGCTATAGTATAAACTTTGATTGAGTTCGGTGGTCACCATGCGTTCGTTCTCCCAATCCAGCGCCTGTGGATCTTGGATGACATAAACCGTTTGGTCTTTGGCATTGAAATAGGTTCTGAAGTCTACAAGGTTTTCGTTGGAGAGGAGGTCATAGGAGCTGAAAATAACCCAGCTTAGGGCCAAAAGACCAAGAAGGAGTAGAATAAGACGTTGACGCATAAGGTTTTTTTCAAAGTTACACTTTGTGTATCGAGTTGCGTTTGGCATTCTTGAATCTAATCAACAATGGTTTGTGTACACCAACTTTTGAAAAGCTTTACTCAAAAAGATCGAGTTGTGAGCGAATAGGAAGTAGCTGGAAAGTCATGCGGTGATGCGGGCTTGGCCCAAATTCAGCAATTGCTTTTCTGTGCACGGGTGTTGGGTAGCCCTGATTGCGCTCCCAGGCATATTGCGGATACATTTGGTGTAAATCAGTCATCAATTGATCGCGATGGGTTTTGGCGAGAATACTTGCTGCTGCAATGCTTGCAAAACGGGCATCACCTTTTACCATGCAGGCATATGGGATCTGCTCATAAGGTTTGAAACGGTTTCCGTCCACCAAAATATAAGCGGGCTGAATTTGAAGTTGTGCCAAAGCCCTGTGCATTGCAAGTATACTTGCATTGAGGATATTGATCTGATCAATTTCGATGTGATCTACAATGCCAATGCCATAGCAAAGTGCTTTTTCTAAGATTTCTGCTCTAAGTACTTCGCGCTTCTTGGCACTTAGTTGTTTGGAATCGTTGAGGGCAGCTATTGGCCGAGCGGGATCAAGGATAACCGCAGCTGCCACCACAGGGCCTGCCAAGCAACCTCTGCCGGCTTCATCGCAACCGGCTTCCGGCACGAGTTCTTGGTATTGTAAGATTAAATCTACCACACTACCAAATTATTGAAATATTTTGTAGTTTTATGCTAATCTAAATTGACTCCATGAAAAAACTAACTCTTCTCGTATTGGCACTTGGGCTAAACTTGCTCGTTTTTGGTCAAAAAACACTTAGTGCAACTGCAGCAAATGTTGCTGAGCTCAAAGGGGGAGTGGCTACCGGCCATATCCGACTTACCCTTCCAGCAGAGGTCACTGAAGAAAACGTAGTAATGTACGCTAAATATTATACAAATATGTTTACCGTCGATTTCAACGCTACTTCACATGAAGCTACTTTTCATATGCTCACCAACGATGCCAATTCAAGACGCGTTATTTTGCGTTTTTTAGGAGCCAACCAAATCGCCAATGTCCAAGTAGCAGATCGCGCTTATGACCTCGGCTCATTCTTTGAAAATTTCCTGCAATAACAGCAGCCTCTCCACCACATACCCATGAAAATATTTTTTGTTGCGCTTGCCGCACTATCCCTGACTTTATCTAGCTGTAAAAGCAGTCAAATTGCCTACAAACACTACGGGCCTGTTGCTGTAGATAGCACGCAAGCTATTTCGCTCGACCAAATGTTGGTCGCTTTTAAAGCCAATCCTCAAAACGACATCTTTACCTTTACAGCACCACTTGTTGGCGTCTGTCAAAGTGCGGGTTGTTGGGTTAAAGTTCAGCCGAGTAATGGCGACATGATCCGCGTACGCTTCAAAGATCATTTTCTGATACCACCTGTTACCGAAATCAATTCAGTGGCTTATTTCCATGGACGAGCATATTTTGACACCATCTCTGTTGAGCTTCAAAAGCACTTCTTGGAAGATGCCAAAGCTCCACAAGCCGATATCGACCGCATTACCGCGCCGAAAATCGAATTGAATTTTGAAGCCGATGGTGTGTGGGTTAAGAAGACTTCTTCTTCAAAACCAAAAAAGTAAACACTACTGATCCTCCTATGATCAGTGCTTTGGCCCACCACAAATAGGTTGGCATCAAAAACACGGACACCAAGTTTACCGGAATGAGTAAAATAGCCAGTAAATGAAACTTTCCTTGATTGCTATTTTCTGAAATCATATATTCCTCCTGGGGTAAAGCATAGGTGCAGTGGCATGTCGTCTGGATGCAAATCTGCAATAGACACAAATTCATCAAATAAATGTAGGCCAATGAATAGACAATCTGGCTTACATTGTTTGAGTAAGCGGTCGTAAAATCCTTTTCCGTAACCAACGCGTTGCCCATCTGAGTTGAGGCCTAGAAGCGGCACAAAAACGTAGTCTAGCTTGTTGGCAAGTAGGGTTCGGCCGTGTTTGGGTTCAGGTATGCCAAAAGAACTGATTTCGAGCTGGCTCGGGTGTTCATAATGATACAATGTGAGGCTGTGGTCGCTAAAGTTAGCTTTGGATAAGACCGGGTGCCCGCCTTTTAAAATGATGTCTTCGAGTAAGCCGTAAGTGGAAATCTCTTTTTGCCGCTCAATTGGCAAAAAGATGCTCACATATTTTGAGGAGAAGGGTATAGAATCCAGCACAAGTGCTTGCACTTGTGCTGAGATTTTAGTGATATCGAAAGGGCTTAGCTGAGCTCGCTTGGCTTTGTATAGCTGGCGAATTTCGGCTTTTGTCATGTTATAAACGTACGCCGAGTTCAGAGAGCTTGCGGTTGTCTACTACGCCTGCTTTTTTGCGCAAACCACCCATCGCTTGACCTTCTACTTGGTTGGCTAAGCCTTGCATAAGTTGGTCTTTTTCTGCCTTGAAATTGGTAGTGGCAGGCGCTTTAGTGCTCGATTTGATTTGGATCACGTACACACCTGTTTCTCCTTTGAGTGGAAGTGTGCGTTCGCCTTTTTTAAGCGCACCAGAGAAGAGATTTCCGATAATGGTAGGTTCATAACCTGCATTGGAAATTTGTGGGTTACCGAAAGTAACTTCTGCATCAATTACTGGTGTGTTGAATCTTTTAGAAACGGCTTGAAGTGATTTGCCAGCCATTTGGTTCATGAAGCGTTTTGCTTTCTTCTCTTGGATGAGTTCTCGTTCCATTTGAGCGCGCACGTTTTCAAAGAGTGGCTCGCCTTCAGGGCGTATTGCACTTACCATAGCGATGACGTACTTTTCTTTATCGCGAATAGGGGATAGGGTCATGGTACCTACAGTAGCATCTTCTGCGAATGCCATTTCAAGTACGCGGTCACGCGCCATGGTGGTCGTGAAGCCAAATACTTTAGGTGCTTTGTCTTCGATTTGAATCACGCGTGGTGCATAGTTTGCGCGCGTAACAATGGTGTCAAAAAGAGCTGCTTTCTTGAAGGCGTCTTCTTCTTTAGAAATTTTGCGATCAAGCTTCATCAGAATGCCGTTCACTTCGCTTTCCATGTTGGCAACAGTTTCATCTGAAGGTTTGAAAGTAACGCTGATAGATGCGAGTAATGGGAATTTGCTTGTGCCACGTTCGAGTACTTCGATGATGTGGAAACCAAAATCAGTTTTGACAACGCCAACCTTTCCGATAGGTGCAGTAGCACAATAGCCGCCAAATTCTTTGACCATATCGCCTTCGAGGAAGTCCTCGTATAAGCCACCTTTGTCTTTAGACCCTGGATCTTCTGAGTATTTTTTAGCCATTGCATCCCAGTTGGTTTTGTTCAAAACCTTTGCAATGCTATCTGCTGTTTTCTTTTTGGCAGCAATCACTTTTTCGTCTTTGCTGTTGTTGGTAGAAATGAGGATGTGGCGTGCTTTGAGGCTAGAAGGTGTAAAACCAATGACTTTCGATAAAACCATCTTTTCTTTAGAAACATAAGGGCCAACCAATTGACCTAATGCAGCCGTTTTGAAAATGGTATCGAGGCTCATTGGGTAAGTTTGGTAGCGGTCTGCTTTTGGATGCCCTTCCGGTACAGATGTTGCGCGTTTGTCACTGAAGTAAACAGGTGTTTCGCTATTTTTTGCAACAAAGGCAGAATCGTTTGTGCTGGCAGCAAAACCTGCACGTAACATATTCATTTTGGTGGTGAAAACAGTAGAGTCTGCTTTAGAAGGGCGAATGTTTACATCAAACATCTTGACATCGCGACTCGCGTTGCGAACGAGGTATTTTTTGTCTCCTTTGTGTTCGTCATAATAAGCTTTCACTTCTTTTTCTGATACTTTGATATCAGCGTCAGAGATTTCGGTGTAGCGACGTACAACAAATGAAATTGTTTTCTTTTCGTTGTTCGCGTAGTATTGGTCTTCTGCTTCTAGGTCGGTTACATATACTCCTTGTTTGAGCAAGCCAAAGTATTTCTCTGTTTTGCGTCGGTCTGTGTGATAAGCTTTGAAACCATTCCATTGGTCAACTGCTTGCGCTTCTTTAGATTTTTTGAGGTTATCTAAAGTAGCCTTGAGTTTAACGCGTCCGTTTTCAATGGATTGTGGTGTTTGAATTCCAGTAAGTGAGTCTGTAAAGAACTGAGCAAGGTCTTGTAAAACGTTGAAACCGTCTTTAGCATACCAGTATGAATCTAATTCGCGGTCGGTTACGCCGATGCCAAGTTTTTCATATTCTTTACTAAGGATTGTAGAATCTACCATGAAATTCCAGGCTTTGTCGCTAGAAGCTTCCATGTCTGTTTCGGTAAATTCTTTGCCGTTTTGTGCAGCTTGGTTGCGCTCTTGTTCTTGGAACTTAGCACTTGCGATGCTGTAAGTTGCTGGATCTACTTTGTCTCCAAAAACGAGGCCGATGCCGTATTCCCCTTCGCCAATGCCAAATAAACTTTGGTAATCATTAAGGATGAAAGCCAACAAGGCGATACCAATCATTGCTACTAATAAGCCAGATTTTGCGCGAATTTTACCGATTAATGCCATTTGAGTTCAATTTTAAGATTGCGAATATATGAAGATTTGAGCAGAGCCCCAAGTATTTGAACACAAAAAAGGAGGTCTAGCGACCTCCTCCTTTCGTGTTCGTATTTTCATTGGTTGGTTTTGGTTTCGGAGTAGCCTCCGAATTGGTAGGTTTCGGCGCCGGTGTTGTTGTAGGTTTCGGTGCCACAGGGTTTGGCGTGGTCGGTGCCGGTGTTGCTGTAGGCTTTGGTGCTACTGGTTTTGGTGTGGTCGGTGCCGGTGTTGTTGTAGGTTTCGGCGCTACTGGTTTCGGCGCTGTTGGCGCCGGTGTTGTTGTCGGTTTCGGCGCTACTGGTTTCGGCGCTGTTGGCGCTGGTGTTGTTGTAGGCTTTGGTGCTACTGGTTTTGGTGTGGTTGGCGCTGGAGTTGGTGCAGGCCTAGGCGCTACAGGTTTTGGCGCTGTTGGCGCCGGATTTGGTCTTGGTGCATTTACATTTGACGGCGTACTGAAGTTATCTTGTTTACCTTCCGCTTGTTTGTTGCCATTCGGATTGGTCATCATGCCCTGTCCGCCAGTGCTATCGAAAGTAGCTAAATAGACGTCTGTTAGTGTACCGCAGTCATTGGTTACCGTGATGGTCAGGTTGTTCAAACCTGGCTGAAAACTTACCTCGGCAAGTATGTTCCCATTGGCATTGCTGTATCCAGTGAGCAGTACGCCATTCATAGAGAGGGTCACAATCATGTTTGGCGAATAATTCACGATTTGCGCGTCATATGTAAAAATGGACTGATTGGTAGTCTGACCGCTCGGATCCGTATTGTAGATGACTTGTGGAATAGCACAAGGTTGATAGTTGATTTCTTTTGTTTTGGTATCAGTTCCACAAGTATTTGTCGCTGAAATACTGATGTTGTTATTGCCTGTCTGAAGTGTCATCGGGATGCTCATTTGATTGCCAACTAGCGTGGCGCCGAATTGAACAATGCCATTATTCAAAGCTTGAATGCCTGAAACTTGCGTAATCTGTTCAATTGTTGCTGTGACGATCACATTCGGACTACTTACTTCAAACACCCCAACCCCAGGACTAGTGATTTCTACAGTAGGTTGCACGCAAGGCGCGGTGTAGGTATACGTAATATTTTCTGAGGCCACACCACAGTTGTTTTGCGTCGCAACCGTTACAATGTTCGCCCCATTAGTGAGTTGTAATGTCGTGGTAATGGTTCCGTTTTGAAAATTGAAAGGTACGACTGCGTTGTTCAACATCAAGTTGATATTCTGAGCGCTGGAAATACCACTTACTGTGGCGCTGAACTGAAACAGCGGATTGGTCTGTGCTCCTGCGGCTTGTCCAAATTGGATAGTTGGTGCATTGCAAGGCACATAGTTGATGGTTAGCGTTTGGCTCACTCGATCGCAATCGTTTTTACCTTGGATCACAATTGTGTTCGGGCCAGGTTGTAAGTTCAATGCAGCATTCAAATTCTGGTTTTGAAGCGTAAAGGGCTGCCCAACTTGCCCATTTAAAGACAAGATGATTTGCGCACTAGTCAGGGCAGTTACCTGAGCGCTCAAGGAGAGTGCAGCTGTTGCAACAGTGCTGCCGTTGAGCCCTGTGTTTGAAATGCTAATTTGTGGATTCACGCACGGATTGTAATTCACATTCCAAACCTGCACATCGGTTCCGCAGTTGTTAGAAATACTCAAAACAATGTTGTTCAAGCCTGATTGCAGCTGAAGTGCTGCACTTAAATTGTTGTTTTGGAAATTGAAAACGCTCGGCGCACCATTGAGGAGCAAACTGATTTGATTGGCATTGTTGATACCGGTGAGTTGTGCACTCACGTTGAGGAGTTGTTCAGCATTCTGCACGCTTGAAGCCGGGCTAATGTTATTGATTTGCGGAACAGAACAAGGTTCATAATTGACACTCCAGTTTTCAATATCACTGCCGCATGTGTTGCTTGCTATCAATTGGATGACATTCAGACCAGGTTGAAGCGTGATTGTTGAACTCAATTGGTTGTTATTGAAGCTGTAATTTTGAGTTTGTCCGTTGACGGTCAGCTGAATTTGATTGGCAAATGTATTGGCAACAGTGGCACTATAATTAAAATTGCCAACACTTGTGCTCGCACCATTTGGTATGGCAGTTGTGGTCGTAATTTGTGGTGCCTGACATTGGGAATAATTGATTTGAATAGTCTCGTTGTCGGTGCCACAAGCATTGGTAACAAGTATGCTGATCTGATTGGCGCCTTGAAGCAGTGTCAGGGCGCTACTGATTTGGTTGTTGTTGAAATTAAAAGGAACATTTACGCCATTTAATTTGACTTGAATGGCTTGGCTATTGCTGATATTGCTCACATTGGCCATAAGGTTCAAGTTAGGCAAATTGGTAGTGGTGCCACTCGCACTTGGTTGAAGAAGTGTAAGCGTTGGAGCGGTGCAGTTATCGTAACGAACGAAGATGGTTCGAGTCATCTGACCGCAGCTGCGCGCAGCACTCAAAACAATTTGATTGAGTCCTGGTTGCAAACTCACAACTGCACTAAGGTTGCCATTTATGGAATTGAAATTACCGTTTGAATAAGCAAAGGCAACTGGCGAGCCATTATTGGTAAGGCTCAATCCATTTTGAGATGGCATATTTTGTATGGTGGCAGTCAACGGGAAGGCGCTATTTGTCACAATAAGGGGTGCGTTGCTCGCATTGTTGTTCCAATTCCCTAATATATTGCCGCTAGGTGCCATACAGTCGTCGAAGGTGTATGTAAATGTTTCGACATCGGCTCCACAATCATTGGTGGCAGTAATTGTCAGTGTATTGACGCCCGGTAGCAATTGCGTATTGAGTTCGAGTTGGCCGGTTGTGGCGGTGTAGGTAAATGCACTTTGCTCAATGCCGTTGAAAATCACTTTGATATTGTTGCGGTTACTCACGTTACTTACCGTGGCACGCAAACGCAAAGCAGCATTGTTTAGTGTGCTGTTCGCGGCAGGGCTTGTGATTGCAATCGAAGGCGGGGTGCAATTTTGGTAGTTGATTGAACTGTTGATTTGATCGGTTCCGCAAGGATTGGTATAGCGCACCTGAAAATTATTAAGACCAGGTGTTAGTGTGAGGTTGGCGCTTATTTTGTTGCCAATGAGTTGAGCGTTGTTGATTGGAATGTTATTGTGCAAAACCAATAATTGACCATTTTGCGTGCTGCCATTCAGTTGTGCACTCAGTGTAAATGCACCTTGATTGGTGGTGGTGCCCGGTGCATTGGGTTGCAACCAACTCAGCTGAGGCGTGCGGCAGTCGTCGTAGTTGATGGTGATTTGATCAAAAGCACTACCGCAGTCGTTGGTGGCAGTAATGCGAATGGTATTCGCGCCTGGCGTTAGGTTGATGCTGCGTTGCAGCAGGCCATTATTCGGATTGAAATTGATTCCGCTAACAGACATCCCGTTGTGTAGAACTTGAATTTGGTTGTTGTTCAAATGACCACTCAGCGTGGCGTTCAGTGCATAAGCCGCTTCTTGAACGGTAAGTGCGTTTGAACTTGCGTTCATGATCTGTACCGTGGGTAATTGGCAATCGACTTGCTCAATTTGCACTATTTGGGTTTTGCTACCGCAATTGGTTGTAGCGGTGAGGGTAAAGGTATTGACACCTGGCAACAGATTTACTTGCGCTTCCAAACGCTTGGTTTGCGCATTGAAATTGAAGGGTAGGGTTTGGTTGAAAGCATTGGTCAGCTGGATTTCTTGTGAATTATTGACGTTAGCGAGGTCAAAACGCAAAAGTAAAGTTGTCACTGAAACACTTGTCTGTGGTTGCCCAACTATACTGATAACAGGTTGCGGACAATTCTGCGTCAAATTGTTGATATTCGTAATAGGGGTGTCGTTGCCGCGCACCGGAGCTGGCTTCGATTCTCTCCCTTTGAAATGTAGCTGAAAAAAGCCTGAAGTGTAATGATACCAATCATTTCTGAGGCGAGGATCAGTCTGAACGAGGCCATCAAAAGAGTCGGCTCTTGTAAAGGTTGTTTTGTGTTCAATACCGATACTAAAACGTCCTTTGTGGTAAGCCAAACCAACGCCCAGACTCGGCATCCAGTTCAAGGCCCAATCATTGCCTTGAAGGCCATCCAAACGACTTTCATAAATTTGATCGGTAAATCCGAGTAATTGTTGTTGTGCAGGCATTGACAAATCAAGGGAATTGTAGTCGTAAATGCCATTTGTATCCAAGACATCGGACCACGTTTGCTGCCAAGTGAGGCCCACCCCTCCAAAAATATACGGATCAAATCCGGTGCGCTCGCGCAAACGGGCTGCATGTAAAACGAGTTCTAAATCGAGTTCCCTAACGTCAGAGCGAAAGTTGTGTACATATTGATTGGCGCCAGTTAAATAGGGTGTCAAGACAGGATTCAAGCTTAAATCTTGGGCATTTAAAGTGCTAAATGCGTTGGATTGCCCATACCATTGCCCTGCTAAAAAGCGACCGCGGAGGTCGAAAGAAACAGCTTGGCCGTAATCGTATTTGAACGAACGCCCCAGGGTAAGTCCCCAACCATTATAGCGTTCGTAATCAAGGTCTGTGCTGTGCCAGGTACCGCCGTAATTGAGACCCCAAAACCATTTGGAAGAACTGTAATTGACATTTTGTGCTGAAATGCTCGTAACCGTAAGCAGTAAGAGAAGGAGTGCGTAAAGTTTTCTCATATGTTTGATTTTGTCTGGCTTGCCTAAATTTTGTGCCAAAGTTCTTAAAAATTAAGATTTTAAGAAATAATTAACAGCCTAATTTAACGTTTTGGATAGTAGGAGTAATTGGTAAAGCGCAAAATACTGAGTTGGTCTGTGCGCACATCCTTTTTGATCAAGGAGCCCAAAAAACCGGTTTTGTAGTCGTAGACAATTTGGTAATCGGTCAGAAAAACGCCGTTTTCGTAACGGTGCATTTCAATTAAATTGCCCCATTGGTCATAGCGGTAGCGCCATTCTTCAAAAGCTACTTGCGCAGTATCTGTAAAGGCGGCTTTATTGGCCAACAAACCCGTTTGGTTGTAACTGAATTTGGTGTTTTCGCTATTTTGCGAGATGCGGTAATACGTTGTAATGCTGCGCAGGTAGTTTTCATCATCAAAACCCTTACTGACCTCAATATAGGGTTTCTGGTAATTATTGTAGCGCGTGTAGTTTTGAGGTTTATCGGTATGGTAACGCAGTGTTTCTGTGCGCATCTTGACAGAGGAAAGCAGGGTGTCTTTGCGGTGGTCGTAGACGTCTCGATAAAGTGCAATGCTCACCAATCTAGCCAGCGAATCATAGGTGTAGTGTTCAGATATGGCCCCTCCATATGCTGCATAACGATGCAAGCGCAATTGGCCATTTTCGAAATAACCGTAATGATGGAAAATGCTGTCTTTGGCCGCTCCCTTTTGAAGGATTTCCATGCTGGCAATAAGTTGCCCTTTTTGATTGAAAGTGTACCGAAACGTATCGGGGCTGGGTTTAAAAGCTTCCGTTCCTTTTTTGTAGGTATAAAAACCGTCAATTGTCCGAATGTGTTGGGCGGCAATGAGGCTGTCATTGAAGAAAGGGGTAGTGCCAAAGGCCTGACCTTCTTGATTCAAGATAAACTGTGCGTTTAAACCGACGGCACAAAAACTCCACAAAAATAGCAAATAAACTCTCACTAGCGCAAACCCAATAATACGCTCTTCCAACTCGCTTTATTGGCGATGACGTTTTCGAGCTCAGCAATACTGATGCGGTCTTGGGTCATGGTGTCGCGGTCGCGGATGGTGACGGTGTTGTCTTCGAGGGTTTGGTGATCAACGGTAATGGAGAATGGTGTACCAATGGCATCTTGGCGGCGATAGCGCTTGCCAATAGAATCTTTTTCGTCGTATTGAACGCTATATTCGAGCTGCAATTGCGCCATGATTTCACGTGCTTTTTCTGGCAAGCCGTCTTTTTTGATCAATGGTAAGATGGCTGCTTTGTAGGGGGCAAGAACTGCTGGAATTTTGAGTACCACGCGTGCTGAGCCGTCTTCGAGTGTTTCTTCTTGATATGCAGCACTCAATACAGCTAAGAACATGCGATCGAGGCCCACAGAGGTTTCAACCACGTAAGGGACATAACTTTGGTTCATCTCAGGGTCAAAGAACTGGAGTTTTTTACCTGAAAATTGCTCGTGTTGTTTGAGGTCGAAATCGGTACGGGAGTGAATACCTTCTAGCTCTTTGAAGCCCATCGGGAAGTTGTATTCGATATCGCAAGCTGCGTTGGCGTAGTGTGCAAGTTTGAGGTGGTCGTGGAAACGGTAGCGGTCGGCACCCAAGCCTAAATTTTGGTGCCATTTGGTGCGGAGGGTTTTCCAGTAGTCGTACCATTTCATTTCTTCGCCGGGGCGCACAAAGAATTGCATTTCCATTTGTTCAAATTCGCGCATGCGGAAGATG
>JACCDQ011328825.1_pt1 | contig 42899 bp, 43 predicted proteins | sample 7446031 | NCBI WGS metagenome assembly JACCDQ01 (sample SAMN15323442, study PRJNA562643) | freshwater metagenome | isolation source: river surface water | place: USA:Blue River Watershed | collected 2017-08-17 | reverse complement strand
TAGGCTTGTAACTTTTCCTCCACTAACTGATTTGTTAACTTAGGATCAGCCCGTCCGCCTGTCTTTTTCATCACTTGACCGACAAAAAAGCCCTTCATATTGCCTTTGCCACTGCGGAATTTTTCTAACTCCTTCGGATTCGCCGCAAAAATTTCATCAATAATCTTGCTGAGTTCCGTTGGGTCAGAAAGTTGCGTCATCCCCTTCGACTCAATAATTTTCTTCGGTGATCCGCCTTTTTCTAACAATTCCGGCAGAATCTCCTTCGCGATTTTGCCGCTAATGGTTCCCTGCTCAATTAATTGCACCAATTCTGCTAACGCTTCGGATTTTAAAGGAATTTCCGTGATAGCCAATTTAGCATTATTCAAATATGCGGCCAGGTCTTGAGTGACCCAGTTAGCAACGGCCTTGGGATTTCCCCCCGCTTTGACGGTCGCTTCAAAATATTCGGCAACATCTCGGTCTTCGGTTAAGACCCTGGCATCATAGGCCGATAAACCTAATTCTGTTTCATAGCGCGATCGCTTAACGGCCGGTAATTCCGGTAACTCCGCTTGCCAAGCTAATTTCTGGGATTCAGACACTTCGAGAGGCGGTAAATCCGGCTCCGGAAAATACCGATAATCACTAGAACCCTCTTTTTTCCGCATACTAATCGTGCGTTGACTGCCCTCTTCCCAAAGACGGGTTTCCTGAAAAATCGGTTCTCCCGTTTCTAACGCTTCAATTTGTCGCTCAATCTCATACTCGATCGCCTTTTGAATCGCACTAAAGGAATTCATATTTTTGATCTCAACTTTTGTGCCAAATTCCTGTTGACCGACCGGCCGCACCGAAATATTCACATCACACCGCAGGGAACCTTCCTGCATATTCCCGTCACTAATCCCTAAATATCGTACTAACTGCCGTAAAGATTGGGCATACTCCGCCGCTTCTTGACCGGTTCGCAAATCCGGCTCCGAAACAATTTCTAATAACGGTACACCCGTGCGATTAAAATCCACCAGGGAATGGGTTGACCCCGCCAGGCGATCGCTTCCCGCATGAACCAACTTCCCCGCATCCTCCTCCATGTGCAAACGGGTAATGCCAATCCGCTTACGAGTCACTTCCTTCGTTTTCTTATTGACTAACTCAATTTCCAGAAAGCCATGCTCCACAATCGGCAGATCATACTGGGAAATTTGATAATTCTTAGGTAAATCGGGATAAAAATACTGTTTACGGTCAAACTTACTGTAGGACGCAATCTGACCATTAATCGCCAATCCTAATTTGACGGCCGCCGCCAAAACCTGCTGATTTAAAACGGGCAATACCCCCGGATAACCTAAGCAAATCGGGCAGACATTGGTATTCGGAGGACTATCAAAATGGGTAGAACAGGAGCAGAAAATTTTGCTGGCAGTATTTAATTGACAGTGGGTTTCCAAACCAATAATCGCTTCGTAGTCAGTTTTCACGGCAGTAGCAGTCCTAGAGAAGGCATAAAAATCACTGCAAGCATTATATCCTAGCTTTCCCACCGTCTAGGGTTGGCTACCAGGGACAATCCAGATCAGTGATGACTGATGTTTGCTGAGGCCGTCGGGGCCGAGTTCCCCATTTCCCCTTGCCGGGACTTCCCAGCCTCCCCCCAAAAAATTGTAGAAAATCCTTCAAAATACCCTATAATGGGGAGTCTGTATCCTGACTTGTTGAGTAAGTAACAGGAGGCATACGCAATTTAAAAATTACGGAGATTAAGGGTTTAGGACTCAAAACATACATGGCCACCATTACACCAACTAAAACTACGATTGGATTTACCCACGAGGATTTTGCGGCTCTTCTCGATAAGTACGATTACCACTTCAGCCCTGGCGATATTGTGGCGGGAACCGTCTTCAGTATGGAATCCAGAGGCGCGTTAATTGATATTGGCGCAAAAACGGCGGCCTATATCCCCATCCAGGAAATGTCCATCAATCGCGTGGATGATCCCGATGAAGTATTGCATCCCAACGAAACCCGCGAATTTTTCATCCTCACCGATGAGAACGAGGATGGTCAATTAACCCTTTCCATTCGTCGCATTGAATATATGCGAGCTTGGGAGCGGGTACGTCAACTGCAAGCCGAAGATGCAACCGTTCGTTCCAATGTGTTTGCCACCAATCGGGGCGGTGCTTTAGTCCGCATTGAAGGGCTACGGGGCTTTATCCCAGGGTCTCACATCAGTGCCAGGGAAGCCAAAGAAGATTTAGTCGGGGAAGATTTACCCCTCAAATTCCTAGAGGTTGATGAAGAACGCAATCGTCTAGTGTTGAGCCATCGTCGCGCCCTAGTGGAACGGAAGATGAATGGTTTAGAAGTCGGTCAAGTGGTGATCGGTTCTGTCCGAGGCATTAAACCCTACGGGGCCTTTATTGATATTGGCGGGGTGAGCGGATTGCTCCACATTTCCGAAATTTCCCACGATCATATTGATACGCCCCACAGTGTATTCAATGTCAATGATGAGTTAAAAGTCATGATCATTGATCTGGATGCGGAACGGGGTCGGATTTCCCTCTCGACGAAACAGTTAGAGCCGGAACCGGGAGCCATGCTGAAAAACCGCGATTTAGTCTATGAAAAAGCGGAAGAAATGGCGGAAAAATATCGGCAAAAACTGTTAGCTGAAGCTGAAGGTCGTCCGGTCAGTGAAGAAGTGCTGGATATTCCTCCTGCCCTAGAGGACATTGATGATGAAATCGTGGCGGCAGTAGAGGATTAGTCTTTGCCTCCATCCCGGTTAGGCTTTTACGTTTCTCTATCACGCTAGGGAATCCGTAATCGCCAGACTTGACCAGTTCAACTCAGTAATCATTCATCAGGGGGGCAACCCTCTTTTTTTTGGGGAACTTAACGTTTTTCTAGGAAAAAGGGGATGTGCTAGACACCCCCTAGAATATTTTTTAAAAGAATTAAGCCATCAGTAAACCTTAAGACAAGGAATCCATTAACGGTTAATTAAACCTCGTCTAACTCGAAACCAATAGTTTTTGATTGCCCAAGGCGATCCCCCTAAATCCCCCTTAAAAAGGGGGACTTGTTCATGGAAAGAATCTTAAAAAATTACAGTTCCAAAAATGGACGTGGTTTAAGTAACAATTTAAAATTCCAGTTCGGCGGCTTGGACTTTCTCGATTTGTTTTTTCTTGAGTACCAACAGAATTTGGGCTAACATGATCGCCGTCATAAACAGTAACAAGAATTGAATCCGTTGGGGATTTTGCAGAACCACTTCAGTATCTTTTTGACCGAATCCACCCACGTTAGGATTGCTAGTTAAAAATTCACCAGCTTCGACAGCTTGACCTTCGGCAACCAATAATTCTGCACCCGCCGGAATGGTAACGGTTTCGTCTCCAGCCTCGGTGTTGAGAACAATGCTATAGCTACCGTTTTCTTCTTTGGTGATTTGGCTGATGGTTCCCGCTTTAGGAGCTTTAAAGGCATTGTTGTTGCTCAGTTCCCCTGTCGGATAGACTTGCCCACGACCGCGATTGGCTCCGAGGTGAACGGAATATTTGCCGTAGTGAATGGCTTTATTGGTAGCCGGATCGGGAGATAAAACGGGGAAGACAATTTCTTGATATTGTTCGCCGGGTAAGGGGCCAACAATCACCACGTTTTCCTGGTCTTCGCGGTAGGGTTGGAAATACACGCCACCGACTTTTTCTTTCATTTCTTCAGGAATGCGATCGCTGGGGGCAATCTTAAAGCCATCAGGTAACATCAAGACTGCGCCAACATTGAGACCCCCTTTGGAGCCATCACCCAGGACTTGTTGACTGTTCAGATCGTAGGGAATTTTCACTACCGCTTCAAAGACGGTATCGGGTAACACGGCCTGGGGAATTTCAATTTCAGCCGGTTTTTGTGCTAGATGGCAGTTGGCACAAACAAGGCGACCGGTGGCTTCCCTAGGGGTTTCCGGAGCGGTTTGTTGGGCCCAGAAGGGATAGGCGGCGGCGGATTGGGGAGCGACCACATCACTCGCCAAAAATAAACCGGTCGTGGCGATCGCAACTAAGGCAAGATTCAGGAGGTTTTTGACACCCTTTTGCCACAAACCCGAAATATCAGGTGTTCTCATCGTTAAGTTCAACAGTTGAAGGGTTAACAGTTTCCCAAGTAGGGGGTTAGGGATAGAAAGCAGGAGACCAGGGGCGGATTACGACCACCAGGGATCTTCGTTGGAGCGGAAGTCGGTTTCTGTCCAGGGGCTAAAAATTAATTTATCGTCTTCATTGACGGTGGCATGGGCTAGGGCCAAAGAGAGGGGCGCAGGGCCACGGACAACTTTGCCTTCCGCATTGTATTGGGAACCATGACAGGGACACATAAATTTATTTTCCGCCGCATTCCAGGGCACAACACAGCCTAAATGAGTACAAACCGCATTGATCCCGTAGTCCGCGATCGCCTTGTCTCCGGTAACGACAACATAAGTCGGATCACCTTTTAAGCCCTGGGCCAAGGTGCGATCGCCCGGATTATGAGTCGCTAAAAACTCAGAAGCTTTAATATCGTTGCCGAGGCTATCTTTGGCCGTTACGCCACCACCTGCGGCCCCACTGGAGGGAGGAATAAAATAACTGACAATGGGATAGAGCGCGCCCGCCGCAATCCCGGTAATTGTCCCAAAGGTCAATAAGTTCATAAATTGACGACGACCCAAATCGGGAACATCGGACGCACCAGTAAGTTGAGCCATAATGAACCGTTTAAAATATTGTTAATTTTGTCGAGGATGCTTGTTAAGGAAAAAAAGTTACAAGTCCATTCCTGATTATTACAGAAAGTGGATCTCGAATCCTAGTCACTGCCAGGGCGATCACCGAAACGAAGACTCTCCTTCAGAAGTTACTGTCTGTCGCTCTGAGCGAAGGGTTTAGTCACGCAAAGATGGAAAATCGTTGTTAGCTTCGTCGTTTTTATTCCGCTAGGATAATACCGTTGATAGGTAGTCATTGTACTATTCATCATGGGCGATGAGGGACTCGAACCCCCGACATCCTGCTTGTAAGGCAGGCGCTCTACCAACTGAGCTAATCGCCCTTTTGGGACGGCGACAGAACTTGCTGTGCGGAACCCAGTATAACAACAAGACTGTCGAAAAGGCAAGGGATTTTAATCAGGGATTCGACCGATTCCTCCATCCTTCCCTTATGATAGATAGGCTGATGGGTTTTTCTCTCCGCTTATTTTTTCCCTGGCTTGTGTTGCTATGACTGATTTGAATTTTTTGCTGGAAATTGGTACTGAAGAGTTACCGGCGGATTTTGTCGCCAGTGCGATCGCCCAATGGCAGGAACGGATTCCCCAGGGTCTAGCGGAGCATTACCTCACAGCTCAGGCGGTGCGGGTCTATGGCACACCCCGACGGTTAGCGGTTTTGGTGACGGGTTTACCCTCTCAACAACCCGATCGCACTGAAGCGATTAAAGGCCCCCCCGTTGGTTCTGCGTTTAAGGATGGCCAACCGACCCAGGCGGCGATCGGTTTTGCGAAAAAGCAAGGCGTTGAGGTTCAAGATTTAACGATTCAGCCCACCGAAAAGGGGGATTTTGTTTTTGCCAATAAACAAACGCTAGGGCAAGCGGCGGCAGACCTATTACCCCGTTTAGTGATGGATTGGTTAACCCGTTTGGAAGGACGGCGGTTTATGCGGTGGGGAGATGGGGATTTGCGGTTTCCGCGACCGATTCGTTGGTTAGTGGCTCTCTTGGATGATCAGGTTTTGCCTCTCACCTTAGTGAATGGTTCGACAACCTTAAACAGCGATCGCCTTTCTAGGGGTCATCGAATTTTGCACCCTGAACCGGTGAGTTTAGCCCATGCTCAGGATTATGCAACAACCCTAGCAAAAGCCTTTGTGATTGTTGATCCCGAACAGCGTCGCCAAATCATTGAAACCCAATTACAAACTGCGGCCCAATCGTTACAGGGACAGACAGAAATTTATCCTGATTTATTAGCAGAAGTGGTGAATTTGGTGGAATATCCAACGGCAGTGATCGGCAAATTCGATGAGGAATTTTTACAATTACCGACCGAAGTGATTACGACGGTTATGGTGACTCATCAACGATATTTTCCTGTTCAACAAGTCAAGGGTCATTTATTACCGAATTTTATTACCATTGCTAACGGTGATCCCCAAAAAGCCCCGTTAATTGCGGAAGGAAATGCGACGGTCATTCGCGCCCGGTTAGCCGATGCTCAATTTTTCTATCGGGCTGATTGTGATCAATCTTTGGATTCCTATTTGCCGCAACTGGAAACCGTCACCTTTCAGGAAGAGTTGGGAACGATCCGCGATAAGGTTGACCGCATTATGGAAATGGCCATGCTGATTGCGGATCAATTAGATTTGCCCGATCAACATCGTAGCGATATTGAAAGTACGGCTATGTTATGTAAAGCCGATTTGGTAACGCAGATGGTCTATGAATTTCCGGAGTTACAGGGAATTATGGGGAAGAAATATGCCTTAGTCAGTGGGGAATCGGAAGCGGTTTCCCTAGGTATTTTTGAACATTATTTACCACGCAATGTGGAGGATCAATTACCGCAATCCTTAACGGGTCAAGTGGTAGGAATCAGCGATCGCCTCGATACCTTAATCAGCATTTTTGGGCTAGGATTGTTACCCACTGGCTCTTCCGATCCCTTTGCGTTACGACGGGCGGCCAATGCAGTGATTAATATTATTTGGTCAGCCGAATTAGCCATTAATTTAGAGCAATTATTAAGTCAAGGGTCTGAGGATTTTGTGACGGCTCACCCCGATAAAACATCACCGTTGACGTTATTAACTAGCTTTTTTATGCAACGGTTACAAACCCTATTAGAAGATGACTTAAAAGTTGATTATGATTTGGTTAAAGCTGTCTTAGGGGAAAATGATCCCGATTATACGCGCCGTGCTTTACAGGATGTAATGGATGTCCGCGATCGCGCTTTATTTTTACAAACTATCCGGGCCAATGGTCAGTTAGCCCAAATCTATGAGACGGTGAATCGGGCTTCTCGTTTAGCGGTGAAGGGGGATTTAGAGACTCAACGTTTAGATCCTCAGCCCCATATTCAAGTTGAGCGATTGGAAAAAGCCTCGGAAAAAGCCTTTTATCAAGCCTTGTTGTCCCTATTACCGACAACGGAAAATGCCCAGGAAATGCGTCAGTATCAAGCATTAGTGGATGCGTTAGTGGCGATCGCCCCAACGGTGGCCAACTTTTTTGATGGGGAGGATAGTGTATTAGTTATGGCCGATGATCCCCAGGTTAGAAAAAATCGTTTAAACTTATTAGCATTATTACGCAATCATGCACGGGTTTTAGCAGACTTTGGTGCAATTGTTAAAGCCTAACTTGAGCCTAATTCAGTCTAATTGTTAGCAAAATTTATGATGCAATATCGTCGTTTTGGCCGTACTGAATTGTCTATGCCTGTGTTTTCCTGTGGGGGAATGCGCTATCAATACCAATGGCAGGATACGGAACCGCAAAAGATCCCAACGGCTAGTCAAGATAATTTAGAAAGTACGATTAAAACGGCTTTAGAATTGGGGATTAATCATATTGAAACGGCGCGGGGTTACGGTACTTCCGAAATGCAGTTAGGGGCGATTTTGCCGACGATTCCCAGGGAAAATTATATTTTACAAACCAAAGTTTCTCCCCAGGCAAATCCCCAGGAATTTCTTAAAAATGTGGAAAAATCCTTGGCCTATTTAAAGGTTGATTATGTAGATTTATTGGGTTTACATGGGATCAATACTCCCGAATTATTAGAGGATTGTTTGCGGTCTGGGGGCTGTCTGGACGTAGCTAAAACGTTACAAGCCCAGGGAAAAGTGCGATTTATTGGTTTTTCGACCCACGCTCCCCTAGAGGTGATTTTAACAGTGATCGCCTCGAATCAATTTGATTATATTAATTTGCATTGGTATTATATTTTCCAAAAAAATTGGCCCGCCATTGAAGCCGCGATCGCCAAAGATATGGGGGTTTTTATTATTAGTCCCTCGGATAAAGGCGGATTATTATACAAACCGTCGGAAAAATTAATCCAATTATGTCAGCCGTTGAGTCCGATGGTATTTAATGATTTATTTTGTTTATCCCATCCTCAAGTTCATACCCTCAGTATTGGGGCTTCTCGACCTACCGATTTTGCGGAACATTTAAAAACCTTAGACTACTTAGCTAATCCAGAACCGATTTTAACGCCGATTATCCATCGGTTAGAACAAGAACTCATTAATAGTTTGGGAGAAGATTGGGTGAAGACCTGGGAAGATGGTTTACCCCCTATTGAAGAAACACCGGGCAATATTAGTATTCGCACGATTCTGTGGTTACGCAATTTGGCGATCGCCTACGATTTAGTGGAATACGGAAAAATGCGGTATAACTTATTAGGTAATGGCGGACATTGGTTTCCTGGTGAACAAGCCAAAAACCTAGAAAGTTTAGATTTAACTAATTGTTTAAAAAATAGTCCCCATCAGGCAATGATTCCCCAATATTTACAACAGGCCCATGAATTATTAGGCGGAGAAACCGTCAAACGTCTTTCCCAAAGTGATTAAAAATTTTTGCTTATAACCCAAACAAGTCCCCTTTTTTAAGGGGGATTTAGGGGGATCAATCAAACTACAGTAAGTCCCCTTTTTCAAGGGGGATTTAGGGGGATCAATTAAATTTCTACGGTAAAAATAGAACCCTGGGGATCGTTGGGGGTAACGGTTAAGGTTCCTCCCTGGGCTTCCACAGCCATTTTACAAAAGGCTAATCCTAAGCCAATTTGAGAAACATTGGGTTTGATAGAGCCAATTTCAAATTTCTTAAAAATTTCTGCCGCTTGTTCCGGTTTCCCCCCCGTTCCCTGGTCTTTAATTTGCATTTTGAGACGATGATCCGGTAATAATAATTCAAAGTCTTTGGCAATGTTTAAACCTAAATCTTAGAGGTTGGTCGGGGTAGGATTTTTCTCTATTTTTGTTTATTTTAGCCAATTTTATGTGTTTTTTGCGGTTTTTGATGATATTCTGACAGACCGATTGAAGATTTATTTTTTGGCGTTTGACTGGAGCTATGTCCCTTAACCATCCCATCCTAGAAGCCAGTTTTGCCATCATTGATCAAGAAGTGGCGGCTATGTCCCATGGTCTGACCCCCGACCAATATGCGATCGCCCGGCGGGTGATTCATAGTACGGCAGATTTTGAGTATTTACAGTTATTACGGTTCAGTCCGGGTGTGGTGTCCCTGGCGATCGCGGCTTTACGACAAAAAACGCCGATTATTACCGATGTGACGATGGTGAAACAGGGCATTATTGGCTTAGTAAATCGCACCTTTGGGAATCCGGTGATTGCGGCTATTGATTTGGCTCCAATGGCAGAACCGGGTAAAACTCGCACGGAAACGGGTTTGTTACGGTGTTGGAAACAGTATCCCCAGGCTATCTATGCGATCGGCAATGCGCCAACGGCTCTCCTCGCTCTCTGTGAACAAGTGGCCAACCATCAACAATCCCCTGCATTGATTATTGGTGCACCGGTGGGTTTTGTCTCCGTTGTGGAATCGAAACAGGTTTTAGCGGGTTTGGATCTTCCCCAAATTCGCGTTGAAGGTCGCAAAGGCGGATCACCGGTGGTCGCGGCGATCGTCAATGCACTGTTGGTTTTAGCTTGGCAAGAAGGTACTGATTAGCCTAGGGTTGGGCTTGGACTGGAAAACCCTGTTGTCGTAAGTAATCGGCAGTTGCCTTGCTGGGTGTATAGTTATAACCAAATTGAGATTCAGTACTATCACTGACCACTTGAGGGGTTAACATGACGACGACTTCTGAGCGGTCTGTCTGATCGGTTTGACTACGGAATAACGCGCCAATTACGGGCAAATCCCCCAGAATCGGCACTTTACTGGTAAGAGTTTGGTCAATTTGCGTAATAATCCCCGACATAATTAGCGTTTGGCCATCTCGCAACCTTAATAAGCCTGAAGATAGATCGCGTTTGTTAATTAAGGTGAGTGTGTTCGTTGCACCAGGCCCACTTTCAAATTGTTGTTGTCCCCCAGGAGACGCTACAGTTGGCTTAACCGAAAGCGAAATAAACCCATTATCGTCAATCCTTTCTACGTTAATTTGAAGGGTTAACCCTACATCAGATAATACAGGAGTTGTTGTCCGAACACCACTTAGGGGATCGACTTGGGTATTTACACTCGATACAACTGATTCTGTTAATTTAACTTGGGCTTCTTGACCTTCCTGAACAAACAAAGTGGGGTCAGTCAGGATTTTGGCATTACCACTCCGAATTTGAGCCTCCACTTGGGCTTGGAAACGTTTAGGATATTGAAAGTAAGAGGGTAAGCCGTAGGTTGCTGTTGCGGCGGTGTAGGTTGCAGTAGTACCATCATTAGTAAGTGTTGCTGGAGTAAAGTCAGTTAACCCTGTTACCAATGGATTCGTTGAGACAGCCGCGACGGAGGGGAAAAATATGCTGTTAGTATTAGTAGGATTGTTTGGATCAAGACCTTGTATGACAATGGGATTGTTAACATCGAGAAAGACACTGGAATCAGTAATTGGATTAGTAATTAGAGGAGGATTGGTAATACTACCAATACCACTTCTTAATTGAGTTGCACTTAAAGGGGCTGTTTGACCAAATCTCATTACTGCGATTCCTCGGTCTTGAACAAAATAGCTGTCGTCGTAACCAAAGGAAAAACTACTATTGTAGTCTTGGATATTGTTCAGGTTAATATCCACAATCTTGACGTTAATAGCGACTTGGCGACGACGAGCATCAATCTGGGTTAAAAGCGTTGTTGCTAACTCCACTAACCGAGGCTCTCCCACCAATGTAATAGAATTAAGGCGGGGATCTGTAGCAACCAATAATCCCTCAAGGGGAGTTGCACCTAAAGCCTTTCTTCTTGCCTCATCAATTTCAATCGGAACAATACGAGGATCTACGGTTTCTTCAAAAGACTGTCCTGTGCGTTGATCAAATACTCGACGAGTAGTAGCCGGACGATACAAATTAGTCTGAGCACCTTGAAGACTGAGATAGGATGCCGCACTATCAGCCACTGCTTGATTCAAACGAATGGTTCTAGTAATTAAGTTTCTAGCTTCTTGAGGAAGTTTTGTGCCAATAAAAATAGTATTTCCCCTTTTTGATGCTTTCAGTCGAGACACCATCAGAACTGAGTTAAAAACTTCCTGAACGGGCTGTCCCTCAATGTCTAAGGAGATAGCAGAGCTTGTCTGGATGGCCTTTCCTGCATCTATATCCGGTGTAGCTGTATCCATATCTGCAAAAATAACATTTACTCCTACATAACGAGCTAAGACTAATAAAACTTCTCTAACAGGTGCTTGTCTCAACACTAAACGAGGAATCGTTGTTTGGCCCGCAGGACCTAAATCAATGGGGTCAAACCCCGAATTAATATTTGAAATAGACATATCGCCTACTGGGGGAGCCACCGCACGGGGTAACACCGGAGCCACTGGCACGGTCGGATAAAGAATACTGGGATTGGCAGGGGTAGAGGTACCATTGGATCTAATAATCACCTCTGGATTCGGAACCATTACTCCATTCGTCCCAGAATTGCCCCCAGGCATTGGCGGCATATAGGGAACATCGGCAGGAACATTGGGATATTGGGCAATTTCTATCGTTTGACGTTGAGGAGCCAAGAATTTGGACGATTGTTCTGGAATTTCAGACGAAGAAAGAGCCGTTTCAACAGTTGCCGTTTCTCCTGTCTGACTGTCCTGAGCAGATGCTTCTAACCCAGGAGAGACCATCACCTTATCTTCCGGATTGGCTGAAGAACTCTCCGAAGACTCTGCCTGAATCTGGGTCATCGCCAATGACAGTGTATCCGTTTCTGCCTGCTGGGAATCAGTCACCGCCCCAGCGACCGAAGACGAAGCCAACATCGCGGCGATCGCCAAATTCGTTACTAAACCAAAATGTAAGGGTTTCACAGATTGCTCCTCAACACAGTCAAGACAATTAATTATTAATGATTTATCAGAAAAACGTAAGACGAAATTAAGAATTATTTCGCAGGGGGCGGAGAAGCACCGGGTGCTGGAGCCTCACCGGGGGGTGGAGGGGGTGGAGCCAAAGCGGCTACTTCCTCCGGCGAAAGGGGCAGTAACACATCCATCAGCATTGAAGTACTTAACGCATCATTGGGTTCCGCTTTGACCTGGACTTGATTATCGCTACGCACCACCACAACTGGAAAATCCGGTTTCATCAGATCCGTTTTGAAATCTCGCATCAAAATTAACGGCTGCAACCGCTCCAAATCCCGAATTAAATTGTGGGTATTGCCAAAAGACCCTTTAAAGGCCACCTGAAAGGTCTGTCGTTTTAACTTATTTTGAGAACCCGGCCCCAGGGACTCATCCCCAATAATCACCGGATCCCCCTGGGGCGTAAAACTCGTTAGTTTGACATTGCGACTTTGAAACAATTTACTCACATCCAACAAAATCGTCTGTAAATCCCCAGCACTGGCAAATAAAGCTAAGACCTGTTGCTTGCGATCCTCAGCCTGTTTGAGCTTTAACTCCGCATCAGCAATTTTCTGCTCTAACTTACCCGCCTTTTGTAGATCAACTTCCTGTTGTTTGGCCGCCTCATCGGTTTTCAGTTTTTGATATTCATCCCAAGCCGGCAAAAAGAAATTAAACAACACATAAAAAGCTCCTGCGACCCCCAAAACCGCTAGGGCAATCCCTGTCACCTGGGGCGTAAAGGTAATCCCAAAAGCCGTTGGATAATTCGCACTCTCATCAAACTCGGTATCGAGAACCGTCGTTGTGGTGTAGTCTTCGGTGTAGGTCATAGGACAAGTAAAAGCATTTTAAGGTTTAGCAGGGGCAGGAGAGGCAGGGGGAGCGGGTGTACCTGAAGCGGGTGTACCTGGAGCGGGACTGGCTCCGGGGGCCGGCGGAACTGGGGAAGGAGTCGTTGCCGGTTGTAAAATTCCCTTTTGTTCTAGAGTTTTAAAACGAGTCACTAAACCGATCGCCCCCTTACGAACCAACTCCGGCAAGAGTTCCTTATCGGGAGTATCACTCAACTCTGTCGTGATGGAATATTTTACCCCCTGGGGAATTTGAATAAGCCCGGTATCTTGACCCTGGGCAGTAGGATCATCGGATTCGGAAGCCACCCCATCCCCAGAAATCGGCAACGGCGCGGCTGTCGCAGAAACCAACTTTGTTTTATCAGCCTTAAAAAACGGCGAATTTTGTAACATCAAAACAAAATCATTTAACGCCGCATAATTACCCGCAAACCCTGAAAGGGTCAGTACCTTACCCGTCTGTTGCAAACTGACTAATTGAATCCCCGGCGGTGTTTGATCCGTTAAATCCTGCAATAAAGCTGACCAGGGTTTCACTTGACTAAAAACACCCACCAATGATGCCGTATCCCCCTCTACCACCTTAGTTTTATTTTCTAACTCCGTCACCTTTTGATTTTGAGCCTTTAAACGAGCCAATTCCGCCTCTAAAGCCTGAATATTAGCTTGGGTTTCCCCCTTTTGCCAATTCACAAACAGAATTGATCCCCCCGCCAACAAAGGCAATAACAACATTACCCCCGCCCCAATGTAGATCGGTAGTTGCTTTTCAAAATCGGGTTTACCTACTGCTACCATCGTCGTCATAGCAGTTTTCTTGGAATCTAAACTCCGATCTTTCAGGAAATTAACATCTAAACTATACATAATTAATCATTAACAATCCATAAAAGCCAAAAACCAATCATCCTAACTCGAGTTAAAGGTTAACCCTTAAACCTTGCGGAGACCCAACCCCAAAACCGTTCCTAAACTAGGACGTTCCACCGCCGCAAATTGCTGACTGGTCTCGATATTGAGAGCCGTTAAAGGATCAATTTGCATACTGGGAATACTGAGACGTTGGGTTAAATATTCATCCAATTGGATTAGCCCTCCCCCTGGCCCCGCTAATAATAACTGAACCACTTCTAAATCCTCACTTTGGTTAAGATAAAAGTTAATAGAACGTCTCAATTCATCGGTCAATTCCCCCATGACCCGCATTAAGGCTGTCATCCCTGGGTTAACGGCCGTTCCCTGGGTGCTTAAGGTATCAAATTGGGTCACCGGAATAGTCATTCCCTGAAGAATTTCAGGATTGCGAGAAGGGGGTAAATTCATTGCCCTGGATAACGCATTTTGCATCTGGAAAGTCCCGATGGGAACGGTCCGGGAAAACTGGGGAACACCATCTACAATAATCGCAATTTCTGTATTGTCAAATTCAATATCAACTAAAACGACGGCTTCCTTTGAGCCAAATTGTCGCAACTGCTCCCGGATGGTACGAATTAGAGCGAAACTATTCACTTCTAAAATATCAATTTCTAAGCCCGCTTGCTGGAAGGTATCGAGGTAGGAATCTGTCACTTCTCGACGAGTGGCCACCAGTAAAACCTGCACCTTTTCAATGCCATCATCATCTTCAAAAAAGCCCAGTTTTTGATAATCTAAATCCACCTCTTCCCTAGGATAGGGTAAATATAAGGCCGCCTCATGGTTGAGTACCATATCTCGCAGTTCCACATCATCTAATTCCGCCGGCACCGGAATAATGCGAATAATGGCTTCACGCATAGGCACAGCCGTTGCTACCTGTTTAGTGCTGATTTTATTTTCTTTGAACATTTCCTGAATGATTTCCGCTAGGGAAGGCGAGTCCACAATTTTGCCTTCTTCAAAAATGCCTTCGGGTAGCGACGTATAACAATACTTCGTTAATTTATAATTTTGCCCTTGCTTGGAAAGTTCTACTAAATTAAGACGTTCGGGAGTAATTTCTAAGCCCACGCCCTGACCTTTTGAGCCAAAGGATTTGAGAATATTTTGAAAACGACTAAACATAGTAGAGTTCCTTTCGGTAGTCTAAAAAAACAGGGCAATTCATAATCGCAATGATGAAACTTTACGCCATTTCTAAGCGGAATTAACCGGCCGGGTCGTCCAATGGACTGGAATGGGAGGGATTTTCCCCACGATAGGATCGAAGCCCAAAAAACCTTCCCTGTTACGTTGTCGGAGGACTCAGCGATCGCCCGAACGTAAAAGGAACATAGTGAAAGTACGCATTAATCTGTGAAGAGAAGAAGAGGCGGTGTAACCCTATCCTAGCCAATCCTCGGCGACTGTCAAGCATTGCTTACAATTTTTGACATAGGGATTTAGACGAAGTCCAGGACACCATGGCTCACCGGAAGGAACGAGCAAAGCAAACTTCCCTGGAAAAATGCCTCCTTACCTGCTTAAATAGCGATCAAGACTCAATGCTATTAGCAGAAGAACAAAATGCACATCGCTTGGTTGGGCAAGAAATCTCCCTTTTGCGGCAATGTTACCTACGGTCGAGAAGTGACGAACGCACTCCTGGATCGGGGCTACCGTGTCAGTTTTTTACATTTTGCCCAGGAAGACTCCAGCGAGCAGGATTGGCCCGATTGTCCCGAAGTCCTCTTGCCCTTTTTGTTTAAATCCACGATTTATACGATTCCCACACTTCGATCCAGCAAAATTTTAACGGAAGCCCTCCAACAGTTAAAACCGGATTTAGTCCATGCGTCCTTAACCCTATCGCCCCTAGATTTTCGTCTGCCGGAAATTTGTGAGGAATTAAAAATTCCCCTGGTGGCGACGTTTCACCCTCCCTTTGATAGTAAACTCCGCAATCTTTCGTCAAGTACTCAGTTTTTAACTTATCAACTCTATGCCCCGTTTTTAGCTCAGTACGATAAGGTTATTGTCTTTTCCCATTTACAACGCAATCTATTAATTAAATTGGGGGTTCCCCGGCGCAAATTAGCGATTATTCCGAATGGCGTGGACAGCGATCGCTATTCTCCAGGAGCCTCCCCTATCAAGAAACTATATCAAGCCAAACGTTTATTTGTTTATCTCGGACGTATTGCCCCTGAAAAAAATGTGGAGGCTCTTCTAAAAGCCTGGAAAGCCTGTGATATGGGGGAAGATGCCAAGTTATTAATTGTCGGAAATGGTCTTTTAAAAACAACCTTACAACCGTTGTATGGCCTAGAACAGGGAATTCATTGGTTAGGTTTTATTGCCGATGAAGAAACCCGGATTCAAATTTTACGAGCCGCCGATGTATTTATTTTGCCTTCTTTAGTAGAAGGATTATCGTTATCGTTATTAGAGGCCATGGCCTGTGGAACCGCTTGTCTCGCTACCGATGCCGGAGCCGATGGAGAAGTCTTAGAAAAAGGAGCCGGGGTTATCCTCAATACCCAGGGAGTGACAACACAATTAAAGACCCTATTACCCCTTTTTCGTGACCATGAAGAAATTACTGTTTTATTGGGAAAAAAAGCCAGGGAGCGGGTATTAGAACGTTATACTTTTCAGGAAAATATTAACTCGTTGGAAGCTTTATACCAAAAAATTTTGGTGCAAGAGCCTGATCATTTATCCCTCCATACAGTTGAATAATTATGACCATTTCTCGCACAATTTGTTTAGGATTTTTAGCAGTTATTATCGTAGGTAGTTTCCTATTAATGATGCCATTTTCAACCACCGATGGTCACTGGGGAAACTGGTTAGTGGCTCTTTTTATGTCCACTTCGGCGGTCTGTGTAACGGGGTTAGCTGTTGTGGATCCCAATAGCTATTTCTCCTTTTGGGGAGAATTGATTTTAGTGTTATTGGTGCAAGTTGGGGGGTTAGGGTATATGACCATGACCACTTTTTTAATGTTACTCATTGGCCGCAAGTTTGATCTACAACAACGCTTTGCCATTCAAGAATCTTTTGATCGTCCTTTTTTACAGGGAAGTCGTAATTTAATTAAGTCTATTTTTGCGACAACCCTGTTATTTGAATTAACGGGTACTTTTTTCTTGACTTATAAATTTGCTCAAAATTATCAACTAGATGAAGCATTATGGTTAGGGATTTTCCATAGTGTGAGTGCGTTTAATAATGCCGGTTTTAGTTTATTCAAAGATAATTTAATGGGATATTATGATTCTTGGATTGTGAATTTCGTGATTACGGGATTAATTATTTGTGGGGGCATTGGCTACCAAGTGCTGATTGAATTTTATCTCTGGTTGAGTCGTTGGCTAGAGGGTAAACAACGTCGCTTTATTTTTTCTTTGAATTTTCGGGTAGTCTTACGCACAACGATCGCCTTGTTAATTTTGGGAACGTTAGCCTTTCTCTTTGTTGAGTCTAGCAATCCAGATACATTAGAAACGTTTAATTTTAAAGATCGCTTGTTAGCCGCCTGGTTTCAATCGGTTACGACCCGTACCGCCGGTTTTAACACGATTGACAATGGCAAATTAGAGTTTAATTCTTTACTAATTACCATGATTTTAATGTTTATTGGGGCCAGTCCTAGCGGGACGGGGGGAGGTATTAAAACCACAACGTTAAGTATTTTAGCGGTTTGTACTCGCTCGGTTTTACGGGGTAATGAGGAAGTGATTTTGGCCAAACGAACCATTCCTTCACCCCTAATTTTGAAGGCGATCGCCGTCACCTTTGGCTCATTAATGACGGTACTGATTGCGGCTAGTCTGATTGCCCTGGCCGAAGGTCGCGCCCATACCCCTTTAGACGGATCTTTTGGTGCAGTGCAGATTCTCTTTGAAGTGGTTTCTGCCTTTGGCACTGTCGGTTTATCCATGGGAATTACCGCCAAATTATTGCCCCTTTCTCAACTGGTGATTATCGCAACGATGTATATTGGACGAGTCGGCGTTATTTTGTTAATGGCGGCGATCGTGGGTGATCCCAAACCCAGTATGGTGCAATATCCCGAAGAAAATTTATTAATTGGTTAATGATTTTTTCGACTTATTTTTTAATAATCATTATCTACTAACTATTCTCTAATAACTATTCACTATGAAAGCGCGTACTCTGTTTAATTTACTCCGTCACAGTAATCGTCAATTTGCCGTGATTGGTTTAGGTCGTTTTGGACGGGCCGTATGTGAAACTCTCCATAAAAATGGCCATGAGGTTTTAGGAATTGATCAGGATGAAAAACTGGTAGCCGAAGCTTTAGCCGCTAGGGTTGTGACTAACGCAGTTTGTATTGATTCAACGGATGTTAATGCGTTAAAAGAAGCGGGAATTTTTGAATTTGAAACGGTGATTGTTGCGGTTGGCAATTATCTCAAAGAAAGTATTATTACTGCTTTAAATCTTAAAGAGGGCGGGGTAAAATACGTGGTAGCCAAGGTGTCTTCTGATACCCATGAAAAGATTTTGCAACGGATTGGCGTGGATTTAATTGTTTTTCCCGAACAGGAAGCCGGACGAGATTTAGCCTATCGTTTAACTCAGCCGGCGATTGTTGATCGCTTTCGATTAGATCCGGATAATAGTATTGTGGAGGTGATGGTGCCGGAGAATTTTTGTAATAAAACCTTAGCTGAGTTGGAAATTCGTCGTAACTATGGGGTGAGTGTTTTGGCGATCGGCCATGAGGATAAATTTAAGATTAATCCTGGCCCAACGGAAAAATTACATAAGGGCATGATCATGGTGTTAATTGGTTTAAATAATGATATTCATCGGTTTATTGGTTAAACTTTAATATTTTTTTGTAATTAATGGGCGATCGCCTTCTTGACTGGTGATTTTAAATTTGCAGGTATTCGCTTTGCTGGGAACTTACTGAATCTCCTCCTTGCTTACTGAATCGCTGACATTGATTTTGAATTCAACAGCGATCGCCGTTCTTCCATTGATAAAAAAGTGATCGCCCTTGCCAATCCGAGAAAAAATCAGGACTTAATTAACCATCCCAATATCTCTCCTACAGTCAGTTGAATTTCCTTAGCAAAGCTAGGTAACAACAATACAGATTCCTCTTGATCAAAAATTTCAGGCGATCGCTGGGATTGATAAACAAAGATAGACCGCTCTTGAGGATCAATTAGCCAGCCCATTTCTGTTTGATCATTCAGACAATATAAAATATTTTTAATAACTTTTGTTTGGCTTTGTTCCGGAGACAATATCTCAATTGTCCAATTCGGAGCCAGATAAAAATTGTCAGCAACTTCACCATTTTCATCACAGGGAATTCGTTCCCAGGTAAAAACTGCAATATCAGGGACAATAGACTTATTCCCAAAAGTACAACGTAATTCTGTAAAAGCCCAGGCAATTCTTTGTCGCTTCAGAACAGAATTAAGCGTAAAGACTAACTCTGTTTGTAACGTACTATGTTTGCCTTTTGGTATTGTTTTTTTACTAATTTGTCCATCAATGTATTCCAAGGCAGGTTTTCTTTCTGGTAAGTCCAGAAAATCTGCTAAAGTTGTATTTTTAGATTGCACTGGTATCATTTGATTTTCTCCTTAACTCGCTGGCATTAATTTTCAATTCCCATGCGATCACAGTCCCTCTTTGTTCACAGTATAATTCATGGCTAAGGTCACAGGTGTTTCAACTGGGTATGGGTCACGGTTAAGGACGCATTCTGCGCTTTTTTCGGGTAAATAATCCCAATAAGGCGATATTCTATAGAGGAGGGTCGCTAACCATTCATCCCCAAGGTTGGCAATTTCAAGAAAACTTTAAGGAGTGTTGAGTAAATTGGAGACTCATAAAGAAAGAATTTTGGTTGTAGATGACGAGGCGAGTATCCGACGCATCCTGGAAACTCGGTTATCCATGATCGGCTATGAAGTGGTCACTGCGGCCGATGGTGAAGAGGCGATCCAGGTTTTTCACGAAACGGAACCCGATCTGGTGGTGTTGGATGTGATGATGCCGAAGTTGGATGGTTATGGGGTCTGTCAAGAACTCCGTAAGGAATCCGATATTCCGATCATTATGTTGACGGCCCTGGGGGATGTTGCGGATCGCATTACGGGCTTAGAATTGGGGGCGGATGATTATGTGGTTAAACCCTTTTCGCCCAAGGAGTTAGAAGCCCGGATTCGCTCAGTCTTGCGGCGGGTAGATAAGGATGGCGCACCGGGGATTCCGAGTTCGGGAGTCATTCAGGTCACTTCGATTCGCATTGATACAAATAAGCGTCAGGTTTATAAGGGAGATGAGCGGATTCGTCTGACGGGGATGGAGTTTAGTTTATTGGAGTTATTGGTCAGTCGGTCGGGGGAAGCTTTTTCGCGGTCGGAGATTCTCCAGGAGGTCTGGGGTTATACACCGGAGCGTCATGTGGATACGCGGGTGGTGGATGTGCATATTTCCCGCCTACGGGCTAAGTTGGAGGATGATCCCAGTAATCCGGAGTTGATTTTGACGGCTAGGGGGACGGGCTATCTTTTCCAACGTATTCATGAGCCGGGCGAGGAGTCTTCACTATTGCGTTAATCAACGGGTGATTCAATGAAGTCTGATCCGAACTGGGTACTACGACAAATTCCCCTGGTGACAGGAGCGATCGCCGGGGTGTTGTTGTTGATTAATCGGTTGACAACGGTGGCATTAACGGATTCCCAGGCCCGTTCCGATGTGGTTGGGGTGATTCTCTGTGGAGTTTTGGTGATGATCTGGTTGATCTGGCAACAAATTCAACCGCGATCGCCGGAAGCTGTGACCTTAATCGGTGAAGAAGGCCTCGTATTTGCCGAGGGATTAACCGATGAGATAAAAACGGAATTGGCCTGGGCTTCCCATCTGTTATTAACCAATACCGTCACCCAATCTTTGCTGGTGTACCATCGTGGTCAAGTCCTATTAAGAAGAGGCATTTTCGGGAAAGGAGCATGGCAACAGCCGGGGGCGATCGTTGAACGAGTTTTAAAAACGCACAAGCCCGTTTATCTTGTCAATTTACCCCTTTATCCGGGACGAATGGAATTTGACTATTTACCCGAAAATACCCAGGGCTTAATTTGTCAACCAATGGGTCAAGAAGGGGTGTTGATCCTAGGGGCTAATATTCCCCGCAGTTATACAAAGCAGGATGAAATTTGGATCGCGGGTATTGCCGATAAGTTGGGTTACACCTTGGAAAAAGCGTCATTCATGGGCAATGCCTAGGGCAAGGATGTATGACATTGACTCCACAAATGCCCAAGGCGAAAAAGCGTTGTCATCGTTTGTAATGAGACTCTACTAATGCCCATCCGAGACCACTGTACCCGAATTATTACAAACAGTGTTGACTCAAGTCAGAGCGTTAACCGATGCAAGATTAAAGGAACAACTTATCGAATTAGTAGAGAAGATGTTAATTTACCGCTTTCCCGATTTTTCTAAGGAGGTTTTACAAGCTATGTTTACCGATACCGATATTAAACAAACTCGCTTTTATCGTGAAGTTTTTCAGGAAGGTCGTCAAGAAGGCCGGCAAGAGGAACGGCAACAGCTTATTGTACGGTTACAACAACGGGGCTTTTCCATCAATGAAGTCGCAGAAATGCTGGCTTTATCGAGAGAGGAGGTAACTCAATTTTGGGTAAATCATTGATGGCTTTTAAGACAAATTAGCAGTCATATCTCTGACAATGCTTTCATCTCAATTCACATATATTAAATCTATGAAATGCTATACTTTTGCCAATCAAGACCGCATTCCCGCTCTGGGTTTAGGAACCTGGAAATCCCATGCCGGGGAGGTTTATCAAGCCGTTAAAGAAGCCATTAACCTCGGTTATCGCCATCTCGATTGTGCGGCAATTTATGGCAATGAAGCCGAAATTGGTCAGGCTTTACAGGAAGTCTTTGCGTCAGGGATTGTCACCCGTGAAGAATTGTGGATTACCTCGAAACTTTGGAATAATGCCCATAAAACCGAACAAGTTATTCCTGCTTTACAGAAAACCCTGAAGGATTTACAACTCGATTATCTGGATTTGTATCTGATTCATTGGCCGGTGGCGTTTAAAGAAGGTGTCATTTTACCCGAAAAACCTGAAGATTATTATTCCTTAACCGAAGTCCCCTTAGCCGCAACCTGGCAAGGCATGGAAATGGGCCTTAATCAAGGCTTAACGCGACATATTGGGGTGAGCAATTTTAGTCAACAAAAAATTACCGCTTTATTAGCGGATTGTACGATCAAACCGGAAGTCAATCAGGTGGAATCCCATCCCTATCTCCCACAATCAAAGTTACTGGAATATTGTCAACAACATCAGATTCTCTTTTGTGCCTATGCCCCTTTGGGTTCCGGCGATCGCCCCGCTTTATTAAAAAAAGACAATGAACCCAGTTTGCTCAACCATCTCGTGATTCAAGAGATTGCCAATCAACGGGGCATTACTGTCGCTCAGGTGTTATTAAGCTGGGCCTTACATCGAGAGACTATCGTCATCCCCAAGTCTGTTAAACCGGACCGTTTACAGGAAAATTTAGCCTCTGCCCATATTGCCTTACATCCAGAGGATATTCTGGCCTTGGATAGATTAGAACAAAACTATCGCTTTGTAGATGGCAGTTTCTGGACAACCCAGGGATCTCCCTATACCTTAAGCAATCTGTGGGACGAATAGCTCCCCCCTCCAAAGGCGATCGCCGCTTTCCTTCTGAATTGAACTCAGCCCGTTTTGTGATGTTGGGGAGAGCCAGTCACCGCACGGCCTAACCAACAGAAACTCCCTTCCCCGTTATCCCAAGGTGATCTCGCTGAGATCGACTTTGCGGTGCGCGGGGATTTTTTGTGCAATGCAAATCTAAATTCATTTATAAATGTGTTGAAATTTTATTTAATATGGTGTAATCTTGAATGCTGTTACACTTTTATGTCATCTCTCTTGGTTTTGCAATGAATATTAAGGTCTTGTATCCTCTTGGTTTTTTGGCGATCACCGGTGGCATAGCCGCTCAACTGATGACCCCCCCCGTCCAGAGCCAACAAAAAGGTAAAGACGTTCAAATCACCCTGGTCTCCTATGCTGTAACCCGCAGTGCCTACGAAAAAATCATTCCCAAATTCGTAGCCAAATGGCAAAAGGAAAAAGGGCAGAAAGTGACCTTTAAACAGAGTTATGGCGGCTCTGGTTCCCAAACGCGGGCAGTCATTGATGGACTCGATGCCGATGTTGTCCAACTAGCCCTAGCCTCTGACGTAGATAAGATTCAGAAAGCCGGCTTAATTAATGCAGGTTGGCAAAACGAAGTTCCCAATAACGGCATCGTTACCAAGTCAGTTATTGCCCTGGTCACTCGCGCCGGGAATCCCAAAAAAGTTAAAGATTGGCGAGATTTAGGCCGCCCAGAAGTTAAAACGGTAACGGCAAATCCCAAAACCTCTGGTGTTGCTCGTTGGAATTTCCTAGGTCTTTGGGGATCAGTGACGCAAACTGGGGGCAGTGAAGCCAAAGCGCGAGAATTCACGACCAAGGTCTATAACAATGTGCCGGTGTTGCCGAAAGACGCTCGTGAAGCTACCGATGTCTTTTATAAACAGGGCCAAGGGGATGTCTTGCTCAACTATGAAAACGAAATTCTATTGGCTAAATCCAAAGGGGAAAACGAACCCTTTATTATTCCACCGGTCAATATTTCCATTGACGCTCCCGTTGCAGTGGTAGATAAAAATACGGCTAAAAAAGGAACAACAGAAGTCGCCACGGCTTTCGCCAAGTTTTTATTTACTCCAGAAGCTCAGGAAGAATTTGCTAAGACGGGTTTCCGGCCGGTGAATAGTGCAGTGGCCAGTAAGTATGCCAGCAAATTTCCTAAAGTGCCAAAACTTTATACTGTATCGGCTTTTGGGGGATGGGGTCAGGTTCAGGATAAATTCTTTAAAGATGGTGGCATCTTTGACCAGGTTTTCAAAGCTAAATAACGCGGCATTGGCCCTCAACTATCTAGTGATTACGATAAATGGGGGCAATTTCTTTCCCTACCCAAACTTGACTTTTATCCCCCAGTCCCTTGAAACACAATGGTAACAACAACCATCCCTTCTTCTATCAGGCAATTATGGACATTTGATGCCCATGCTAATTTGCCCTATAAAGCCAATTATCTTTGGAAAATTCATAGCGGTGTCATTCGGGGTTATACCTGGTTAGACGATGGTAGTGTTGTCACCCTTGGGCTATGGGGAACCGACGATACTTTAAGTAAAACCTTTAGTCGAGTCAAGCCTTTTCAATTAGAATGTATCACCGAAGTTCAGGCTTCTTTAGTTCTCAGTCAAAATACGACGGATATGGTGCAGTATCTTTTGTCCTATGCCCAGGTGACTCAGGAATTAATGATCGTTCGGAGCCATAAAAATGTAGAGTCCATGATTATGGCATTATTTAATTGGCTAGGTAAAAAGTTTGGTGTAGGAACCTCAAAGGGCAAATTAATTGATTTGCGATTAACCCATCAGGAAATCTCCGAAATTTTGGGAACTACTCGCGTCACGATTACCAGGGCATTAAGTAACCTAGAAAAGCAAGGTTGTATTGAGCGGGAACGTCTGCATCGCTTTGTTTTGCGGGAGGAAGAATTTTGGCACTATGAAATTTAAGGCTTAATGGAAAGATTGTGATCTTTTTTACCCTTTTATTTGTTTTGTTGAAAGCCAGTATGCGAGAGTTAATTCATACCCACACTATTTTTGTTAATTCTTCCCTATGTTGCATGGAATTTCTTGGCTCAAAAATTCTTCATTTTCCTATTGTTTTCACTTCTATTTATTTGAAAGTCTCTGGTTTCAACTATGGGGATGGCTAAATTGGGTAGGACAGTTATGGGGAGCAGTCTGCCGGGTGTGTTGTCTTTATTTTTACTACTTGGGTTGTCAATGGTATTACAGATTGCAAATCCGATGGTGCCGATTAGAGATTAACATTCATCGCTGGAGAGTGCTTCATGCTAATACTCGGCTTGATCACTGGAGCAAACCACAAGATCATTCTCCTTCTCCTCCTAAGACATAAGAGCAATTAAGAAGACCAACTATCACAACTAGCATTGGTTTACTGGTTATCATTAAATTAAGAAAAATAAGAATATTTCATTGTCTTAATTATCCAACAAAAATGGTGAGTTTTAATTGTCTGGATAGTTTAATGAATTTTCATAAAATTATTATTAGTAAGGGACTCAAGCCCCTTATTAGCAAAGTTTTTAGATCGTTACCAAGATAAAACGCTTAATCGCTATTGTTTTTATATTATAACTTAGTTTATCAAAAATTGGTAAGAGGATAAAGCCAAGTTATATCTGCAAAATAAGCAGTTAGAACTTGAAGAATTAGCGAAATTAGAATATTAAGAGGGGGAATTAAGATTGGATTTAGAATTCAGTGATTTTTTATACAATTTTGAGTGTACATTTGATACTTTTTAGCAGATTTTTTCTTGTTTTTTGAGAGAATTTGTGAGACTGTTAATTTATTCAGTTTTTCTTGGTCAAGATAGAAGATGAAGGATTCTACAGTCTTTTTGATTTTTAATCAATCGCATTTTTTACCCTGGCAAATTCGAGGGGTTTCTCGTTGGATCTGGCATTTTTATGCTTACACGATAGCCCTGGGATTATTGGTGTTACTGACGGGCGGTATTAGCTTGCTTTATTTGGCGACCAAGGGGGAACAACTGAAGCATTTATTACAAAAAACTTCCGTGATCAAGCCAAAAAAAACGCTCGCCCTTCAGGATTTAGAAATTCATTAATCGAGGGGGATTTCTTCTCGGTCGGGAGTCTGAAATAAGGAGGTACTCAGATAACGTTCTCCAAAGCTGGGTTGAATAGCCACGATTAATTTGTCTTGGTTTTCTGGTCGTCGTCCCACTTGAATTGCCGCCGCGATCGCCGCTCCGGTGGAAATGCCGGATAATAACCCTTCAGAACGGGCTAAACGACGACTATAGCGAGTGGCTTCTTCATCCGTAATGGCAATAATTTCATCAATGAGGTCGAGACGGAGAACGGGAGGAATAAAGCCTGCGCCAATACCTTGGATTTTATGGGGGCCGGGTTTGCCGCCGGTCAGTACTGGGCTACTGGTGGGTTCAACGGCGATCGCCTGAACACTGGGTTTACGGGCCTTGAGAACTTCCGCAATGCCCGTAATAGTGCCACCGGTTCCCACCCCAGCGACCAGAATATCTACTTGACCATCGGTATCCTGCCAGATTTCTTCGGCGGTGAGGTGATGGGCTAAGGGATTCGCGGGATTGTAGAACTGTTGCAACATCCAGGCATTCGGTGTTTCGGCAACGATCTGTTCGGCCTTGGCGATCGCCCCTTGCATCCCCTGGGAACCGGGAGTCAAAACCAACTGCGCCCCGAAAGCCCTTAACATGGCTCGGCGTTCTAAACTCATGGTGTCAGGCATCGTCAAAATCAGGGCATAGCCCTTAGCGGCGGCCACCATGGCCAGGGCAATCCCCGTATTACCAGAGGTTGGTTCCACCAGAATCGTGGTACCGGGCTGAATATTGCCGGCGACCTCCGCATTCTCAATCATCCGAATACTAATCCGGTCTTTAACGGAGGAGGTGGGATTCATCCCCTCTAGTTTCAGCACAATGCGAGCCATGACCCCTTCTGTAGCGGGAATCTTATTTAATTGCACTAACGGAGTTTGACCAATTAATTGATTAATACTGTGAGCAATACGCATCTCTTTTTTCTCCAGGATGGCAAGGTGGCTTGTTAAGATCGCATTTTACATTTAAAATGTATTTAGATTTATTTTAGTTTTTTTTATAATCTAGTTTGGATTGATTTTGACTTAATTATGGTGGCCTTAAACAAACCCAGCAAAAAAACCCTGTTTCAATCTCTAACCGTCTTTCAAGCCTCGGTTGTCGGTCAATGGATCGGGAATCAATCCAGGCAACGTCAGCTTTGGGGCAGTTTACTGGTAATGATAGGGTTTCTGCTTTCCCCCCTTTGTTGGTGGAACGATTTGATTTTTAATTTGCCGATTGCCTACGGTTTGGGTTATCTCTGCGAGCTAGTGGTCAAAGGCGGGTTAATGCCGGGGGCGATCGCCGGTTATTGGTTATCGAATGTGGTGGGTATTGTATTAATGCAGGCCGGTACCCATCAAGTTTGTCAATCCTCCGCAAAAAAACCGAACTTCAAACAGGCTTTATGGTCAGGAACCCTGTCTTCCACTATTTTTACCGTCTTGATTTGTTTATTAGTGCATTGGCAAATTCTGGATATTGCGAGTTTTAGCCCAACGGAATTATTAGCCAATCTTAAAAGTCCTTAAGCAAATGTCCTCCTCAAACTGAACACTCTTATTTTCTTCTTTTCAAGAATATACGGTTATGATTTGGCAAACTCTTTCCGCTTTTTTTAATATGAATAAAACGCGACAAAAGCAATACCGGCGTTTTTCAGGAATCTTCTTGGGAGTAGTTGTGGGGTTATTTAGCCTAGTTTCGATCCCGCTTTCTGCCACCCCTACCACTGCCAAAATTGAATTTGTATCGCCTAGTTGGGTTAGTCAAAACATTAATAATCCTAATGTTAAGATCTTGGATGTCCGCATTAATCCTTTGGAATATATTGACGGTCATCTACCCAAAGCTGTCAATATCGCTGACAATAATTTTCGCGGCCCCAATGGTTTTCTACCGGTTCAATATTGGGATGCTGAAAAAATTGCTAAAATTTTCGCCAAATCTGGTATTAATAACGATGATAAAGTCATTGTTTATTCTGACGGCCCAAATGTCCTGGGAGCCACAATGGTTGCCTATTTATTAGAGCGGTCAGGAGCTAAGGATATTGCCATTGTTGATGGTGGTTATAAGGGTTATAAAGGAGCCAAAGAAACCGTTACGAAGGAATTTTTTCGCTATCAGCCTGGTCAATTTACCTTAAAAGATAATCCCCAAATTCGTGTCACTCTGGCCGAATTAGAACCCCTCATTGGCAAGCCCGGTGTCGTCATTATTGATCCTCGTCCAGCCGATTTATTTGAAGGCAAAGTCAATCTCTGGGTACGCAATGGTCATATTCCTGGAGCCAAAAATATTCCCTGGCAGACCTTCACAGAAGCGAATAATGCTGATGAAGCCCTTAAAAACCCTCATCAATTAAAATCCCTCGACGAAATTAAAAAAATTCTTGCAGATCGTAACATTAAGCCCAGCGATACTATTATCATTTCCTGTAGTACGGGAAGGGAGGCAACATTACAATACGTTGTCCTCAAACACCTGCTTGGCTATCCCAACGTCCGCATTTATGAAGGGTCTTGGACTGAATATAGCACGACTAATTTACCCGTTGAAACTGGCCCCGAAAAATCAGTCTAAGAAGTCCTTGCCTCGGTAATGGGTCATTATTTCAATCATCATCTGAGGGGTTTAGTGTTTGTATCCAAAAAAAATTGGAGAAAGAAACTAAGCCCCACTATTGTCAAAAAAAGACCAAAGAATTGAGTATTAATATCAATTTTTTTTAGCCTGACTTTCCATGATTACTAATCTACTCATTTGGTCATTTCTCCCTCTGCAAATCTTTCTTCTGTTAGCAATTTTAGTATCTGCGGCTCCCCATGGCTTTTGGCTGGAGCATTTCATTTTATTAAGCCTTCATCAAACTGCCAATCCCTTTTTAGATAGCTTCGCTCAGTCTGTTACCACGTTAGGTATTTACGGGGGAACCTTACCCATCATCGTTCTAGTCTCAGGAATATTAACTTATCAGAAAAAATGGCGATCGCTCTTGTATGTGATGATTACCGCATTAGGGAGTATTGGTTTAAGTTATGGGACTAAATACGCTTTTGACCGTCCCAGACCCCATCTTTGGGAGTCAGTTTATACCGCAACAAGTCCTGCTTTTCCCAGTGGCCATGCCCTTTCTAGCATGATGTTAGCCATAGTGATTGTTATCCTCACCTGGGACAGCCGTTGGCGGGGATTAGCTATTTGTTTGAGTGCCATTTTTGTTCTCTTAATCGCCTGGACAAGATTATATCTAGGAGTACATTATCCCAGTGATATTTTAGGGGGCTGGAGTCTGGCGATCGCCTGGTGTCTATTGGCCAAAAGTGTAGTGATTCAACCCCCCAATAAATTTCCCAAACCCAAAATCTAAGAAACCTCCGATAATTCCCGCTTAGAAAAGCCCCAGGCAAATAAAACCATAATAACCGATAAGACTATCCATTCTGGGGGAACATAATCTGGCATCAAAGCCTTTAAAAATAAACGAACGCCTACCCAAAAAATTGTTAAATAAGCCGCATCCTGAAGATAGGTAAACTGGTTTAGCCAGGTAATGAATAATTCGGCTAAAAAACGTAGGGCAATCACCCCAATGATTCCTCCCGTTAACACTAACCAAAGCTCATTAGAAAGGGCGATCGCGGTGGTCACACTATCCAAAGAAAATGCCAAATCCGTCACCGCAATAAAAGGAACCACTTGCCAAAAGAAATTCCCCTGAACCGGTAATAACGTCGGTGGATTTTCCGTCTCTTCTTTGATCCATCTTGCCCAAAAATATTTACCGGTTAAACCTAAAAGATATAACGCGCCGGCCAACTGAAATTGCCAAAATTGGATTACCCAGGTCGCCAACATAATCAGGGTAATACGTAGAATAAACGCCCCGCCTAATCCCCAATTTAAGGCTCGTTTTTGATGGGTCTCTTCCGGTAAATGCTGAACTAAAGCCGCCAAGGCCACCGCATTATCCGCAGATAGCACCGTTTCTAAAGCCACTAAACAACACAAAATACCGAGGGTATTCAAGAAGACATTTTCGCTCACTAGCTGAGAAATTTGGGCTAACATGGGAGTCCAGGATTGAGAAGTTAAAAGATTTTATGCTACTTACAAAGACTAACAAAAGACTTACAAAAGACTTACAATTGATGAAATTAACTGCTATCTTTGCTATTCAAAAACCGTTGCACTTAACGGATTTAAAGGAGCCGTAAACAGATAAAACATCACCCCAGAGCCTAAAATTAAAATAGCTAAACTAAACAATATAACCCACCGATCTGCGGGTTCATAGGTGTCCTCTTCAATATCATGGCGAACCGCAAAATAGTGTTGTGTCGAAAGGATAACCGTTACTAACCCAACGATGGAAAAAATTAAGCCGAGTTTCCAACCGTTGCCGGGGGTATGTACTTCCGGGGGTTGAAACAAGCGCAAACGGGCAATTAAAACGCCAAATCCCATCAAGGCGATCGAACTACGCATCCAAGAAAGATAGGTTCGTTCATTGGCTAAATGATCTCGAATTCGTGAAGAACGTCGAGGTTTAACAATGGTTTCAGCTGGAATTTTGGTGACCGAATCCGAGGGAGAATGAGACGACATGGTTTTCAAGGGAAGAAACATTGCAAAGGAAAGACTTAATAGGAATTATAAAAATAGATTAACAGGCAAGCAAACAATAATAATTATCAATAGAAAAGTTTTAATAACCGATAGCTTTCACTTTCCCACACGATCCAGATACCGAGGCTGATTAAGACCCAGGGAACAACTTTTTGACCGTGACGGGTAATCAGTTTACCAATGCGGGGATGACGGGTTAACCCATAGGCAATCGCACACCAAACAGCAACTAAAGTCAGAAAAACGGTGAGTACAACGCCTAACTGCCGCCAGGATAAACTAGCAAAAAAAGGAACATAAATGCCAATATTATCCCCACCATTGGCTAAGGTAATGACAGCCATATTATAGGTTTGCGGGGCTAAAAAAGAGCTAAAAGGAGATAAAAAAGCATACTGTTTACGAGGGCGTGATACCGTCTGAGGGGCAGTTTGAGGAGCGATCGGTTGTCCATCTTTTTCATCCTCTGTCTCGGTAAAAACCTGCTTTAAACCAATGACAATCGGTACGAGACCGAGTAAACCAATCCAAGGGCGGGGAATGATTAACCCCCCCAAAAAGCCTGGTAAACTGAGCAACAATAAAACCATAAATCCTAGATATTGACCCAACACAATATGGTGAATTTGCCAACGGGAATCTATCGAGGAATTAACAGAGTTAGCTGGGGGATGAACCTGGGCAAAGAAAAACATTAAAATCAGGATGTCATCAAGGTTGGTCGCGGCGAAGGCAGAAATCGCACTAATTATCGTTTGTAACAGCCAACCCATCCTTACAATGCCATCCGTTTACAAATAGGGATCCTTGGTAATAATTTGTACAGAGGATTTATCATAAGCCGCCGTTGAACAATTTAAAGGATTTAAGGTAATGAGACACCCGGCACTTAGAATTAAGGCCAGCACGGTTAAACCGCGATGTTCTAAGGTATGGCTATCAATTAAGATGAGAATCCCTAAACCAATCAAGACAAAGGGAACAATAAAATTACCATAACGGGTAAGATTTTTGGCAATGGCTTGAATTTTCGTTAATTGGTATGCAGCATAACACCAAAGGCCGACCAGAACAAAAAATTCCCCCAAAATAATTGTTAAACTCTGCCAAGAACTACTGGCAAATAGGGGCATATAAATCCCAATATTGTCGCCTCCATTGGCAAAGGTAATTGCCGCAACTCCATAGGTTTGAGCCGACATAAGACTATTGATCGCCGGTGGGCTATGGGTAGGCAGGGTCTGGGTTTCCTCTGGTTCATCGGCATTAAAGAAGCGGCTGAAACCGATAAAAATAGGAATTAATCCTAAAAGTCCAAGCCAGGGACGGGGCAATAACAATCCTCCAAAGAAACCGGGTAAACTCGCCAAGACTAAGCCCGCAAATCCCAAGTATTGACCCATGACAATTTGCCTACGCCTCAAATGGGTGCTGACCTGAGTAAAAAAGAGCAGTAAGATTAAAATATCATCTAAGTTCGTCGCACAAAAGGCAGTAATCCCGGTCGGGACTGCGGTGAATAATCCCAATTCATTCATGATTCAACTCCGAAGTGTCACCTTTGATCAGCTTTCTACGATGCCAATACTTTCAGTGTAGAGAGGATAACCCATCAGATCAAATAGTCTTGTTTGTCGTTTTGATAACTTGAATTTATGAAGGTAGGTTAATAAGTCCAGTTTTGTTTGGTTTGTAAACTATAGGTTCCATCTTTGACGTTAATTCGCTCAGGAATTAATTTCAAGTCTCGAAAGAGATTCGCTTGATGTTGCAAGGCTCTTAAGGTAGGTTCATCAATGGGAATAATTGCTCGTTCTAGGCTTCGTCTTTGCAAATTTTCGACGATTACCGGATCTAACTGATGATGATCTGCCAGCCGTTGAGCCACCTCTAATTCTTGTTTTTTTGCCCAGGCTCCCGCTTCGTTAACTTCTTCTAAAATAACTTTTAATATATCGGGATAATCACGGACTAATTCCGGAATTGCATAGTATAAGGTTGGCACTTCTAGGGAAGCTTTATCTCCAAAAATGGTTTCCAAATCAGCAATGCAACGGCCTGGGTAAGCACTGCGAGTCTGGGTCGGAGTATAGGGAACCCAAACTACCCAGGCATCTATTTCTCTCCGTCGAAATTGGGGTAAAGCTTCCGGTTGAGTTAAATAAATTGGCTCAATATCGCTATACTCTAACCCGACTTTTTCTAACGCACGAATAAGAACATAATGGGCACTGGATCCTTGGTCAAAACCAATTTTTTTGCCTTTTAAGTCAGCTAAGGTTTGTATAGGAGAATTTTCCAAGACTAAAATAGCTTGACCTTTTGGGGCGGTATATTTATCTCTAGCTACCCTAACAAAAAGATGTTCAGCGGCCTGGGAAAAAATACTCGCGGTTCCTCCTCCCCCACAAAAGTCAATCGTACCATTACTTAGGGCTTCAATTAAGGTTGAGGCGGCGAGAAAACTTGACCAGGTAACGCTAATCCCCAGAGGCTCTAATTGCTGTTCTAAAAATTTTTGCGTGCGTAACACTTCTAGGCTAGTCATTCCCTCCGGATAACCAATCTTAAGGTGTTTTAAGCGTCGGGCTTGTTCCGCTAGGGGCGTTAGATGGGATTGTTTAGCACGATTAGAAAACCAACGATCTAAGACGATACAAAAGAGAATACCACCGACAAAAAGACCAATGGTTTCTATGAGACGACGGGTCGTATTTTGGGGCAGGGTAAATTGATTAATGAAGTTAGAAAAGTTGTAGTGATCGTTATTTTTTGCAGGAGTCGGAGAGATGAGAAAGATTCCTAAAGCCAGGCTAATGATGAGACTAGAACTAAAAAGGCGAGCGAAATGATAGGGCGTAAAGCTTGGGAGGAAAATCTTTGGCGATCGCCCTCGATATAGATAAAGTCTAGTCAAAAAAGAAAACATGATGACGAAATCGCTTACCGTCTTAACGCTGATGATCGAGTATAGCGTGATCCTCTCTTGGATGAGAGTTCTGATTCCATAAAAAAAATTGATGGATAAAATGAATCATTTGTTACAAGGAAAAATGTTGCCTCAATGCTATGGTTTTTGAGAACGACAGAAAAAGCCAAAAAATGCTTTTTATAATGTCGTTATTGGTATCGTTAATTCGTTCTACTTAAAGTGCCTAGTCTGGTTCAACGAATTAACCCTAAATTTTTAAAATTATTGTCAGCAAAATTGAAATTGAGCAAGGTTGATAATGGATTGGTTACTGGCAACCATTAAAATTGCTGTAGCTACAGGAGTTGCTACGACTTTTGATGATAATATTTATCTGACAGGATTTTTTAGTGAGGTGAATCGTACCTTTCGCCCTAAGCATATTGTTGTGGGAGAATTACTAGGATTTACGGCTTTAATTAGCGTGAGTTTAATTGGATTTTTAATTGGTTTAGTGATTCCTTCAAATTGGATTGGTTTACTGGGAATTTTACCCATTTTAATTGGCTTAAATAATTTACGCTTATTGTTACTCAATCGAGATGATTCCAACGATGATAAATCGGTAAATTTGCGGAGAAATGCCCGTTTTCATGGTTTTCAGTCTCGGCGATTGTCCCTGTGGGATGTGATCCGCGATCGCCAAACCTATCAAGTTTCTGCCGTCACCATTTCCAATGGGGGAAATAATCTTGGCATTTATATTCCTCTTTTTGCGAGTAGTAGTTTACAAAATTTGGCAGTCATTATTCCCATTTGTTATTTAATTGTGGGGACTTGGCTGTTGATGTCCTACCATTTAACCCGACAGCCGGGTATTGCTTTTGTGTTGAGTCGTTACGCCGGCAAATTATTTCCATTTGTCTTGATGTGGTTAGGATTACGCATTATTTTAGACAATCAATCCTATAAACTTGTATTGCCTTTTATCTAAAATTTGACGCATGACCCTAGAGCAATTACGCATTTTTTTAGTCGTCGCAGAACATTTACATTTTACCAATGCGGCGGATGCTCTTTACATTACTCAGCCGGCGGTAAGTGCGGCCATCCAAAGTTTAGAATCTGAATATGGGGTGAAATTATTTCATCGAATTGGAAGAAGAATTGAAATCACTTCTGCCGGGAGTATCCTGCAACAGGAAGCCCAAAAAATCCTCGATCAAGTAGCGTTAACAGAACGGGGTTTACAGGAAATGAATAATTTGCAACGGGGGGAACTGAATCTAGGAGCCAGTTTAACGATTGGTAACTATTGGCTACCGGAAAAAATCAGTCAATTTAAGCAAAAGTATCCGGGAATTTCTGTTAATTGTACCCTCGCTAATGCCGATGAAATTTGTGCAGGAACGGCAACAGGATTATTTGATCTGGGGATTATTGCGGGAGATGTTAAATCCAGTCATCAAAAGGTATTAACAACAGATATTATTGGCAATGATCGCCTACAAATTATTGTGGGAGAAGCTCATCCCTGGTTTAACCAAGAAAGCATTTTCTTAGAGGAATTAGTAACGACAACGTGGGTCATGCGAGAGGCCGGATCAGGCACTCAACAGATTTTTGAACAGGCTTTACAAAATTGGGGGATTAATCCTCAATCTTTAAATATTATTTTAATTTTTAATAGTAGTGAAATGGTTAAAGCAGTTGTTGAAAGTGGAGTGGGGGCAACGGCTTTACCGGAATTAATGGTCAAAAAAGAATTAAGATTAAACACCCTTCACGCGGTTCAAATCACAGATTTACCCTCCCCAGAGGAAGCGGCAATTGTTCGACCCATTTTGAAACTCAAGCATTTACAACGATTTCAAACACGAATTTCCCAAGCCTTTGAGGAGATTTTAGATAATGAATAATCTAATTAATCATAATTTTAGCAATTAATTTTAGCAATTAATTTTAAGGTGAATGGTTAACTAATTGATGCAAATCCAAAAATTTATGATTTCTATCACCCACCATTAAGGGTAAACTACCATTCCATTTTTCAATGGCCCGTTTTTGTAAAATCTCAGGACTTAAAGTGGCCTTAATTAAGCGTTGGGCTTCCGCTTCTCCCCTGGCTAAGTTGACCATTGCTTCGGCCTGTTTAATGGCTTTTTGAGCAATAAATTCCGCTTGTTTGGCCTCCTGTTCTGCCACCTGTTTAGCCTCGACCGCATTCCGAAATTGCTTAGAAAAATGAATATGAACTAAAGACAGATCATCCACCGCAATATGATAATGACCCAGGCGATCGCTGAGAACCGTATCCACTTCTCCCTTAACCTGTTCCCGTTTAGCAATAATTTCTTCCGCCGTATAACGAGCCAAAACGGCTTTAAGTACTTCCTCAATAGCGGGATCAATAATCCGATCAATCACGGCCCTGGGATTACCAACTTGTTCAAAAATCCGATCCACCTCTTCCGGAATTAAATGCCAATTTAACGCCACATCACTAAATACATCCTGTAAATCCTTAGAAGAAGCCTCAGCTTCAATTTCTCGCTTTTGTACCCGTACCGTGAAAATTTCCACCGTGTTAATGACCGGGATCATTGTATGTAACCCCTCCGTTAATAACGGTTTCTGCACCTTACCAAAGGTTAATAAAATGCCGCGATGCCCTGGGGGAATGCTCACAAAAAAAGTCGAAAGCAGGGCAAGAATTAATAGCACTAGAATTAAATGACCAATTAACCGTTTACCCGAATTTTTAGAGTTAGACGACAGAATGCTAGAGGGTGTAACAAAATACGAGGGGACTGGATTACTCATAAATGTCCTGAGATTAATTGAACTCGGCTTCATTAAAGAAATGATGGGTTAGCGGTTTAATAAAAATTTGTTGACCGACCTGTAAGGCAAGATGATCAAACTGATTCCGGTGTAAATAAACATCAAAATCAAAACCTTCCGGATCTGCTAACTGTAAATGAATTTCTGACCCTAAAAACGTGACTCGCTGGACTTTAGCCGGGGCAGTTTGGGGACTAGGATTCACCAAAATTTGCATTTCGTGGGGACGAACAAATAAGGGCTTACGGGGAGTGTTGGCAAGAGTTTCCTGAGCTAAACGGGTATGGGGGGGAATGACGTTAACGGCCCCAATAAAACCCATTACAAAAGCGTTGGCCGGATGATCATAAATTTCGGCAGTGGTTCCGACTTGTTCAATTTTGCCTTGATTCATAATGACAATTTCATCGGCGACTTCCATGGCTTCTTCTTGATCATGGGTAACAAATACCGTTGTTACAGGAATTTCTTGATGTAAATGGCGTAACCAAGTTCTTAATTCTTTACGAATTTTGGCATCTAAGGCTCCAAAGGGTTCATCTAATAATAAAACCTGGGGATTAACCGCTAAGGCTCTGGCTAGGGCTACTCGTTGACGTTGACCCCCGGATAATTGATTGGGATAGCGATCGCCGAGACCTTCCAATTTAATTAAGGCTAATAATTCATCAATTCGTTGTTTTTTCTGAGCCGGAGCAACTCGACGAATATCCAACCCAAAGGCAATATTTTCCCGAATAGTCATCTCCTTAAAGAGAGCATAGTGCTGAAACACAAAACCAATATTGCGACGACGCACATCCAGATAGGTCGTATCTTGCCCATTAATAATGATTTGTCCGTGATCCGGCAGTTCTAATCCGGCGATCGCCCTTAACAGCGTGGATTTTCCGGATCCGGATGGCCCCAACAAAGCCACCAGGGAATTTTCCTTAATGTGTAAATTGATCGCCTCTAGGGCGCGAAACCGACCAAAAGTTTTAAAAACATCTCGAATTTCAATACCCATATTCACTCCTAATGACAATGAGAGATAGCCTAATCACACCGCTTAATCGTAGCACAAGGCGATTTCAAAACATTCTAAATTTATTTTTATTTAATTTTTGTCTGCGTTGCTCTAGGGTTTCCAGGTTTTTTGTAACAAATCCAACAAGCTTTTTTGACGAGATGGGGAGAGCATTGGACAATAAACAGAGCCTAAAAGTTCATTTCTACCGAAATTTCGTAGAATTGCCATGAAATTCTTTCTTTTTTCCGTAAATCGTTCGTTAAAGCCTGTTTTCAGTTTATTTTTGGCTAATTTTATTTTCCTTCTGGGCTTTCTCATCGCAGATCCTGGTCACTCCCTTACTGTTAATGCGTCCCCTGACTCTCCGGCCCCCATCTCTACCCCCGTCAATTCATCCCCAGCCTCTCCCGTTACGCCCTGGCAAAAGTTAAGCACCCAAACCGAGCAATCTTTTACCAAAAGTCGCACTAAAATCGAAACGGCGATCGCAGATTTAAACCATCAATTAGAACAAATTGCTACTGCCACCGATCCCGTCCAACAAAAACAACTCAAAAAAGACCTCGAAAAAAAACAGGATGCCTTGGAAAATGCGGCGGATAAACTCGATGATTTAGCCGAAAAACTAGAAGATGTCAGTCCTAAATTGCTCAAAGCCAAAGACCTTTCCCCAGAAGAACTGAGTCAACGCCAAGCAAGTGTACAAAATACTTTAAACACCCTAAATCAGTTAGTCACGGCGGTTAACAGCCTAGCGGAGAATACCGAGCAAGCGAAAAAGCAAAATACCCCAGAATTTCGCACGCAAATTGAACAACAAAGCCAGGAACTGAGTCAATTATTAGAGCAAACTCAACAGACCCTCCAAGGATTTACTTCTGGAGTCTAAGAAGCGGTAAACCATCCTGAAAAACGATTAATTCCCCTGGAGATAATGCTGTCCAAACCTCATTGTCTGTTAGGGGAATCGTCGCCACGATCGCCACACGATCCTCTGGGTTGGTTAAAGACTGAAAATCAACAGTAATATCCTCATCAATAAGATGGGCGGCGGCAAAGGGAGTCTGACGGATTAAGTAATGCAACTGGGTAGAACAATGCACAAAAAGATATTCACCGTTTGATAATAAATAGTTAAAAATCCCCTGCTGGGAAAGGGATTGAGTAATCTCAGCTAAAACTGGGTACAACTCTGGTAACGGTGGTTTGACGGTCGGAAAGGCTTGGCGTAGGGTTTCTAAAATTAAACAAAAGGCTTTTTCACTATCGGTTTTTCCTACCGGTTGATACCAACCCTTTAACTCAGGCGCAAAATTTTCTAAATTACCATTGTGGGCAAATACCCAATATTGTCCCCATAATTCCCGTTGAAACGGATGGCAATTTTCTAAGCCAATTTCTCCCTGGGTTGCCTTACGAATATGAGCAATCACATTTTTAGATTTAATGGGATATTGTTTCACTAATTGGGCGATGGGAGAACTGACCGACGGACAGGCATCTAAAAAGAGACGACAACCTAAATCTTCAAAAAAAGCAATTCCCCAACCATCTTGGTGTTCGTCTGTTTTCCCGCCTCTCGCACAAAATCCCTCAAAAGAAAAACAAATATCCGTAGGAACATTGCAATTCATACCCAGTAGTTGACACATAGTAGCCCATAGATAAATAACAACAAGGAAATGAAGAGGAGCATCCCCGATTTGCCCAAGCAAGATGCTTTACACCAAATTTCAAAATAACCGACATACTCGATCCTTTCACCGTAAGGCTTTGATCATGCTGATCTATGACAAGGCTTTTGAAAAAGGGTATGACTCATTATTTCTTAGGGAATAGGCATCCGGCTCGTCCCGATGAGAAACGTGAGATGTTCCCAACCTAAGTCCTAGTTCCCTAATTTATCAGGTTATGCCGGTGGGTGAGGGTGGAGGAGGACTAACCGGTGAACGGTTAACCCTGGGCGATCGCCGTATTCCTTACCCCATAACCAATTCATCACTTCATCACAAAAATAAATCAGATTTGTTTTAAAAATGTGCTGAGATGCGCTATGATTACATTCAACTTTGAACTTAAGTTGTTTTTGACATCTTCTGCAAGTTTCCTTAAGCTGGAGGCGATCGCCCGATGGGTCGAAATTGCTCTCACTTCCCAAACTTACTCATTGCTAGGTAATACGATGGTTTTACTCCCTACCTTTTCAAGTCCGGTTGCAAACGGCGATCGCTTTGGTCAAGCTCGGATTCGGATTCAAATTCCCAGTCACTATCAAAAAGAACCAATTATTTCCCAATTAGCCTCTCAATACCACTTAGAAGTGAATATTCTAGCCGCGATTTTAGGAGCTAATGCCCAGGGAAGTGGTTGGTTTGACCTACAGTTAACGGGACAACCTGATAACCTTAATCAAGGGTTAGCCTATCTCCAACAATTAGGCGTAGAAATTTTAGCTACCTCTGAACCAGCCAACGAAAATTGGTAGAAAATATTGACGATTAAGATCTATTAAGAATCAAGTTTATGGTTAACCTGACGACTGAGAGACCGCGCAAATTTAGCAAGTTATTCGGGGAAATTATCTCTCGATTTTCTGTCCCCTGGTTTGTGACCCTGATCTATTTATTACTCATTCTCTTATTACCCATTGTTGCCCTGATCACCAAATCCTTAACCCTCGGATGGTCAACGTTTTGGGAAGTTGCAACAGGGCCGATCGCCCTTTCTGCCTATAATGTCACCTTTGTTACTGCCCTTGCCGCTGGGATTATTAATGGACTTTTAGGCAGTTTGATTGCTTGGGTCTTAGTACGCTATGACTTTCCGGGAAAAAAACTGATTGATGCGATCGTGGATTTACCCTTTGCTTTGCCCACTTCGGTAGCAGGTTTAGTGTTAGCAACGGTTTACAGTGATCAGGGCTGGATCGGTCGTTTATTTGCTCCCTGGGGTATCCGCATTGCCTTCACCCGTTGGGGCGTATTTGTGGCCATGTTATTTATTTCTTTGCCCTTTGTTGTACGAACCTTACAACCCGTTTTACAGGAACTAGAATCGGAATCCGAAGAAGCCGCTTGGTCTTTAGGAGCGACGGAATTTCAAACTTTTTGGCGAGTCGTTTTTCCCCCTTTAATTCCCCCAATTTTAACGGGTATTGCCCTAGGATTTTCGCGGGCTGTTGGTGAATACGGTTCCGTTGTTTTAGTGGCTTCTAATATTCCCTTTCAGGATTTAATTGCACCCGTGTTAGTTTTTCAATATTTAGAAGAATATAACTACGAAGGGGCAACAGTTATCGGAGCCGTTTTATTGTTAGTTTCTCTGATACTTTTATTAATGATTAATTTGTTACAGCAGTGGGGTCGTCGTTATGCAATTGATTAAGGCAAAATTTAAGCCAAAATGGTTTTTAATGGGAATTGCTTTGTTCTATCTAGCTTTAATTTTAGTCATTCCTGTGATTGCGGTTTTTTATGAAGCTTTTCATCTAGGAATAGAACCTTTTTTGAAGACTTTACAGGATGATAATTTTATCTCGGCAGTTCAATTAACGCTAATAATTACCCTAATTACCGTTCCTTTAAATACAATTTTTGGACTGTGTGCGGCTTGGGTTTTAGCTCGTAATCAATTTCCGGGGCGGGCCTTATTTTTAAGTATTGTAGATTTACCCTTTTCGATTTCTCCTGTGGTAGCAGGTTTAATGATTGTCCTACTGTATGGACAAAAGGGATGGTTAGGACACCCCTTGGAGCAAATGGGAATCCAAATGATTTTTGCGTTGCCTGGGATGGTCATTGCGACAATTTTTGTAACGTTGCCCTTTGTGGCGAGGGAAGTCATTCCCGTATTGGAAGAAATGGGTGCGGAACAGGAAGAAGCAGCTCGGACTTTAGGAGCTAAAGATTGGCAAATTTTTTGGCGAGTAACTTTACCGAATATTCGCTGGGGATTACTCTATGGAGTTTTGCTGACCAATGCGCGGGCCATGGGAGAATTTGGGGCTGTTTCTGTGGTTTCAGGTAATATTTTGGGGCAGACCAGTACTTTACCGTTATTCGTTGAACAGGAGTATAAAAATTACCAAACGGAAGCGGCTTTTGGAGCGGCGGTGATTTTAGCCTTGTTAGCGGCGGTTACTCTGGTTGTGAAAGAAATTTTAGAGCAAAAAACGGGCAGAAAAGGTCATTAAAGTCGTGAAAGTTTGATATTAATTAATCTCATCAACCCCCTTAAAAATTATTTGTTATGAAAAAAAATGATCTCCCCAACCTCCCTTAAAAAAGGGATAAATCCTCACACAATTTACTGTCACTCTGAAAAAGTCAGTAAATTCTAATTACTGGATTAATTATCAATTATTCACTATCAACTATCAATTATTCACTAATGAGTATTATTATCAGTAACGTTAACAAACAATTTGGCTCTTTTCAAGCTCTTTCAGACATTAACTTAGAAATTTCTGAAGGAAAATTGGTGGCTTTACTGGGGCCTTCAGGGTCAGGAAAATCTACCCTATTAAGAGCGATCGCTGGTTTAGAAAGTCCGGATGAGGGAAAAATTTTGATTAATGGTCGGGATACCACCCATGTAGATATTCGCAAACGTAATATTGGTTTTGTCTTTCAACATTATGCCTTGTTTAAACATTTAACGATTCGTCAAAATATTGCCTTTGGCTTAGAGATTCGTAAACGTCCCAAAGCAGAAATTAAACAACGGGTACAGGAACTATTAGCCTTAATTCAACTAGAAGGATTAGGCGATCGCTATCCATCCCAGTTATCCGGCGGTCAACGGCAACGGGTCGCTTTAGCCAGGGCCTTAGCGGTTCAACCCCAAGTCTTGTTATTAGATGAACCCTTTGGAGCCTTAGATGCCAAAGTTCGCAAGGAATTACGCGCCTGGTTGCGTCGTTTACACGATGAAGTGCATTTAACCAGTATTTTTGTTACCCATGACCAGGAAGAAGCCATGGAAGTCGCCGATGAAATTGTGGTAATGAATCAGGGCAAAATTGAACAAATTGGTTCTCCTGCTGAGATTTATGACCATCCAACAACCCCCTTTGTCATGAGCTTTATTGGGGAAGTGAATGTGTTACCTAGCACGAATCAATTATTACAGCCCCACTTGAATAACTCGATTGGGAATGGTACCATTCATGCGTCTTATTCGGCTTTTATCCGTCCCCACGATCTCAAAGTGCAAACCCAAGCTGATCCCGATACAATTGAAGCCCAGGTAAAGCGGATTACCCACTTAGGTTGGGAAATTCAAGTGGAGTTAATTTTACCAGATCAAGAAATTGTTATTGCTCATTTAAGCCGGGAACAATTTAGTAACCTAGAGTTACAAGCCGATCAACCGGTGTTTATTAAAACTCATCAAACAAAAGTTTTTACTGAACAGCAAGGTTTTTTAAATTTTGCGATTTAAGCTTGCCTTAAGTTCGCCCACGTAGGATTCCCGGTTCAATAGGGTTCACAAAAGGATGATTTTCTGACCCAGTTGAGAGTAAGTGTTCTTTCTTGTAAAAAGTCATAGTTACCTATTGAGTCTAATAAAGATTACAGCATTTTAACTCTGTTGATTTAGGTTAGTTTTAACATCTTAGGGATTATTTTAGTGCGATCGCCGCTTCGTAGTTTAAATTGACAATAGAAATGCTAAAATTGGCTACTAAAGTTAGATCAATATGGTGATCGCACTTTTTTTAAAATTTGTTTTTCCCAATTAAATTACCAACACTT